>Ga0256831_1000435_pt1 | contig 21677 bp, 14 predicted proteins | sample 132544metaG_FD_189087 | JGI IMG/M metagenome (GOLD analysis project Ga0256831, IMG submission 189087) | Hydrothermal vent microbial communities from Lau Basin, Pacific Ocean - 132-544 | ecosystem: Environmental > Aquatic > Marine > Hydrothermal vents | place: Pacific Ocean: Lau Basin | collected... | reverse complement strand
GAACCTTCGCCGCGTCCTTCGTGGAAAGCTCAAGCGCGATGCGCAAGCCACCCAAGAGGGAGTCACGGCGGAAGTTGTCCACGATGAAGTTCAGCGACCAGGACGTGTTCGCCGCAGCGTAGTAGCGGTTAATCTTCGAGAACGGCCCAAGGATGCCGCGAAGGTCCACCATGTTGGAACCATCGAGGGCTTCCGCAAGGTGCTTGCCGCGAGGGTGGAACACGATGAAGTGCTGCTTCCCGTCGCGCTTGAAGCCCACAGCGGCATCGCGCTTGTCGATCCTCGCATCCCACAAGGCGCGGAAGACGTTGGGCTCGACGCCCGCCTCAAGGTCTTCCTGGCTTGTCATCTTCACGTCAGCCAGCGAAGCCTCAACCGTCTCCCAAAGCCCCGGATCCGGGTTGGCCTCGACGAGCTTGGCGAAGGTGTTCATCACCTCGTTCTTCTCGCGCCGTTCAAGCGCACTTAGAACGTCCGTGATCCCGGCAACCATCACGTTGTCAGGCTCGCTTCTGCGCCCACCCATGCGGCGAACGTCCTTGCCGCCAACCGAGTAGCCCTTGGGCCGACCGATGGCGCGTCTGCCCTTCATCACGGAGACCATCGGGACGTAATCCTTCCAGCCGAGCGCCTTGATCTTCGCGATCACTTCGGGCGGCTCGAGCCCCGCCTCTTCGATGAGGTTCAGCTTCCACTCGTGCATCTTCCGGTTCAGCCTGCGGAGCCTGCGGAAGCGCTTGGCGTTGGGGCGCGCCATCATGTCGCTGATGACCCGCTCGGCCTCGCTCTTCGCCAACCACGCGCCGGGCTTCTTCTCGGTGCTCCAGCCCTTCGGCTTGCTTCGAGGCTTGGCGATCTTCGCAGGCTTGCGCCCTGGGTTCTCGGGCCGCGCGGTGCGCTTCTTGACCCCATCGGCCTTCTCGCGGTTCCACTTGTCGAACGCGGTCTTCTTCTTTGACCAGATGTCGAGTTCGGCCTTCCGCGCTTCGTACTTCTGCCATTGCTTTGCGAGGGCTGCATCCCTACCGATCAGCGTAGCGTTCCGCTCCAACGAGTGAAGGGCCGCAAGGTACAGGTGCGCCTCGTCGATGCTGATGTCCCCGGCGTTCATCGCTTCAACCATTGGCTGAACGAACTCGGCGTCGAACTTATCCACGTCGCGCATGAGCTTCCCTTTGCTCCGCACCTCGCGCTCGTCCCAATCTGCGCCCTCGGGGACGTAGAGGGACTTCTGGAGTTTGCGGACGTGGATCAGCGAGTCAGCAAGCCAGGACTCGGCTTCGGCTCCCCAGCCTCGGTTGAAGGCAATCGTCTCGTGCTCGTCACCGGCTACGCTCCGCCTGATGTCCAGCTTCTGGTTTGCAGCCTCTGGGTTGGAGAGAGTGTGCTCGATAGCACGAAACAAAGCATTTGGCGAGCCGTCATCAAGGAGTTGTTTCCACGCATTAGCTCTATCGAGAATGTATTGCGACTCAAACCACGGCGTCTCAGACCCTTCGAGGAGAATCCACTTAGAACCGCTTTCACGCAGCTCTCGCACGAGACGTTTGGCAGCCTTACGAACTTGCCCAGTTGCTTGCGGGGGCGCTGGGTGCTCTGAATCTAGCCTCGCCAAGAACTCGTCGATCTCGGCATTGTCGGTGTCGGCGTCCAAGACTAAGTTCCACCCAGAGTCCGCCCACGTGAACCCGCCGTTGGCCGCAGCGTGTTCACGCTCAGGAGTCATGGGCACGTCATGGTCAGACACCCGCACGGATAGTCCTCCACGCTGGAAGTAAGCCGAACCGCCCCTGTTACGCTCAAGGGTAAACCCTCGCTTGCGTAGCTCGGAGTGCGCGTAGGTGGCCTCTACGCTCCGGCGGATGTCGGGGTCGCTCGCGTCGACGAGTTTCAGGTATGGCTGAACCGCAAGGGCTCGTGCGTCATCCTCACTCAAGCCTATCTCCCGCAAGCGCGTCTTCCTGCCCTTTGCGAGATGCTTAACCATGTCCGTGTGCGACATGAGGCGCGATACCGGTTTAGCCGTAGACGAATCGAGCAACGGTTCGCCATCTGTTCCCTCGCCAACGACTGTGCCGCTAACAAGATATGCGTAGTCTGCTGGAGTTTCGAGCCTCAAGGCCACGGACAGGCCACCCTCTTTGATCACTTCATGGCCTGTCTCGAAACCCCCAGAGGACCAGTCTGTTGACCCGTGATGTGTGCCGTTGGATAGGTGCTCATAATCTTCCTTCCTATTCGTTGTTCGCACAAACACCCCAGCGGGGAGTGAACTCAGTAACTTGTCAACCTCGCGGAACAAAACGCGCCTTAGGGACCCTAGGTCGTTTGCGAACACACCGCTCGCGTGTAAGACCATCTGCCCGTCCGTTCGCTTCTCAAGGCCCCTCTTCTCTTCGCTTGGGGCGTAGATTACTGGCACAACCTCAACGCCATGCTCATTCACCACACGAAGCATTTTCGCTTCACGCTGCGCTCCGTCGTCCTGGAACGCTTCGCCCTCTGTGGGGGCGATGGAGTACATCGCTTGGCCCTGCATCACCGAGTCGCGCATCTTCTCCGTTACGGGGAGAGCGTGGACGGGAGCGCCGCCCATCTCTTCGGCTTTTGCCCAAGCCTCCTCGGCGGTCGAGAACGTGGCCTTCACCACGCCGTTCTCGGTTAGTCGATAGATGTCTCCGTACTTCTCGACACGGAACCCATCTCCCGCGTCGATGGAGATGCTCCCCACCTTCGCGCCGAACTGCTTGCCGAGTTTGTTGGCGATCCCAACGAGCCGCTGGTCGTAGGCGGCCTTCATGCCCTCGCCGCCGATTGTGAGGTCGTCGCCTTCGATCTTACCCGAGGGCTCTGCGATAACGCGAGCAGCGATGGACTTCCCGAACAACTCGGCAGCGTGCTTGTCTACCGCGCCATTTACGGAGGCGTCCTTGACGATGCCCTCGCCATCCACCTCGAAGGTCATCGTGCTGCCAGAGACGGGCTGCACCACAACCGATGTCAACTCCTCGTTGCCTGGACGCCATTCGATGCTCTCGATCTTCTGGCGCATCTCAGTCTCGTACCGCTCAACCTGCTGCACCCCTGTCGTCCACGCAACCGTGTCGAAGCCGTTCTCTGCCGCCCAGCGCACCATGCGGCGGAAGGACAGCTTCTCCCACGCGGTCTTGAACGGGGCTTCGGGGACGCCTTTTCTTCGCTTGCTCTCCCGCTCGTCGTACTCGCGTACTCGCTCTGAAAGCCTCGTCCACTCGGCTTCACTCTTGCTGCCCTTGCCGGAATAGAACGCTTCCAGGTCTACTTTGTACTCAGCCTCTAGTGCGTCGGCGCTGATCCCGGCGTACCCCTTTTCCCTCCCGGCCTGGTGCCAATCGCTCTGCACTTCCTCGATGAACAGAACGCGCTCGCCGTTAGGGCCTGTACGCTCGTTGAAGCGGACGTGCGCAAGGACGTTGGGGGTGTCACCATAGTGGCCGTGGTCGTAGTTTGCACGAGGAGCCTCCTGTGCGATGCGGAGGTTGATTCCCGTGTACTCCCTCTCTAGTGGTTCAATCCGGTGTTCCGCCTGCGCTCTCCATAGATGGCTCTCTAGGACTTCGCCCGTGTCTCGGTCCTCGATGTTCCACGCCCCACCCTTGTCCGGCAGCGTGAGCAGCAACTCGCGGTAGTTCTCGCCACCGGGGAGCTGGTAGGTGGCGTGCTTGGCATCTACCCCCAGCAACTTCTCACCCACCACGATCCCGTTCTCGCGCATGAACTCGCGCACTTCCTCAACGGGGATGCGCTTCTCGGGGTGCTCCTTTGCCCAGTCCGCAAGCCCCATCCACGCGATCTCTTCTTTGTTCCCGCCCGCTGCAAGCACACGCTGGACGAGGATGTCGCTTCGGATTTTCTTCGCACCCGACTTGGCGACCATCTTCTCGAAGGCTTCCTCGGTGTTCGAGTAGAAGCCGAGTTGGGTCTGAGGGGCGATGGAGAAGCGCCCGACCGCCTCTTCGTCGCTGCCGAACTCCGCGATGTCCTTCGCTTGCTGGCTCTTCGACGGCTCAACTCTACGCGCCCCACGGTGCGGGTCGATCTGCCCGAGTTTGCGCTCAAGCCGCTGCTGTTTCTTCGTGTCGCCTTCAGCCTTCGCTGCGTCGATCTGCCTACGGAGCCGCTTGCGTTGACGGGCCTCGCGTTGGCGCTGCTTGGGCGTCATCTCGTCGCGAGCCTTCTGCGGAGTCATCGGCTCCTGGACCGTCACCTTCGGCGTGGGCGCTTTGGCCTTCTTCGGTTTCGCTTCTTCCGCTGCGACCTCGGCCTCAAGCGCGTCCACGTCTACCGCTTGCGCTGCCTGGATGTCCTCGGACGCCACACCAGCGAGAGGTCCTTGCTCCTCACGTTGGCCTTCACCCAGCAGCGGCGTCTCGCTCGCCCACCAGTCGGACTTCCCGAACTCCTCAGCCGCCGACGCCTTCTGCTCCTCTGAGAGCCCGCTGTACGCCTTCGAGACGGCCTTCACGAAGTCCGCGATCTGGTCGCCGTCGAAGTCCTGCACGGGGCCTAGGAGGGCCTCGCGGATCGCGGCGACCTCCTTCATCCGGCCCGTCTTGATGTTGATACCCAACTTGTTCAGCGCGCCGAACACGTAGTCGATCACGCGGGCGAGCATCCCCCGAAGGCCGGGCTGGGTCCGCAACTTCTCCGCGTCCATCCCGTCTCGAAGCGTGTTGTCGATCAGCTCGGGCATCAACTCCGCGCCAATCGCGAAGGCTTCCTCGAACTCCTTGGCAAGACGCTCCTCGGTCGGCAGGTGTGCGAAGGCGTCGCCGTGGCCCGCGTCAGTCAGGCGCGCCATGTAGAGCGCACGCAACCGTTCAGTCAACTCGGGGAACTGCTCACGCGCCGTACCCACGAGCTCCTGCATCTGCGGTGATCCAATCGGAACCGCGTGGTGGAACGCCTCGTGGAAGAGGAGTCCCTGCAGCACTTGCTCGGTCCGGCTCGCGTCAAGGAGGATCTGGCCCCCGAACTGCGCGCCTTGGATCGGCAGGTTCTCCGCAGAGTCCACCATGATAACGCTGGGGATATCGGCCCCAGACTGCCTGAGAAGCTCCAGGGTGCCCGATAGCTTCTCTTCGGCTGGGTCTTCGCTCTCACCGAGAACGTGCGTGTCTGCGCTTGCCACGGCTTCCCGTGCCGCCTCAAGCCTCGTCTTCTCCTCGGCCCACGTCCCTGACTCGTCACCGGCTGCGATCTTCCCTTCAGCGGCCTTGAGCTTGGCGTCGATGGCTTTGAGATTGTCGGCTCGGAAGGCTTCGACGGCGGCGTAGGGCGTGAGGTCTTTGTCCTTGCCATTGCCTTCTGCCTTCGAGGCTTCTTCGAGGCCGATGTCGCCGATGGTGGAGACGACTTCCTTCGCGGCCTTCTTGCGGTCCGACTTCTGCTTGTGGATTCCGGCAACGTCAACAGCGCCACCCAGGAGTGCGCCGACCACCCACGCTGGAGCGCCCTGCTCCGTGGCGTCGGAGATGATCTCGCTCCACGTCTTGTCTTCGCCGTACTGCGCGACGTACTGCCGCCCGAAGTCTTCGATGAGCTGCTGCACGGTCTCCTGCGCGCCTTCCTCGGTGCCCTCAGCGATCATCTTGACCGCGAGGTTGGACCCCGCGAGTCTCTTCAGGAGCGCCCCGCCCATGCGGGCGTCGAGGGGGGCCAGGACGGACGAAGCACCAACGGCCTCGGTAGCGCCAGCGCCAGCACCGATCATCCACGCGAGCCACTTCTGCTCGGTGTTCGCTCCGGCAGCCTCGGCTTCCCGGACCATCGACTCGCCTTCGACGAGAGCGCCGAGCCCGGCGATTCCGAGCCCGCGAGCGATGCCCGTTGCCGCGAGAGCTTCGCCTCCTGCGATGAAACCGACGGCTGACCCGAAGCCTTGTGCGATGGAGGTGCCAAACCCAGGTTCAACGAGTGGCTGCCCTTCCACGTAGTACGAGTCAGGCATGACCGCCGCCGCCTCACGCATCTTGCCCGCGAAACCGCGCTCGAGGCCGCCGAGTTTCCCCATGAACCTACTGACGATCTCCGGCGTGTTCGGCGAACCCGCTATGGCTTGGCTCGCCATGCCCGCCGTTTCAGGGACCGAGGCGTACAGGCTTGCGAGGTTCTCGGAGAACCCCTGGGCCGCGTTCGCAACGTTGCCAGCAGCGCGCTCGATGGGTGCCATGCGCTCCCGAGCGAACTCCAGCTTGGATGGAGGGATCGGCTTCGGCGTGAACCCAGCCGCCCGCAACTTCTCCTCAAGCACGTCCCCGAACCCGGCGACATCGGACGGGCTAACCTCTTGCGGGGGGGCGATGCCTGCCTTGTCGAGAGATGCGGCGAGGGCTTCGGCTGCGGAAGTCATGGGCTACTCGGGAAGTGGGATTTGCGTGGTGCCTGACTTGCGGGAGTTCGTGGCCTTCTTGTTGGCCTTGCGCCCCTTCTCGTCCTGGGACCGCTGGTATGCCGTGCGCTTGTCCTTGTCGCGGGCCTCAGCGGCTTGCATGTCGGCATGCTGCTCCTTGCGGCGAGACATGCGCTTGTCGGCCTTGGCCTTCTTCGCCGCCTCTCGTTCAGCAATGGCCTCTCGGGCCGAGTCACCCATCTGGACTGACGCCATGATGAGCCCAACAATCTCGTCAACGGCTTCGGGGCTGGTCGTCCGAAGTTCCTGGACCGCAGCAACCACTTCATCAGCCTTTGCGCCGAAGTCGGCTAGATCGCCAGGTTCAATGGAGATCCCGAGCACCGACAACGCGGGAGCAATCTTCTCGGCTGTGATCGCATCAACCTCTTCGACCGTCTTCGCTTTATCCCAAGCCTCTTGGCCCGAGGCCCCACGGCGAGCGTACTCGACCGCTTTCGCTTCAGGACTCTTCTCGGCATCGCCTCCACCCGTTGCAGGATCAACCACGCCGGGGTCAGCCACCGGAGCCGCTTGGCCCGAACCGCCACCAGCGAAGACTTCTTCCGCGTTCTTCGTCGCCGCCTCCATCTCGCCCTGTGCAGCCTTCAGGGCCGTCGGATCGAGACTCGAGCCTGCCGCCTGGAGGGCTTTGGCTGCGGCAACCACGCGGTCGTTCGCGCCACGCCACAGGGCCTCGTTACGCTTGAGTTCCATCGTCGCTGCGGCCTTCTCCTCACGCAGTTGCTTCGCGATCCACGGATTCGGCGCGTACCGGATGCTGTTCGCGATCTGTTCAGCCGCTTGGGCATCGTACCCCTCGGGGTCCATCTCGTAGCGGGCTTGCTGCTCGTCGGTGAACTCCTGCATCAACTCGGCTTGCTGGCTGTACCACGGACCGTACTGCCCAGTCTTCTCAGCCTCAGCCTTCGCGGCCATGCTCTCGGCCATCGAACCGAAGCTCAGGATCTTCTTCTGCTTCAGCCGCCCAGCCTTCTCGATCTTGAGCCGATGTTCCCTGTCGGTCTGCCATGCGTCGAGAACTGAGATCGGGTCCTTGCCAGACTGGAGAGCCTCGGCGTACCCACGAGCCTCGTCTTCGGAGAGTCGCCCAGAAGCCACCGACGACTCAAGCGACTTCTCAAGCACGGTCATGGCTCGCCCTTGACGCATCGAGAGGAGCTTCTGGTCAGCCGACTGCGCAAGCATCGCCGCAGCCTCGGGGTTCGAGATCGAGCCTAGCAGAGCCTCGTAGTGAGCCTGCGCCTTGCGGATCCTCGCGTCCTCGGGGTTCTCCATCTGCCCGTCAAGCATCGACCGGACAGGGCTCATCCCAGGAGTCTCGTCTCCGTAGCGGTCGCGCATCGAAACCGTGTCGGGGACTTTGCCCGCCTCGTTCTCGAACTTGCGGTCCATCGAGTCGCCAAGCACGGCGATCACTTGGTCAGCGTCCGCTTGTTGGCGCGCGAGTTCCTCTTGACGGAGTTCGTCCTCGCGAGCCTGGGCCATTCCGGTTTGCACCCCGCCCGCGATCCCTGCTCCCAGGCCCGCGCCGAACTGCGCTGCCGCGCCTCCAGTTTGTATCAACAAACCCATAGATCAGCCCCCAAACTTGGAACCAGCCCAAGCGCCCAATGCCGTTCCGAGACCTTGACCAATGCCACCAGCGAGCCCCTGCCCACCTTGGTACTGCGGTGTGATGCTGCTTGCCGTTCCGACTGTACCCATCGCGTACTGAGCGAGCGTCTGAAGCCCAGCGTTCTTCTTCGCCGCGTAGTCCGTCTCGATGTTCGCGTTCAACAGACCAAGCTTCTCGCCAAGCGTCGAGAGCGAGTTGTTCGTCACGCTCTGCGTCTGCGCCTGCATGTTCGCTCCAACGGTTGTGTTCAGAAGCCCCTTGGATGCAAGGCTCGCGGTGTTCGCGGCGTCCGTTTGCTTCTGCCCCGCAAGGATCTGGTTCGTGGCCTGCGTTCCGTACTTCGAGGCGTTGGCGAGCGCGTTCGTCTTGCCCGTATCGAGCGCGGCCAAGCCTTTGAAAAGTTGGCTCTTGCCGAACGCGCTCTCGGTTCCGAATAGGTCCCAGAGTTTCCCGGCGTTTGCCTCGTTCTTATCCTGGGCCTCGCCTTTCCCGCCGTCCAATAGCTTACTGAAGAAACTCATGTCAAAAATCCTTCCGCCTTCAAGACGGCCTCCAGAGTGGCTATCTTAGCCTCCAACGCCGCAACGTTATCCGCCGTGGCAAGTCCTAGTTTCGACGCATCGACAGAGAGCCGACCGTCTTTGTCCAGTTCGAGACCCATCCCAAGGTCCCGGTCCTTGATCGCCGGGTCCGCTCGCCTGAGACGCTGCGAGTCAATCGCTCGAGCCGCTCCGCTCACGCGCTTCCGCCTGAGTTGCTTCATGCCCGCTGCCTCCGCAGTCCAGCCGCGCCAAGGTCGGCGATCAGCTCCTCAACTGCGAACCGCTGCCCCGTGGCCTTGTTGCGCAGCTTGATCCAGATGTAGGCTCCGCGCTTGCGCACAGGCATCCGAAGGCTCTGGCCGGGAGGGAAGTCACCGCTCGCCACCACGTTGCCCAGGTCGCCCGGCGTGTCAGAAGAGTACACCTCATAGGTGCATCCAAATAGCTCGGACGCGAGCACCGCCTTGATGCGGTTCACCATGACTTCAGCGTCAACCCCGGATCCCGCTGAGATTGGCCCAATCGTGACGTAGGCGTCAATGGCCGTCCCGTCGTCGCTGGTGGCCGTTGAGTCCAGTTCGCGCAAGTAGCCATCTTGGCACCCGAAGACCACGCGCCGGTCCCCTGGGAGGTCTCCATCAGCCACGAACGTGGTGTAAGGTTGAAGCCCAACAGTCCCGAGGTCGTCTTCCCACCAGGCATTGTTCTTCGAGTCCCAGAACCAGGCGAGGCTCGCGCTCGTCGCCGTGAGGTCGTAGGGGATCTGCACCACGATCAAGCCTTGGCGCTCGAAGTCCCACTGCATTTCGATCTTGAACTTGCCGAGGTCGATCCCCGTGAGCCGCGTTTGGATGCTCTTGCTCTGTCCGTCTCGCGCATCCGAGAGGTACTGAGGGACACCACCGGGGGCCATGCGATAAACGCCGCCCTTGCTCCCGAAGAAGTAGATGATGCCCGTGGGATCTTTGCACCACGAGTTCCCGAAGGCCATGCCCGTCGAGTCGCTCACGCGGTCGAACCGGCCACCCGAGAGCGGATCGCCACGAAGAACCCAGATCGACGAGTCGCACCCGAAGATGAGGAGGTCGTCGTTGTGGGGAATCATCGTGTTGATGATGTCGGGGCAGTTGCCCGCCTCGGCGTTGTTGCCCGCGACGGCCTGCGTCACCGTGATCGTCGGCGGGAAGAAGTCGAAGTCGCCCGGCTTCTCGATCTCGCTCATGTACCAGTTCTGCTTCTGCCCATCGGGACGAGCGAGGATCAGGCGTGAGTTGTAGACCGTGGCAAGCGCACACTTCTCCGGGATGGAGCCTGAGCCCTCGGACTGCCACTCTTCCAGCGTCCCCGCTTTGGGGTCGTATACCACGTAGGTGAGCCCGTCGCCCATGTAGAGCTTCTGACTGTGGACAACGCCCCAGTAGTGCGCGGCTGCTGGCGAGAGAACCGGGTCCGTGAACTCGGTCCACACGCCAAGCCCTTGGACGTAGACCTTGCCCGCGACGATGCTCACGAGTTGCCGCAAGCGCCCCTGGCTGTTCGCTGCCGAGGTCGCTGAAGCCGTGCGCCACTTAGCGAGCGCCCCCTCTTTTGTCGGCGTCCCCTGGTTGTCCGTCCCCTCAAGCGCCAAGTACACGAACTCGGGGCGCTTCACGCCGTCGAACGTGAAGTCACCCGCGAAGCTCGCGGCAAGGCTGGTGGAGGTTGTGCCCCCGAGGAGGAGAAGGAGGGTCACTTGGCTTGGAGGGTGATGTCAATCGTGGATGCGCCGCCTTCGAGAGTTGTCACGAGGGCGCGAGCGTACTTATGGAAGACCTCGGCCTGAGCCGCACCCGCGCCCGTGATCGTCGTCGAGGTGTTATGCCACGCCGAGTTGTCGGCGCTCACCTGGAGCGTGACGATGTGCGTGGCGTGAGTTCCCGTGGCACCGTCAACGACCATGCCGACGCGGTGCTTGTTGGTGAGGTCGAGCGCGGTGCCAGCGGTTGCAGCGTTCGCGTCGAGGCCCGAGTCCTTGGATACCGTGACGTCATCGAGGCGCTGCCGCACAGGGAACGGATTGGCTTCGTCCACTAAGGTCACGAAACCGTCAGCACCATAGGCCACCTTGATGATCTGATGGAGTGCGCCAAGAACGTCATCGGCGGCAATCGCGAGGCCCGTGGGCGGATAGGTTGGATTGTCGGTCATGGCTTAGATGTGGTAGTCCGGGTTCACCGGGGGGAGAGCAACGGCGTAGCCGTTCTGGTACGGGGCAGAGCCGCCGCCGCCGAGTGTGGTCAAGCGGAAGAGGTATCCGCCGTCCTTGGAGAAAGCCCGCATCGCGTCAGGAGCTACGGCTCCGAGGTAGGTGGTACCAGGCGGCACCGGGGCAAATAGGTTCCCGAACTCATCGGACACGATGCGGATTGTTACGTCGGCTTGATAGCCGAGCTTGAGCATGTTGGGCGGAACGGTCCCGGAGATGTACCACCAGCCAACACTTCTCAGCGGCAAGTCTTGGTCGTCGTCGGTCAGGTCGTAGATGACGCCGAAAGCGAACTCTTCATTGTTCGTTCCCGAGCCTGGCCCAGCAACGTAGATCGCGCCGTCAAGGCCGAGAGCCAAGCCGCCTGTGCAACGAGCATTGGACACGCCCAGCACTCCTGGGTTTCCGTTGAGGTCTTCCGAGAAGATGTCGCCGTAGCCCGAGCCCGTGTCCGCGAGTAGGCACCAGATCATCTTCCCAGATGCGTCGTGCTTGATAACCATAGCCTCATCGAACCGCTTGCGGGGAAGCCACGCCTGGCCCGACTCGTCGATCAGCGACACCAGCGGGATGTCGAAGGTCTGTACCGTTGTCGCCGGATAGTGCGGGTGCGGGTATGTGTCGGCGAGCGCCTGTAGTTTCTTCGCGACCCCGTGCCGGTGAACCATCCAGCCCTCGAGCTTCTCCAAGATCGTCGAGTCGAGGTTCGTCGAGGTTGAGGCATAGGCCGGGTCCGCAGCCTCACCCGTGCGCTGGTTCGCTGCCCAGAGCGGATGCTCGACCACCGTGGGCCACTCGTGGTAGAGCGTGCCGCCGAGGTCCACGCGATCCGAATTTGGCTTGCGGCGACCCAGGACGAGGATCTGCATGATCTCGCCCTTGAAGCCCTTGAGCGTCCCATCAGCCATCGGGTAGCCAACGCCGGTCACATTCGCCGTCACGTTCTTATTGAACACCGCGTCAGGAGCGAGGAGCCCGTCAGCGCCCGCGTAGGACATGGGGAGTGCCTCCCAGCGGTCAGAGGTGACGCCGGCAGCACGAAGCATCGAGCGCGTCATGTCGTTGCGTGGGAGCACGACATGCCCCGTGTAGGAACCTGACGCGAGTGGTGGCGCGAATCCGGCAGTCGTAATCACGCCGGACCCATGAACGTAAGTGCCCGCCGACGACTGCCCGTTGATCCACAGCGTCACCGCCGCGTTCGCTTGCAGTCGGTTGAGCTGGTCGGGATCATCCATCGTGAAGTGGAAGAGCGTGGAGTCGTAGGACCCAGCAATCTCCTCGCACTCATCGAGCCCGCCACCGTTCATAAACGTCAGGACCGTGAGCCCTTCGCCTGGGGAGTCGGCAGTCGCATCATCAAACTGCGCCTCTTTCGGCCAAGCTGCCCACGCTGCCCCTCGGTTCGCAGGCATGAACGCCGCGTCCGTTGAACCCGTGGCGTCCGAGCCCGTGAGGTTGTACCCAGACGAAGAAGTCAGCGCACGGACGTAGCCCGGCGAGTGGATACCGTGCTTCACGTCATCTTTGCCCGACCACGTGTAGTGCTCGCCCGAACCTGTCATGCCCTTCGAGTTCACGATCAGGCTCGAGCGGTGCGCCTCGGTGTAGTCCTGATCGAAGTTAGCTGCGCCCGCGCCGCTGCCCTCGAAGTGCGAGTGGTGCAACTGGTCGAAGAGCCAGCGCGGCGAGTCGACATCGGCCCCGACATCGTTCACTTCGTCAGAAGCCTTCGAGGTTGCGGGCCTGCAGAGGATCATCACGCAGAACGCGCCGTCCCCGTGGTTCGGGATCAGGCTCTTGCACGCATCGCTCTGAGCGTAGGTCCCGCCACCAGCAACCGAGAAGAGCCCTTGCGTGCCGTCGAACTCAACGCTTGGCTGCCCCGTGCTGCCCTTGGCCCTGAAAGTTGGGGCCTCGATAGCAACCTTGTCGCCGTTGGGCTGGCTGCCCTGGTACAAGTGCCGCCCGTTACCGCTCCTGTCGAGCCACGAAAACACGCTTTCGCCGTCATCCAGACCGATATCCTCCGCTCGAAGGTCTGCCCACACCTCGAACGAGCCTTCCGGGGCGTCCTCGGGAGTCCACGCTTCAAGCGGAATGCCCACGCCGGGATACTTGAGAAGGCTATCGCGGTCGAGCTGGTACGGGTGGCCCGTGACCACAGCGCCATCGCCCTTAACCACCATGCACGTCGAGGGGTACGGCACCGACACGGCAGACGCGAGGAGCGGGATCGCTGCCTGCACGTTCGTTAGCGACTCAACCACCGAAGCGTGTTGCTCGTCGTCTTGCTCCAGGATGTAGAGCAGCCCGTTGACCACACGCAGTTCACGGTTCCACCGGTTCGTGGTCCAGGTCCAATCAAGGACCGGCTCGGTGTCGTTGGAGTTCGCCACGGGGCTCTGACCGATGCGGTACACAGCAGCGCCCTTGGAGCCGCCTGACCCGCTTTCGACCGCAACATAGACTCCAAGGTCATCCGCCACAACGAGAGGCCCCAGGACGTGCGTAGGGACTTCTAGCGGGATGGCGAATGACCACAGGAGGAGCCCGTCCGGGTTGTGCTTTTCGACCGTAGCGCCCGACAGCGTGAAGACGTTGCCCGCGAAGTCGGTATCCACGTTCTTGGCATCGAGGTTCGGCTTCGTCTTCTCGGCCCAGACCTCGCTCAGTTTCTCGAGGCCAGCACCAAACGAGTCAAGCTCGCCCTCGAGCGCCTCGTAAGTGATCGTCTTGTTGTCGTAGACGATGGTGGTAGCGAATCGAACCGGAGCCGCAGCCGCGAGGTCATCGAAGTGCTTCGACATCCCCGAGCGTTTGGCTCCCCGCGTGCGCCCCGTCGTGTCGTCCACACTGCGCATGTTGCGCGAGTCGGGCGTTGTGTCCGATGGCTGGGTTGACTGCGCCCAGTTATCGTTCAGGCCGCCCGTGGGGAATGGGATCTTAGTGTCGCCCATCACTTCACCTCGAAGCCGAAGTTCCACGAGGGGGTGGCATCGCCAAACGTGACGTACCAGGTGCCCGTGAGGCGCACACCGCCTTGAAGGTTGGGCTGCCAGATGTCGAGCCCCGTGTCGCCCTGCGTGAAGTAGAGCGCCCGCGAGCCGTCACCGTGGAAGACTTCAACGTCAGACAGGGCCGCCTCGATGCTCGCGAACATGAAGTTCAGCACCGAGGTCTGGTCACGCCGCACGAAGGCAAGGTTCTCGTCCGTCGTGTAGCCGCCCTTCCCATCGAGCGGGTAGACCTTCGTTCCAGCCACGTAGGCCGCGATCCCTTCGACTGCCATTGTGAAGGAGCCCGCCATCTAGAAGAAGTCCACGTCCGAGGTCTGCGTCCGAGCGAGTGCATCGGTCAACGACACTCCACCATCGACGGCAGACGAGATTCCACGGTTACGGATGCGGCCCTCCTCGAGCTGTTGCGCAGAGTCGCGCACCACGGCATTGCGGTAGATCGGACCAGCCTGGACCGCAGCCACGGCCCCCTGCATCGCCGCGATTGTTTCGCCCGAGCCTTCGTACCCGATCGCGAAGGCTCGGCAGAACTGAATGTAGAGCGCTTCCATGTACGAAGGGATCGGAACAATGTCATCGTCCGCCGTCAGGTCAGGCCACTCGCGATAGTAGACCGCAGAGAGAGCGTCAAACTCCCCAGCGGTAGGCTCGGGCGTGATACGCAATGTGGCGACTGGCTGCGTCTTATCCGCCCCGCTGTTCCACTCAACGTGGTAGCCGGTGGTGAAGGACGTGTTGGCGTTAAAGTAAGCCTCCTCTTCGACGAGACCCGAGATGGAATCCGGGTAGATGTACCGAAGAGAACCGTTCGTCGCCCCGTGGAGGCTGATAAGCCGCCCGAAGTCGCTAGGTAGGAGAATGCGCGGCTGGTTGACCGTGAAGCCCAGCTCGATGACGTTGGCCGTCAGGGCGGGCGCGTCGAGCGTCACCGTTCCAGCGGCAGCGTCTGACCCAACAATATCGTAGGTGCCGAACGGTGCGCCGCCGAACGTGATGGAGACGCTATCGCCGGGGACGTAGAGATAGGACCCCAACTCCGTTCCGGTCAACGTCTTCGTGGCCGCCGTGTAGGTCGCACCTGTGCCCGTCACGGGTGAGCGGAAGTTCAAGCCTCTCGCACTTCGGATCAGATACGACCACTTACGAGACGACTCCATAGAGACTGCGGCTTGGTTCGCTACGTCCAGGCACGGGACATCCGCCGAGAGTTCGCCGCCGAGGGCGTGCTTGATGTAAGCGCTGACTTTTCGAGCGACGAGAACCATGTGGAGTCTCCGGGTGTGTGGTCGGCCCCCCACGCAGGATCAGGTGCGCGGGGAGCCTCAAGCGTCAGGCGACCTACGCGGTACCGAACAGGGCGAAGGTGCCGAACCCGTCGCCTTTGAAGTAGACGTAGATCAGGGCACCGGCAGCCGGAGCCAGTTCAGGGTTGAACGCAATGCATTTTGCGCCCTCGATGGAGGCCGCCGCCATCGTGTCGCCAAACGCTGCGCCGAGTTTCGAGTTCGCCGCAGGCGTGAAACCCGCGTCCATCCGAGCCTCGACCCAGCCGGAAAACCGGAACATCTTGGTCTCCCCCGCCGCGCCATCTTCCAAGGCGACAACGTACAGGGTTTGAGGGATGATGGAATCGGCCGCAACGACGGCCTTGACCTCAGAGAGGACCCCGTGTGCCGCCTCCGTTGCCGTCGTGTTGTCCACCTGATAGACCTTGCCCTTTGTGACCGTCACGCCTGCGGCGATGGTCATTGGAGCGTCTTGCTCGTCAATGCGGAAACCCGCGTTGCCGGGGAGTGTTGTGTTGATCTGCATGATTTGAAGCCTCCAGGCTTACAGAGCGCCAGTCGGGCTAACGATTCCGAGACGGTTGCGAAGGCCACACCAGAGCTGGTTCCAGATGTTTGCACCCTGGACCCAGTTGTTCGGCTTGCCAATCGCGGTGAGGTTGACGGGATCGTCAACAGAGAAGTGCTGCCCCTTGAAGAAGAAGGGCTTGAGCGCGTCCTTCGTGCAGAAGTAGACACGGGGTCCCGTGTTGGAGGCAGCGCCACCTTTCTCTTCCGTTGCCAGTCCGCCAGCGCCGTCTGTGTAGACAGCAGCCGTATCGAGAGACGGGATGTTCTGGTACGCAACGCCCGAGAGCATCAAGTCACCGTTCGCAAGTTCGCGACTGTTCCACTGGTCCTGGCCAAGACGGAGAGCCGCCGTGAGGTATCCAAGGCCCGTGTCAGAGATGAACGCCACGTCCGAGCGGGTCTCGCCTTCTCCGTGCTCTTTCAAGCCACGGATCTTGCGGTAACCCAACTTCGTGGTCATCGCCACGCACTTCGAGATGAAGTCCGTGCCGCCGTCAACAGGGAGGCCCGTGGACGTGTACCGCAAGCGGTGGTTGTCCCACGTCGGATAGGTAGCGGGCGAGATACCCATGACCGAACCCGAAGCAAGGGGCGCACCGGTCTGAGCGTCAAGAGGAACGCCGCCCGTCTCTTCAGTGATGAAGTACGGGATCGACATTGGGGCCTTGTACGTGGTCCGCATCGCAACGTCATCCGCAGCGGCCCAGCACTCATCTTCCATCTGGTCAATCATCGACTGCCAGAGGTTCTGCTGCTTGCCACGAAGGACCTTCTTGTACCGCGTGCGGCGGAACTTCGGCCCCATGTCACTGGTCGCGTTGAGCTCGATCTCTGGCTTCGACCACGCCATGTAGTTGTAGTAGAAGCTCCACTCCGCTGTGGCCGGAGTTCCGACCTGGGGGTTTGTGAAGTTCACGTCGAGGTCTGCGATGTCGTAGCGCTGGCCACGATCCTCCTTCTTCAGGTAGAGGATGTCTCGCAGGGTAGGAGATGATTCGAAGACCTCTTCTGCCGACTTTCCAGCGATCAGGAACGCAGGGGTGTGGGCTCGCGCCTGCACCAGGTTGAGCATGTGGTCTTCCGACCCGACGATGGTATCGCCGGTTTTGATCGCAAGATCGTTGAACTGAGCAATGGACATTACTGTCCTCCGGTTTGATGTTGAGTGTCAGCGGCGCTCAGGACTCATCCGGGACTGCTTCCAAGAGCGCGGCTTCGAAGCGTTCATCCGCAGTAAGCGGGCGATCCTTCGAGCGTGCCGAGGGGGCGGTCGGTTGCGCGTGAGAGCGCCGCCGTGGACTCGCAGGAGTTGGCAGGGGTCCCAGGATCGTGGTCGCCGCACGTTCGAGAACGATTGGAATCCACTCCTCGGGGGTCTTGTCCTTGTAGAGGTCCGGCTCTAACTCGTGGAGTTGTTGAGCAAGCACCTCGACCTTCTGTCGAGTCTCAGGTTCAGAAAGAGCGGGCCGATCAACGGCCAATCCCTCCCAGACTTCCTCGATCTTCCGGTTCAGAGGTTCAAGCTGGCGGGCCTGTCGCTCTTCTTCAAGTGAAGCCTCAAGTCGCTTCATGTGAGCTTCTTGTGCCTCTAAGGCTTGGATGTGCGGGCGGGCGGCTTCCTCTCCGTACTCTTCCACCAGCGCGGTGCGGACGGCATCGAGGTCGAACGGGGTTTCCGCTTCGTCGCTTTCTTCGGTGCCACCCGTGTCAAGCTCACCCGCAGGGCCTTCTTCCTCGGCAGTCCCGGCGCTTGTTTCGCGTCCTTGAGTTTGCCTTTCGTGCCACTCGCGATCGCGCTGCGCCCGGTCAAGTGCCGCTTGCTTCCCAATCGCTAGTAGCTCGTCCTCGGATTTTCCGTCGAGGATTGCGGACGGGATGCGAGCCCTGTTGATTTCGTCCATCGCTCGCATGAGCGCGGAGGATCCCGATGGGCTCGGGTCTTCACCATTGAGGCTATCTTGGGCCTCTGCGGGCGCAGGGTCAAGGGAAACTTCCTCAGATGTCTCAACGGTGGGAGCCTCCATCTCCACGTCGCCAGCCTCATCAGGGATGGCCTCCATGAGGGCGGCGTCGAACGGATCGGGTGCTTGGTCGTCTGCTTCTTGGTGGTCAATCATCGTTTTATGGCGTCCTCGCCGTAGTCAAAGCCTGGGTTCTTCCGCTTGATGCGGTCCACGTCGGCCTGCCCACAGATGATGGGGCGGCCTGTGGAGTCGTAAGAGTCCGCGCCTGGAGTCCAGGGCGGGAGAGTGTTCGAGACGTGGCCAACGCCTTTCGAGACGATGGCCTTCTGTGGCATGTCTGGGAGGCGGACAAGCTCGCGCCCGCCCCTCGTGATCGACTCGCCAATGCTCACGGCCTCGCGCATGGACATCGAGACCAGCACTTCGCCGCCCGTGGCCGAGTCCCGGAACGTGTAGGTGGCCATTAGAGGTTGTCCGCCTGCGACTGCCCGCCGCCACGCACACCGTCAAGAGAGGCCCCGTCAGGGCTCATCCTGGCCATCTGCTGCTGTTGTGGCTCTTGAGCCGAAGTGTCCTTGAAGTAGGTTCCTAGGCCCTCGATGTTGAGCCTCCGACCATGATCCTCAGCGATCTTGTCTCGTGGAAGGGCAGGGTCCATCTGTGAGATGATCTGAACCGCCTCGAGGGTTTGCATGGCTCGTCGCTGCTGGACGCCCTCGCTCGTGCGCTCCATCGACTGCGGCTCGAACTTGATCCGCTTGCCGTCGTAGGCTGTCCCTGGGGTTGTTGGGTCGAAGGCGTGGAGTGAACCACCGCCCTGGTAGACCGCAACAGCGCCGTCCCCTTGGTCCATCTGCACTCCAAGGCTCTGCATGGACTTCTCAAGCGCAGCCGGTGGCAGCGTAATCATGAAGTCGGGCGAGTTTTCAACGTGCCAGCCCATGACCCACACCTGTTCGCAGGCGGTGCGCTGGACTCCCTCGCGGTGCATGGCTAGGCGCATGTCTCCGGCCTTGTCGGCGATGCTCTCAGCGGTTGCCGTGGTTCCAGCCGTAGCGATGCCCTTCTTCGTCTGCGAGAGCCCCAGGGCCTCGTCAAGGTTCTGCCGCGCCATAGACACGGAGTCGATCAGCTCCTTCGACGGGCCACCGACAACCACCTCCTTGATCGCGTCCTTGAGCAGTTGGCCCGAGATCTCCAGGCTCACAATGCCATCGTTGCCCGCGTCCTTGATCGCTTCCTCATACTCCTTGAAGGCGGTTAGCACGATGCGCTTGTAAGCGTCCACGGCGCGCACAAGTGCCTTCTCCATGCGCGTGGCTTCGGTGATCTGGTGGTGCACGGCCATGAGGGGGGCCATGCGCGTTCCAACCCCAGGGATTGGCGAACCCGTGTAGATCCCGTAGGGGCCGCACTTTGGTCCCCGGTAGAGGCGTGGCTTGCGGATGTCCTTGCCGCCCTCTCCGCCGCTCGCCATCGTGTAAACGGTGCCGTTGTAGAGGTCTGCGTACTGTGGACTCTCGGGGTCTTCGGGGCCTTCGTGCGCATCAAGGGCGATGGGGTCCAACTTGCCAGGGACGAACATCTCCCAGACCTTGAGCGTCTCGCGCTCGGTGTTCGTCGCACTCGCATAGCCAGGATCTCCAGAGATTGCCAGGATGCGGTCCATGTTCCAAGCCTCGCCCTGCTCTGAGAGTTCCTCGAGGTCCTCGACATAGGCATCCCAGCAATGGCCCATGAAGCGGGCTCGAGACGGCGAGAGTGCGTCTGGATCCACCACGAAATCGGTCGGGTCGAGCCTGACCATGCGCGGGGTCTCGACCTCCTGCCCACTCTTCAGCGTGGCCTCTTTCCCGTCCCAGCCCAGGAACTTGATCCCGTCCGCGAACCGTGGCGCGTAGTTGAGTTCAGTCGTCACCATCGACACGCCTCGGAAGGCGAGCGAGTCCGCGAAAATTTGCTCCCACTCGCAGGCAAGCTTCTGATCGTCCATGAGCGCCTGCAAGGCGAACTGTAAGCCGATGGAGTCATAGGCCGCCTCACCGGGGACAGACGACTCGACCACCAGGCCAGGGTTCTTCCAGACCATCTGCGGCAGGACGAGCGTGATGTACTCCCACGCGATATTTGTTGGGGCCTTGTCCTTGCCCTGGATCGAGTTGCGGATGCTCTTGAACTTCTCAATCGCCTCCTTGTCAGCCTTCTGCGCGGCGTTGATGCCGGACCATCGCTGTAGTTCCTTGCTGAATAGTGTGCTCATTTGCTCTGCGCCGCTTTGAAGGCGTCCTTGATTCGTTTGGACATGTTCAGTTGAGCCCCGAGCGTTCCGGGGTTCTTGACTAGCTCGGGGACCTTGCGTGATCGGTGCTTGTTGTCCCAGTTGTAGGTGGCGACATAGCGGTCCCTGTCGATGGCGTGGTTGTTCAGATCGACCGGCGCGTCCTTGTTGGGCTTGCCATCAACGCGAACGTGGTAGACATAGCCGGGGTACTCCTTCGGCCCGCAGGTCGGCACCATCTCATCCACGAGGTAGGAGTCTGTGACCATCGGGGAGGTTGCGAAGTAGCGCAAGCGGGGCTCGCCGTCCTCGTCGTCGTCCAAGTGCCAGCGCAAGATGTCGATGCCCGAAGCCACCGAGCCCGTCCCCTTCTTCGCGACTCGAGCTATCGGCCTGCCGTCCATGCCGAGCTTGTGCCCCATCATGTCGTTCAGCGTCCGGCTCTTCTCTTCGGGCACGTCGCAGATGATGGCGCGAACGTCGTATCGCTTCTGCCACCCGACGATCTTCTGCGCCCACCAGTCGAGCGCCTTGCCGGTGATGTAGTACTCGAAGACCACGAACAAGCGCCCGTGATCGTCCACCGCGTAGAGAGCCGCTGTGCCGGGGTCTGGACGGAAGCCCCAGTCCACACCCACGAGGAAATACTCGACCGTGCGCTGCTCGAAGTCGCCGTTGCCGAACTCGTCTCGGATCGGATCGAGATACCACTCGTGGTGGGACTCGAGCTGCCGCTTGCGCAGTTTGCCTTGGACAACGTGGTGGTCCTGCCGCCAAGCCTCGAAGACTTGCCCCGAGGCGCTCACCCACTTGCCATCTCTAAGGCGAGCCCTCTCAAGCGGTGGGAGGTTGTCGAGCTTGCGGTTGTACGCGACACCTTGCGGCGTCCACGCCTTGCGCTCCGAGTCCCAGAACTTCGGGTTGTCCTTCAGATTCGTGGGGATGCGCAGCATCTTGTTCTGCCCCGTCTCCTGGTTGCCCTCCATCTCGGGCTCGTCGGCACGCAGGTTTAGCCAATGTGTCTCGGCTGCCGGGTTGCAGTCGGCGACTTGGAAGTTCCACGGAAGGTGGCCGTTCGACAAGCGCGAGAACGCAAGAGCCCACGCCCGCAGCGAGAGTTCCGTGGCCTCGAAGACGAAAATGAAGTCGTACTCGGTGCTCATCAGCCGCTCGGGGTTGTCCATCCCGATCAGGTGAATCTCGCTCACGCCCTTGTAGGTCACCTCGTCGACCGTGTTCTCGGCGTAGGGGAAGATGTAGTCGTCCCGCGTCCGCTTCTGCCTGCGAGGTAGCAGTACCGGGTGGTCCTTGCCTAAGAGATCTTCCCAGAGAGTGAGGATCGAGGCGTTCAGCGACTTGCGCGTCTGACGCACGAAGAGGCCCTTCACGCCGGGGAACCATTCGCAGAGGGTGCGGGCGTAGAGGCAGAGGCCAAAACTTTTGCCGGTGCGGGCAGGCCCCTCCAAAAGAGCCTCCTGGCCCCTGTAGCGCATCAGTTTGACGATGGACGGCGAGAGCCTCACCACGTTGCCCATCGCCTCCTTGACTTGCGGTTTAGTCGCCATGACCATCCGACACCTCTCGGGCTGGCAGGACACGCGCCTCGACCTCGATCACCTCTTGGCCCACGTTTCGGGCCATCGTGCTGAAGCCCATCATCGCGAGCGCATCAGGCGTGGGCTCGATCAGGAGTGAGGTTGAGT
>Ga0256831_1000434_pt1 | contig 21713 bp, 20 predicted proteins | sample 132544metaG_FD_189087 | JGI IMG/M metagenome (GOLD analysis project Ga0256831, IMG submission 189087) | Hydrothermal vent microbial communities from Lau Basin, Pacific Ocean - 132-544 | ecosystem: Environmental > Aquatic > Marine > Hydrothermal vents | place: Pacific Ocean: Lau Basin | collected... | reverse complement strand
TAGGAAATGGTTCCCGGAACCAAGTGTCCCCAACTGCTCCGCCCCCCTCTGCTTGGCCCTCCTACTAACCTTCGAGCTGTCAGCGAGGCTCCAGCTACCATGCTCCTCTATGTGGAGGGGATCATCACTCCAACCGTAACCCTTGTTGATAGCCCATGACACCCCCTCGTCCAGCACCCGGTCGAGCTCCTGTATGGAGACCCTTATTTTACCCGTGCTCCCCAGGCCTGAAGGCACGTTGTGGAACAACTCGTCGATCAGCTCTTTCAGCTTTGGGCGCACGTCTTTGACGTCCAGGTTCGTGACCATCACCCTGACGCCGCAGTTGATATCATAGCCGACTCCTCCGGGGCTGATTACACCGTCTTCGTCGATGCTCATGGCTGCTACTCCGCCTATGGGGAATCCGTAGCCCTGGTGGCCGTCTGGCATGACGAGGCTGTACTTCTGTATGCCTTTGAGGCAGGCAACGTTGGCTGCCTGCTTGAGGGTTAGGTCCTGTTTCATTTTCTCGATTAGGAAGTCGTCTGCGAATATTATGCTTGGAACCTTCATGCAGGGTTGGTAGCTTTCCGGTATGAGCCATTCATATTTGCTTATCCTCCTGAGTGGTGGTGTTTCCATGGTTTGCTCACCTCACCATATTATAGGGATTATGTTATCAGGTGTGTATTTTATATTAACGAGATAGGCGTAGTAGACTTTAGTGTTGCGTGGTTTTGGGGCTGGGGTTGTATTGCTAGAGGTGGAGACGAAGATTATTGTGCCGTGCAGGGTCCTAGATAGTATTAGGGAGAGGCTAGGTTCCCTGGGATTCAGGTTTGAGTGGAGTGGGGAGGAGAGAGACGTCTATTTCCAGCATCCCTGCAGGGATTTCTCTGTTACAGATGAGGCTTTGAGGTTGAGGGAGGTTGTGGGAGAGCCGGGTAGCTCCTATGTCTTGACTTGGAAAGGCCCGAAGATCGGGGATCCAGGTGTTAAGGCTAGGGAGGAGGTTAATTTCAGGTTTGACCGTGACGGGGATGTTTTGAAGAGTATTTTTTTGAAGCTCGGTTTTACACCGGTGGCAAGGATTGTGAAGCGCCGTTCTATTTATTCTGGTTTGAATGTCAGGGTTTTCCTGGATAGGGTTGAAGGGTTAGGGTGTTTCGTCGAGGTTGAGGCTTTGGGTGAGTATTCCGAGGCTAAGACTCTTGTTGATAGAGCTGTAAGGAGCTTGGAATTGGAATCTTATGAGTCCACGGTTAAGAGTTATCTCGAGCTTTACCTTGAGAGAAATAGACAATAGTCTAATCCAGGTTAGCCTGTTGTCTAGGTAACCTTATATACCGCCCACGTACCTTGATTCACATGGAACCAACTATTATACAGGTGGACTGTTTTGCCCGAACAGAAAAGTATAGACTGGTATAGTGTCTCCGAGAAGCTTCACAAGTTCTACGGTGGTAAGATCGAGACAATACCCAAGGTCCCAGTCAGAACGCTTAAAGACTTCGCCATATGGTACACGCCCGGTGTAGCCGAGCCCAGCATGAGAATAGCCAAAGACCCCGAACTCAGCTTCGAGTACACGAGCAGATGGAACACTATAGCAATAGTCAGCGACGGAACAAGAGTCCTCGGACTCGGTAAAATAGGCCCCGAGGGAGCCTACCCGGTCATGGAGGGAAAAGCCCTCATATTCAAATACCTCGGAGGGGTAGACGCAGTACCCCTAGTCCACCGGGCTAGGGACCCCGAGAAGTTCCTAGAACTCCTCGAGCTGGTTGAGCCTACTTACGGAGGCATTAATCTAGAGGATATTGAAAGCCCCAAATGCTTCTATATACTAGAGGAAGCAAGGAAACGCTTGAATATACCTGTATGGCACGACGACCAGCAAGGAACGGCAGCTATAACATTAGCAGCACTCATAAACGCATTGAAAATCGTTAACAAGGACATCAAAGATGTTAGAATAGCTATTATCGGAACGGGAGCAGCCAACGTAGCTCTATACAGGCTCCTCAAGCTATACGGGGCAGATCCCAAGAAAATATCCGCTGTAGACAGTAAGGGAATACTCCACCCCGACAGGCCCGACATAGACAAGCTTATGGTATCCAACAAGTGGAAGTATGAAATAGCCATAGAAACGGAAGGCGGTGGAAAGAGGGGAGGAATGCCGGAAGCCATAGAGGGGGCTGATGTCGTTATCGCAGCCAGCAAACCTGGGCCCGGGACAATCAAGAAGGAGTGGATAGCTAAGATGGCTAAGGACGCCATTGTGTTCGCCGAGGCTAATCCGGTCCCCGAGATATGGCCGTGGGAAGCCAAGGAGGCTGGAGCAAGGATAGTAGCTACGGGCAGGAGCGACTTCCCCAACCAGGTCAATAACAGTCTGGTATTCCCCGGAGTGTTCCGTGGAGTACTAAACGTTAGGGCTAAGACGATAACGGACGAGATGGCTATAGCCGCAAGCATAGAGATAGCCAAGTTCGCAGAGGAGAAGGGTATACATGAAGACTATATCGTACCCACGATGGAGGAATGGGAGGTCTATCCGAGAGTAGCGACTGCTGTAGCCATGAAGGCCATAGAACAGGGATTGGCAAGGAAAATAATGACTAGAGACGAAATATACAACATGTCCAGAGAAATAATCAAAGCGACAATAGACAAGTACAAACTCCTCTACGAGAAGGGTTACATAAAGGATATACCTAAAGAGGTGGGAGTCTAATGTTCGAGCCAGGACTAGTTATAAGGGAGGCAGACGGCAAGTACCTCGATCAACTAGCAGACATGACTGTGAGGTTCTACAGGTTCAACGAGGAATTCGACCCAGCCTACTCAACTAGAGACGATATCGCCAACGTGGCAAAAGACTATATCCAGGAAAGCTTGCAGCGGGACGATGTGATAATACTAGTAGCGCTGTGGAACGAGGAGCCAGCCGGGTTTGTCCGCGCCGAGATCAGAACGCATAGACTGATTAAGAATGGGAAATACGGGGCACTAGTTGAACTCTACGTCAAGCCCAGGTATAGGAGGAAGGGAATTGCTTCTAAGCTACTCGAGGAAGCCAAGAGAAAGCTTGGAGAGAAAGGAGTGGTTCATGTCGCTGCCCAGTTCCCGGCTATGAACGCTATTGCAGAGCGTTTCTACAGGAAACACGGGTTCAGGCCTTGGACCCAGATATTCATCCAGGAGGTGGATTGAAGTGGCTGGAAGCATAGTTATTAGGAAGCCCGTTGAAAGCGAGGTAGAGGTTCTGGCTGAACTGGTTGCCAGGCTTAAGTCTCTCAACGAGGAGCTTGATCCTAACTACAAGACTGTAAGCGATTTGTTGGACGCGGCTAGGGATTATATAGCGGAGTCCCTTAAGTCGGAGAATGTTATTCTTCTGGTTGCCGAGGACGCGGATGTGGGAAAGATAGTTGGTATAGCTAGAGTTGAAATAAAGAACAGGAGGTTCTACGAGCCCAGGGTAAAAGGCGTAATCACCGATCTATACGTTCACCCGAGCTATAGGAGGAAGAAAGTAGGAGCACTATTGGTTGACAAGGCTGTGGAAGAACTCCAAGGCAGAGGAATCAACATGCTAACTGCTATCTACCCGATCAACAATATAATAGCGAAGAAATTCTATGAAAACCTAGGCTTCACGGATCTCGATATTGAGGTCTACAAAATCATCTAATCCATCCTTTTTCCCTTAGAAACATCATGACACGTTCAGAAAGGCTCTCCGTGTCCATTCTCGCGTCTAGCACTAGGAATCCGTACTCCTTAGCCAGTTCCAGGTACGCTCTCCTAATGCTTTCCAGATACTCGATTTTCTCCAGTCCCTGCAGGCGGTTGCCCCCCTTCCTCCTCAGGCTTAACTCGGGGTCTATATCTAGGAGAATCGTTAGATCTGGTTTTACAGCGTACTTATTCACCTCTTCAACCCACCGCCTATCCGCACCTCTAGCCGTTTGATACGCTATACTCGAATAAACATATCTATCCGTGATAACCCACTCCCCCCTTTCAAGTGCCGGCTGAATAAGCCTTCTAACATGGAGAAGGCGGTCAGCCGCGAACAGTAATGTTTCAACTTCCCCGTCAACCCCCTTGCTGGTCGCCTCATTAATTACCTCAGTTATTTTAGGGTGCCATGGCTCGTATGTCACTACTACTTTCAAGCCTTTCGAGGATAGCTTCCTGGCCAACATGCGGGCGAGTGTTGTTTTCCCAGACTTGTCTATTCCTTCGATAGCTATTAGCTTGCCTCTACTCAAATACTTCCACCACTCCCCCAGGCTTAATAGTTACCTTGTCAATTATTCTGGGCTTCCTATAGAATTCTATGGGCATTCCCTCGAATAGGGGGATACCGCTTATAACCGCTCCCGTGATTATAATTGGCTCGGCTTTATGCATCACTATTGCAGCTGGGCTTAACCCGCTTGTCTTCAACGCGTAGATAATGTATGAGCCGACAGTGCTTCCTCTACCCGTAGGCGCGAAAAATACTTTTCCAGTCAGCCTGGTCCCCCTTAGCTTTGAGTCCGGCTGGACTAGTACACCGGAATCTTTATCAACGTCCCCGAGGAACGATACTGGCTTTTCCACTACTACTCCTGGTGCTGTTATAATTGTTTGAGTGTCCACTATCGGCTTAATCCTATATATCAATAGTCGTCTACCTCAATGAGAGATCTATCAATTCTCGTAGAGGGGCCATGTAGGCTTTTAATCCATGTATCCTCTTGAGGTAGAACATCGTTTTATACGAGTTTGTCGCTACAGTGTAACCTGTCTCCCTCCACCCCGGGCTAACCACTATGCATGTATCCCTCAGCACACGGATATTCCTCTCCCGGAGCTTTTCAACTAGACCCAGCTGCAAAGCCTTATTGTAAACGTTTCTGCTAGTGGCTATCCAGAAATGATTCCTGGCTTGCCCTCCGTGAGATATGGCTAGTTTGGCCGCTTCCTCGAGCTCCTCGATCCCGACATGCGGGCATCCGATGAAAACTACGTCTGGCCTCTCGGTCGGCCTATACTGGTCTAGCTCTGCCTCCAAGTCATTCTGCTCTATATCTACCTTCTCTTCGATGGCAGTCTTGCTGGTATCCACTTTTGTTATTCCAGGTATGACGCACATCTCTAGATTGCCAGCTGCTCCGGCGGCCGCGCACATTGTTTTTATCTCAGGCTCCCTTATCCCTTCTACCCCCTCTATCATTGGTTGCTTGTATTTAGTTTCTCTAGCCACTATTGACCCTATAACACTCGCAACTGCCTGATCGTTAGTATAGCCGTGTACTGTGAAGACTGTTCTAGGGATTCTGTTTTCCGGGATATGTACCCCGGCATAATAGGTTCTCCCCGCTATAGCCGCCATGAGGGCCAGCGGGCCTCCCTCCCTGTTTGTCCATGCTCCTATGTAAGTATTGGCATATGCTACGGCGCTAGACTCGCCCCAGGCAAGGTGCCATCCAGGTTTTACCTCGTCTACATAGTAGGGAGTACATGTCATAACGGGTTTAGCGCCCATCGCGGCGAGATTGTCTATTACCTGTTTCTGCTTCATTATGAACTCTCTTGTAGCGCCTGGTATCCCAGCCGGATCTTCAAGGTCCACTCCTATAGGGTTGATTGTCGTGGGAACAGTGAACCTTGCTCCTTTGCTCCTTATGTTTTCTATGAACTTGAGCCCCGGTTCTCCTATATTGTTATATGATATCCCCGATATGTGGGCATGGTTTATCTCTATCAGCCTCCCGGCTCCAAGGGCTTCTCCCACCTTTACTATAACTTCCATAGCTATTTTCACTGCTTCTCCCTTTTCCCCGTTGAGGGCTGCTTCCTCTTGTTTCGTGAGGTACAAGCCTGTCAAGCCCCGCGGCATCCGGGTATTTCCGCTTTCTCGAATGTTTCTCCAGCCGACAAGGGTTTAGTAGCGTCAACTCCCATCTTTGCCGTTAACCCGTTTTCCGCTGAGGGGTCAAGAGTGGATCCTCGGGCGTTCTTAATTACGACTAGGTCTCTGTCTGCCTGGAATCTAGTTGCTATCGCCCAGTCTACTTGGCTGAGATCCTCTGGGTCCACATCGTCATCGACGATGACTACGTGTTTTAGACTTGGGTGGCCGGCGAACGCGGCCATTATAGCGTTTTTACCGTCTCCATCATTGTTTTTTGTGATACTGATCACTGCATGAAGCCATCCTCCGCTGGAAGGTGTTAGTGTTACCTTATGGACCTTGGGGACGACCCTTGAGACTGACTGGTAGATCATTGCTTCCCTGGGGAACCCCATTAGGATAGCGTGCTCTATTCCTCCGGGGAGGATGACTTGGACTGGCTTGCCGGGCCTATAGAATATTTTCTCTATGGTTAGTCTAGGCTGCATTCTTACTCTGTCATAGGTTCCCATCGCGTCTACGAAGGGGCCCTCCTCAACGTCATATGGCTCTATCCAGGCTTCAACTATCACATTGGCCTTCGGTATTGGATGGCCGTGTATGGGTGATTTGAACAGTTTTGTTCCCAGGAGCTTTACAGAGTGCGATAGTTCGAAGACTCCCAGTGGGGGGCTTGTTGCGGCTGCCAGCATGTGGAGCGGGTGTAATCCCATTATGATTGTCACTGGTTGCTTTCTCCCGGTTTCCCTTGCTTTTTTCACCATGTAGTATAGATGCCGGGGTACTAGCCTTATGGCTATGTGGCCCTCGTCTGAGAGCATTATTCTATGGATACTGGCGTTGCATTCGTTACCAATGCATGAGACTAGTATCGAGCTTGTCAAGTAGTAGCCGCCGTCTTTCTCATAGAATTTAATCCATGGTAGAACCATATGATCCCGTGTCTCCGTGTACCCTGAGTAGTCGCCTGCTTCCGATGAATATGGTATGCTTTCAGTGAAGGAAGAAATTGTCCCGTATGCTTCTTCCGGTTTCCCACGGGGGGATAGAAGCCTATAGACCTCCTCTTTCTTCGCTATAATCCCTGACACATTTACCAGAGGAGAGCCTGGTAGCTTGAACGCGATTGGGCTACCAGTTTTCTCAGCCATCTTCATAAGGCATGCAGGCTCGTATTCCCTTTTCACAGTTGGGGCGTTCTCCGGTTTGAATGACCCATGGTATCTATTTGCTAGGTACGATTCTAGTGTATCATTATTCAACGACATGTCCCTCAATACGAGTCATTATGCTAAGGGTTCACTAGATAATTGTTATTGGCGAGTATTATATTATTGAACCATGGTTAACTTAGAGATTCGGATTAAACGAGTAGCAGTAAATACGCTAGCTCTTTTCTTTCTCTTCCTCTTTTTCGATCTTCCTTACAGTGTTCAAAACCAATTCAACGATTTTCTCAGGGTCCATGGCTTCCTTTGGTCCGTCCAGCTTGACCAGGAAAACTTTCCCTGTCTGTTTATCCTTTACCCTCAGCTCGTCTATAGCTATGTATTCTTCTCCCTTTTTCTCATGTATTCTATATATGTCTAGTAGCTGGAAACCCTTCTCCAAAAGCATATCCCTTAGCTTCAGCGATAGACTTGAGACCATCGCCACCACCTTACCTAGCTCAATACTTCCACGTACCTCTCCCAGGTTAAAAATTTAGTTTGATTAGACGGTGATTACAGCATTGAGCGAGTCAAGTATATCGGTTAAACTGGACGTGTATAGGCTCGCCTACTACCTCTCGGGCAGGATGAAATTGAGGTATATAAGAACCAGGGACCTCGCGGAAATGCTTGGCGTCTCCACGAGAAGCGCCGGCAAACTACTAGCTAGAATGGAGGATCTAGGTCTAGTGAGGCGTTATAGTAATAGTGTGTATGAAATAGAAAAACAAGCAGCCCCGTATATCTACAGTTAAACGTTTCTCGGAGCTTTTTTCAGGAGATCCTCAAGTATATCCAGCGCCCTGTCCACGAGGTCTCTTGTAATAACTAGTGGAGGCGCTATTCTGAGGGTTGATACTCCAGCACTGATTATAAGGACACCTCTCTTGAAGGCATTGTTTATAATCCAGGACATCTCCTTTCTAGCTGGTTCCTTAGTCTCCCTATTCTTAACAAGCTCCACACCGATCATTAGTCCCTTGCCTCTCACTTCTCCTATTAGATCAATATAGTCCATCATCTCCTTGAACCTCTTCATTATATAATCGCCTTGAATCCTAGCATTCTCCAGCAGGTTCTCTTCCCTAATTATGTCGATAACTGCGCCGGCCGCAGCCAGTGAAACAGGGTTTCCTCCGAATGTGCTTGCGTGGCTACCGGGAGGCAGATCCATTACTTCTTTCTTACCTCCTATAACTCCCAGTGGGAGCCCTGAAGCAATCCCTTTTGCACTGGTCAGAATGTCCGGCTCGACTCTCCAGTGGTTAACAGCGTACCATTCTCCCGTCCTGCCGACCCCTGTCTGCACTTCATCTACTACCAATAATATACCGTGCTCGTCCGCTAGCCTCCTAAGCCTTGGGAGGAAGTTGTCCGGTGGAACAATGTATCCACCCTCGCCTTGGATCGGTTCTATTATGAAGGCGGCAACCTCTGTTGGGTCAACCATTTTTGATAGAATCCAGTCCTCGATATACCCGATAACCGCCTCGCCACACTCCTCCGGAGTTTCCGCTTTGAAGGGGCATCTATAGCTGTACGGGTACGGTACATGTATAACTCCAGGGACAAGTGGTGAGAACCATTTCCTCTGAACAGGCTTACTAGCTGTTATGCTGACAGCCCCCATTGTTCTCCCATGGAATGCTCCAAGGAACCCGATGATGTACTGCCTCGAACCCTTGAAGTGTCCTCTGGCAATCTTCATCGCTCCCTCAACGGTTTCAGCGCCACTATTAGCGTAGAAAAGCCTTGAGTCCCCCTTAAACGGCATTATACCCTTGATTTTCTCGCCTACCTCGACCGCCTCCTTATAATAGAAGTCTGTTAGGCTGTAGTGTAGAAGCTTCTCTGCCTGCCTTTTTATAGCGCTGACCACTTTGGGGTGAAGATGCCCTACATTCATAACAGCTAACCCGGAATTGAAGTCAATATACCGGTTGCCATCGACATCCTCAACTACCGCGCCATGAGCCGTTTCAACCACGAGAGGATACCATCTAACGAAACTCTGCATAAGCACATTTGAGTCCTTCTCCAAAACCTCTCTAGCCCTTGGGCCTGGAGGTTCAACTCTTATGAAAGGTGCATCCATAGAGCCACACCTCGCTAATGCAGTTATATAGATGGTTAAACCCGAATAATATAGGTTGGTGGGCGTGAAGTGGAACTGGAAATAATAGAGGTAACCTACATGGAAAGCAAGACTCCCGGGTCAGAGAAGAGGTATAGGGTAAGAGTGAAAGGAACGAACATCATACTCAATGTTCGGGCTGATACAGCGGATGAAGCAATCGAGAAAGCAAGGCGGATAATAGACGACTTGAAGGATTGAAAACCCTAGGACACCCTGACCTGTTTATCACCAGTTAACCAGTAAACCCCATCACTTCTAACTTCCCTCTTCCAAATAGGGGCCTCATGCTTAACCCTCTCAACGAGCTCTCTGATAGCCTCAAAACAAGGCCTGCGATTCCTACCCCTCACCACAGCTATAAAGGTAACCTCACCCGGCTTCCTTACACCAACATAATGGATTAAACCAACACTATCCAAACTATATTTAGCGAGAACATCCCCAGCTATCTCTTCCAGTTTCTCCCTCAACGATTCATGAGCCTCGTAGCGAAGCTCAGATACAACACCTCCCCTGTTGACCTTCCTGACGGTTCCGATGAAAAACACTGTAGCACCAGTCTCATCACCGGAGTCAAGCAGGTTCAAGAGATCGTCAAGGGAGAACGACTCGCCGCTACCCGCTACTCTAACGTAAATCCTCTCACCACCAGCCGAAGGAGGCAGCACTTCTATAACCATCCCATTTTCAACCTTATCATCAAGCTTTAGCCTCTTACCATTAGAGTCCAAAACAACCAAGCCTTCAAACCCGGGGAAAACACTGGAGAGCCTAGGTTTGATCTCCCATAACCTACCCAATGCTTCCCGAACATTGCAGTTGGAACCAGGACAATCCAGATCTAACTCTCTAACCCCAACCAGCTCAGCCAGAACAGCGTATAACCTCACTCTCACCCTCAAAACAGTCCTCCCCAGCCTAGATCTTCTTCTCTTTAACCCTGGAAGCCCTAACCTTCGAGAGTTCTTCTAGAACTTCCTTCAAAGCAGGTGAAGCACAGCCCTCGTCCAGCCTCTCGAGGAGGAGTTTAAGGAACTTAGACGCGCACTTAGAACTATGAAAGTGTAGTGTATACCCTCCTTTGGATAAAACTATACCCTGCCCTACAGGGAACTTCCTCCCGCATACAACGCACTCGTAGTAATCCTTCGCCAACAATATGCACCCACTGAATATTCACTGTTATTCAAAGAACCACTAATGAATAGAAATATATAAGCTAGTTATCCACAATTCTCGGGAGGTAATGGGTGAAGCCCATCCATACAATAAATAACGAATCAACAAGCAATAACGAGATGACGGGAGATGGTTTCAAACGAAATAATAGAGCTTACCGAAAGGAAAGGCTGGAGAGGGTTAAACCCCATCCAGCAGAAAGCCTACGATGAAATAGTCACAGGTAAAAACACGCTCATAATAGCCCCAACCGGAAGCGGTAAAACAGAAGCAGCCCTCCTACCAGTCCTAGACTTAATGCTGAAGGAGCAGGCACAGCCAGTCGCGGTCCTATACATCACGCCCCTAAAAGCCCTGATCAACGATCTATACGAGAGGATAACCTGGTGGGCCTCACAGCTCGGCTTCACAGTCTCAAGGAAACACGGAGACGTCTCAAAAGGGGAGAGAGCCAGGAGAACAAGGAAGATACCCCATATAATCATAACAACCCCGGAGAGCCTGAAAATAGACCTTGACTGGGCCAGCAGCTTTAGAGTCAACTACAGGAACCTCAAATGGGTAATAGTCGATGAGGTCCACGAGCTAGTCGGGACGAAGAGAGGCGTCCAACTGGCAATCCTGCTCGAGAGACTAAAGGCTCTGGCGGGAAGAGACATCCAGAGAATAGCACTGTCGGCAACCATTGGAGACCCAAAGAAAGTAGCACGATTCATATTCGGCTCCTCCGAGAGGCCTGTCTCCATTATAAAACCACGGGTCTCGAAGCCCATCAGGATCAAAATAGACTATGCAAGCGGAGAGGACGTATTCGAGGAAAGCGCCAAGCTAGTATCCAGGGAGATAGAAGGTAAAACAATAGTATTCGTAAACTCCAGATTCATAGCTGAGAGACTCCAAGACTACCTTAACAAGATCGGCCTCAAGGACATATACGTACACCACAGCAGCGTCTCAGCAGAGATAAGGGAGAAAGCCGAGAAAATGTTCAAGGAAGGAAAAATAAGAGCAGTAGTAGCCACCAAAACCCTGGAGCTAGGAATAGACATAGGAGAAGTAGAGAAAATAATCCAGTACAGGAGCCCGCCCCAGGTATCCAGCCTACTCCAGAGGATAGGTAGAAGCGGCCACAAAATGGGAGTAGAAAGCAGGGGAGCCATAATAACCCTCGACCCTGTCGACTATTTAATATCAGTAGCGACAGCGAAACTAGCCCTAGAAGGCTGGATAGAGGAACCGCCTGATCCCTCTATACCCCTAGATGTAGTATCAAGAGAACTCGTCGGAATGACCCTCGAAGCAGGTGAAGCCTCGATAGACGATTACTACAACGTCCTGAGAGGGACAGGATTCCTCGGCGAATCACTGTCTAGGGGCGATGTGGAGAAACTTGTAGATTACCTTGTTAGGAACAAGCTACTCGTAAGGAGACCCGACGGTAAATTCAAGGTAGGCCCCACATTTTATAAGATATGGAGGTTCAAGGACCACGACAAGCCCTGGTGGGCTAAGAGCTTCGCCGAGTTCTTCACAGTCATACCTAGAAACGAGGCCTTCACAGTCTACTATAAGAGGAAGCCGATTGGTAGCATAGACTCATCCTACGTCTATAGGCATCTAAGGGAAGGGGACATAATAAGGCTCGCGGGAGGCCTATGGCAGGTAAAGGAGATCAACGAGCAGACAAGGAGTATACAAGTAGTTAAGGGAGTCGGAGAAGGGGAAATCCCCCTGTGGAGAGGTGAGACTTTCACTAGGAGCCCCCGCATAGCCGAGGAAGCTTACGGTATACTCGAAAGCCTAGCGGAGACAGGCAGTTACGGTAAACCAGGAACCCTGGAGACAGACCCAGAGGGGGATAAAGACCTCCTAAACATGGCGAGAGAGTATGTGGAGACCGGGGCACCTATACCATCCCCTAATACCATGTTGGTTGAGAACGCTGGAGACGAGTACGTGTTCCAGTACCCCATGGGCAGCCGTGTAAGCGAGACACTTGGATCCATACTGTCATTCATAGTATCCAAGAAACATGGCCTCGGAACATACTACCGGAGCAGCACTCTAGGCTTCTCCGTGAAAACACCCAACGGTATAAACGCGCTAGACCTACTGTTTTCCCTAGACCCGGAGGACATAGATGAGCTAGCAGTGAAGGCAGCGCTTCGCACACCCTACTATAACCTGGTTACATCTGAGATCAGGGCGAGCTTCGGAATAGTAGTCAAGGCAGACCCAGAGGAAGACCAGATACTCCTAGAGGATGCTCTGAAACAGGTTATAAACAGGATATTCGACATAAACGGCGTCAAAGAGTTCATCAGCAAGCTACAAAGCGGGGAAATAAAGATCTACACTAAAACCACAGGCCCCCTCACGCCAGTCGCGAGGCACATACTGAGCCTACCACAAGTAAAACCCTGGATGAAAAGGGTTGAAAGGCTCCTAGCAGAGAACCTCCAGGGCTTCGCCATGACAATACCGGAGCTCTCCGAAGCCCTGGACCTAGCCGAGAAGACGATAGAGAACGCTCTAAGAGAGATGAGGAAGCCAGGGCACCCGTACAGGGTTTTCTGCTTCAAGGACCCATACGACAACGAGTGCCGGTGGGCTCTCGTAGGCGATATAGAGGAAATCCTAGAGATGGAAGAGTTCTCTGAGAGCTTCCAGCCAGTAAAGGATGAGCCTTTCCAGGTGGAGATACATACTAGCAGGGGAGGAGTACCCTACACCTTCATGGTTAGCGCTAAGGAGGACGGCGTGGAAGGTAAGATAAGTATGATACCAAGCGAAGTATACAGTGTACGCGTGAAGTCGATGAACCCTTACGATGAGAGAGATGTGAACTACCTCCATGCACCGAAGGAGCTTGTGCCGCATCTCATAAGAAACGGTATGGCATACATTCAAAGGACGAGGATGTACTACTAAAACACTCGGGGGCGGTGATGACCGCTACGACGCCAACCCACACGTATATGGGATGACGTGGGCACGTGTTCCTGAGCCCTCCCAGAACACACTTTTCCACGGTTTAATGTTAATCGCCGGGAAAACTCTTATTCCCCCACATACAATAAGGATCATTGAGGTGTAATCCTTGGAGTACAAGATAGAATACAGGCCATCATTCGCGCTTCTAAAAGTAAGCCTCTCGCCAGGCGAAACCATCACAGTGGAAGCGGGAAGCTACATGCTCCACAAGGGAGAAGTAGAGATACAGACGAAAACAGGTGGGTTGCTGAAAGGCCTAGCGAGGTCACTCCTAGGCGGGGAAAGCATGTTCATGAACACCTTCGTAGCCCGGTCACCATCTGAGATATGGATAGCCCCCAGCGTTATGGGAGACATAATAGAAGTAGACCTTAACGGCACACTGTACGTACAGGACATGAGCTACCTAGCACACACAGGCGATATCGACGTCACAGTTGGCTGGAGAGGGCTGAAAGGATTGTTCGCCGAGGGAGAACTGGTCTGGCTGAAAATAGAAGGTAGGGGGAAAGTATTCATCAACAGTTACGGTGCAATAGAGAGAATAGACCTCAACCCAGGCGAGAAGATCACAGTGGACAACATGCACTTCGTTGCTATGGACGGAACAGTCAGCTGGAGGACAAGGAAGTTCGGAGGAATGAAGTCATTCCTATTCGGCGGGGAGGGAATAGTTATGGACGTAGAGGGACCCGGAAGAGTATGGGTCCAGTCGAGGAACCTGCCAATATTCGCTAGAGTTCTCAGGAAATACCTCCCGAGCAGTAGTTAACACATCTACCCCTATTCATCAGGCGGGGCTCGGACGGGGATAATGAGGATCACAGCTACAAGCTCACCCCGAGCGCTCTCCTCACAGCCCCACATAAAACAACTATTACCATCTTCAACCAATAAAACACGTCCCAGGGATGGATATTGAAGAACTGTAAAACAAGCCTAATCCTAATAGTTTACACTAGACCCTACGAGACAGCTAGACTCTACAGCGAAGCCGAGAAAACATGCAGTCATACAAGCATAGAGGAAAGACTGGGCCGGATACTCTGCGAACTCGACAATCCAAACCCCGATAGTATAGCAAGGTTGATCAAAGGATCTACTGGATGGAGCGGAGAGGTAAGGCTTAGGTGCCCTTCCGGGAAATGCATCAAGGCTAAATGCAACCCTCACGGCTTCTGCCTCTACAATGGCCGGGTCATACAGGTAACCCACTCTAGGAAGGGGTGCACAGTTCGAGTAGGCCCGAAAAACAGTAAGCTCCCGGAACCACCGGTCCCTCCAACCCTCTTCTACACTACTAGAATCGAAGATCTCCTAGACCGGATAAGACTTCTTGAGTCTATAAATGACAGAGCGGTACGGGCCTCCTAGCCTTCCCGGGAACCGCGGCATATTTTTTATTCCACAAGTAGGTATCACATATTATAATTGTCATGGATGAAGTTAGACCCTATCCCCCGACCGCCTCAGCCAGGGATGGGATGACGATGTGAAACCCCGACTGACACACCGCTAGCCGTGTGAGGGGAGGAGCAGTGCAGATATCAAGCGACGTAGGCGAGTTCACCGCGAGAATACTTATAGCATTCTTCGCAGGCGCCCTTATAGGATTGGAAAGGGAGAGGACGAGGATAAAGAGCAGTAAGAAATATGACTTGCCTGGAATGAGGAGCTTCGGCCTCACCAGCATACTTGGAGCTCTAACCTCATACTTGACAGTTAACCCGCACGGGATGAGTGGAGGACTAATCCTCGCAGCGGGGACAATAGGGTTTGCCCTAGTACTAGTTTTCTATATCATACACCGCACTATCATGCTCAGACTCTCCGGTATAACCACCTACCTGACCCTGCTGATAGCTTATGTCCTCGGCCTTATGACGGGTGTAGGACTCCTGGTTGAAGCTGTGTCAGCGAGTATTCTTACGACGTTTGTCCTGGCGATAAAGTATCCGTCGCGCAGGATAGTCGCAGAGATATCATACGACGAGTTCATCGCACTACTAGAGGTCGGGACACTCAGCCTTATACTGGGACCCATAATTTACAGTTTGAATATTACATTCCTGGGCCTCAGCGTGTTCAAAGTATACATCTTCTTCATGATCGTTCTACTCATAAGCCTTTTCTCATACTTCCTAGTCAAAGTGTTCGGAACAGTAGGCCTTGAGACGAGTGCTGTACTGGGAAGCCTGGTCAACAGTGAAGCGACAATCGCGTCCATAACATCGATCTTGGACAGGGTCTCGGACCCGGCTACGTGGAGCAAGCTCCTCAAGCTCACAACCCTGATAGTGATATCGACCCTACATGTTAGATCTGCTATACTAGCACTGGTGGCTGTCTACACTTTTCTGAGCACGAAACTGGCGACGCAGCTCATTATACCTGTACTCCTCGCCACCCTCCCAGCTATAGGAGTCCTAGGATTCCTTTCTGTCAGGAGGGAGAAGACCCTCGGGCCCGGGAAGTTCGTGCTGGAGAGCCCGTTGAACTGGGGTAGCGCTGTTAAAACAGCCGTGGCCTATTCAATCCTAACGCTTACTGTATACCTGATATCAGGCACTTACAAGGAAATCCTCCCGCTTGTAGCTTTCCTCGGAGGCCTCGTCAACGCTACTGCAACTATCTTCTCCCTGACCGCCTATGCTTCCACCCTACCTCCCTCCCTTGTCGCGGGAAGCCTGCTTCTCTCGATAGCCTCTGCAACACTTAACAAGATTTTCTACCTGTCGGAGAAAACGTATCGGACGGGTAAGTGGAAAATGGTTTTCGCAACCTCGGTATTGATGAGTATACCATTCTTCGCAGTGGCGTTATTCGAGCTACTTCAGTCCTGACAATTCTTATATACTTGACCAATACTCACATGAATAAGTGAAGAATAAACCAGCGAGTTAGCGAGGAGTTGCACATGTCAAGCACTAGTATACTCGAGATAAACGTGGGGCAGAAGCCTCTGGAAGAATACCTCTTGGAGGCGGTAACCGCATACCAGAGCGGCATAGAGAAACTGGTCATAAAAGGCCGGGGATTCAATATTTGCAAGGCGGTAGACCTGTTCAACAATCTTATAGAGAGACTGGGCGAGGACGCCTTCAAAGTTGAGAGCGTTGAGATAGGAACAGAGAGGGTGAGGGAGAAAGGCAGAACCGTTCCCAGGAGCTATATTCTGATAAAGCTCCTGACGGTTCCGCTCTAAACCTCCCCCGGAACCCCTCCCTGCTCCTCCGAGATAAGGGATCTGGATACGAGGCCGTCTATCTGAGCCTTCAGGCTTGCCAGTGCTTTATCCACATCTAGGCTTCCACTGTAAATTAGGTCCATAACCCTCTCCATTACCCTGCTAGCCTCCTCTGATAACAGTTCCCCGAACCCTGTCTCAACGAACTCGTATGCCTGGATACCCTGCTTCGTAGGTATAACGAACTTCCTCTTCTTACTCTCGATAATATACCCGTGCCTCTTATTCGCGTGTATAGCGTTGGCATACGTGCTCGGCCTCCCAATACCCCGCTCCTTCATAAGTTTAATCAAGTCTCCACTCCGGTACAGCTGGACCGTGCTGGCCCTATAGACCTTGTACTCCTCAACCCCTATAGCTTCACCCGGCTCTACACTCGCGATCCACCCGAGCATCCTCGGCGGATCCACAGTATCGAACCCGTGTTCAAGCACTCCTATCACACCGGTAACACTGGCCTCCAAGCCGTGGGGTGTTGACACGACGGCTTCTCCCACCAGCATCCTAGCAGGCTTCATCTGGCTGGCTATGAATCTCTTGAAAATCAAGTCGTAGAGCCGGAGGTGCCAGCTGGTTATCTTGACTTGGACCCTGAGGCTTCCATCCATGATCCTCCGCTTGACCTCCTCGGCGTCAAGGGGTTTGGTAGGCCTGATCGCCTCGTGGGCTCCTCCCTCACCCCAGCTCCTCGGCTGGGCGAGTTCCTTGAGCCCCTTCTTCTCCAGGTACTCCATCGCTATCCTTATACCTGTCGACGAAACCCTTGTGCTGTCCGTTCTATGATAGGTTATTAGCCCCGCCTCGAATAGGTTCTGGGCTAGGCTCATTGTTGTCTCGGAGTTGAAGCCGAGCTTCCGGCTCGCATCGTAGAGCAGTGAGTCTGTGGTGTAGGGTGGAGGAGGGTTCTTCTCCACCTCCTCCACCCTCTTCTCCTTTACTTTGACTTCGGCTATGCCTTTCTTCCTTATCTCTTTTGCAAGCTCCCTGTCCATTGTATGGAACTGTACTTTACCGCCGTTCTCCAGTTTTACGAGTACGCCATAGCCCAGGTTTTCCCTCCACTGCTTGTATCTCTCTATGACCCATCCCAGCACGGGGGTCTGGACTCTCCCTGCGCCGAACCATTTCTTCCCGAACCTCTCCCATAGCCGTCTGGATACTGAGAATCCTATCCACCTGTCCTCTATTCTCCTGTAAATCTGTGCTTTCACGAGCCTGGTGTCTATCCTCCGGGGCCTCCGGATCGCCTCTATCACAGCTTGGGGTGTGACTTCGTGGAACTCTCCCCTCCAGACATTGGAGTTGAACGGTCTGATGGTGAGGTAGACATCATAAGCTATCTTCTCACCCTCAGTATCCGGGTCAGTGGCTATGATCACCTTGTCAACCTCACCCGCAAGCTTCCTGAGCACACTCAGCCTTGCACCACTATCTATTATAGCCTCTGTCTCACCGCAGACCGGGCACTTATTCTCTATGCTCGCGAACCTATGCCCGCATCTGAGGCACCTCTTGATCGTCCCGTAGACAGGCATGAACCCGTGCTCCTCGCTCCACCTTACCCCATAGAACCCTTCGGGATCGTCTACGACGAGGTCGTATAGGTGTCCGAGCGTACTGGTGATTGTCACAATGTAAGCCTTACCTGTCTCAGGGTCCATTAGAGAAGTCTCGTAAACCGTCAGCCTGCCATACCTCCTCCTGGCAGGCCTACCCCAGAACCAGGCTATGGTTCTCGCCTTGTTCGGGCTCTCCACTATGAATAGGAGGGTCTCTATGTCGACGCGTTTCCCTATACCGCGCCTAGACCGGTCTATCTCCTCCTTCAGCCTCTGGAGGTTTATCTCCTCGTACCTGACCAGGGTGTTGCCGAAAACGTAGAATCTCAGCCTGTCCTGGAAGGCCTGAATCCTCTCCTCGACAGGGTCTACTATGACGCTTAGCCCTTTGGTCATAACCATCTTGTAGAGCCTGCTGGCTCTACCGCTTGCCTGCAGGTAGGTGGGGATGTCCGGTACGTCAATGTAAACTCTCCCGTTCCTCTTGACAACCACGTAGCTGGAAACCCTGATGGCGCCTTCATCAGGGACCACGGCGGCGTAAGCGGTTATGGCATATGCGGACCACTCGTTGATAAGTTTGACGAGCTCCTCGACTAGACCTGTGGGTTTAACCTTGCCCTGTAGAGCCATTTGGACGAGCTCTATACTGCCCACTTTCTCGAGGAGCCTTGAAATTTTCTCGGCTGCTTTACCGGCTTCACCGTCCCCGCGGTCTTGGAGGCCTGCTAGGAGGCTAACCAGTCTTTGAGGGCTTTTCACAGCGTTCTCGATACTTATCCTCCTGCCGGGGACTCCGATGAACACGGTGTACCTGATCTTATCAGGCAGGTCTAGCCCTCTCACTATGACACCGTAGCGGGAGGCCATTCCAATTATTATGTCAGCCTCCCCCTCAGCCAGTTTCCTGACTGCTCTACGGCTCCCTGTTAAGGCTTGCTCGACTCTGAACCCCTTGCTTTTGAGGTGCTCGATGATTTTCACAGCGACTTCTTTACCGTAAATCTGTGAGACGAATACGAGTCCACCGGGGCCTAGGTCTTTCAACACACGTTCGAGGGCGCCGGTGAGGTCGCTGGTGAGTATGTAGGAGTCTGTTATGTCCCTCATATAGTCGCTTCCACCGCCCACTTCGAATCCGAGGAGTTCTTTGAATAGGAAGTGCTTGAACCCTCGGGGCCTACCGGTCGCGGTGGCTATTACCAGCTGGCCTATTGGCCTACCGTTTATCGAGTCAGCCAGCTCCTTCTCCAGCTTCACAACCTTGGATTTCAGCTCCTCTATAATGTTCTCCCGGCCGTTCCTTAGTTCAGCGAAGAACTTAAGCCTAGCCTTGACGAGCTGGTAGGCTATTTCAACGCTCTCAGCGGGGAATCCTAGGAGTACGAGCACTCTGTCAATGTTCCTCGAGTTCCGGAGAAGGCTATCCACATCGTCTACCATGATGTAATCGAACGTGTGTCTGGCGAGCATCTCATACCTTCTCTGCAGGAACCCTGTAGTCACGACGAGTATATCGAAGTCTCCGGCTTCGATCCTCTCAAGTACTTCCTCCCTCCTCTTCTTACTCATGCTTCCGTAGTAGAAAAGTATCCTCAGCTCCTCCCCGGCCTTCCCTGCTATCTCCTCCAGCCGAGACGCAACCTGTATAACAAGGTTCTCAGTAGGGAGAACATAGAGGACCTTGCCCTCACCGCCCCCAGCACGGTAAACAGCGTATGTCATAAGCAGAGTGCTCTTTCCAACCCCCGTGGGAGCGATAATCGCGAAGCTCTGACCATTCAACAGCCTCTTAGCCCAGGACCGCTGAGCGCTCCACAGGTCCCCACCGTTCGCTTTGCGGAAGAAATCCCTGAACCTCTCATACTCCTTCTCCTGTATCCAGAGGATAGAGTACCTTCCAGCCGTACCGTTCTCACGGAGAGCCCTATATATCTCCCTCACACCGCCCTCCACTGGCTGCGGGAGGCACCTCTCGCAGGGAAGCCCCTTCTCGAGCCTCTCAGCTGTTATTGGTCCTCCGCAGTTAGGACAGCCATTGCTAAGTATCGGCATCAACCCTGTAGACCCGAGAGACGCTTAGGATGCAGTATCGTTTAATGGAGAGCGGCCCGGTAATACCGGGGAGTAAGTATTGAGGGAATTGGATTACCCCAAGTATAACAAGAGAAGAAGGCTACGGGGTCAGCCTCTCCGGGTCCCGTGGGAGAAGCCTCGCCTCACGAATATTCTTAAGCCCCAGTATCTGCTTAACAACCCTCTCAAGACCTGTCCCGGCTCCTCCGTGGGGCGGGGCTCCATACTTGAACATGTCTATATACCACGAGAGGCTCTCGGGGCTTATACCCTTATTCTCAACCTGCTTTAACAGGCACTTATAGTCATGCTGCCTCTGTCCTCCAGTAGTCATTTCCAGCCCTCTGAATATGAGGTCGAAGCTACATGTAGGCGTGTCAGGCTTCAAGTTCGTACAGCACTCTTCACCGGGGCTCTCAACGCAGGTGCATGGCATTGTGTAGAAGGGCCTCGGCCCCCACGGGTACCTGGTTATGAACACTGCATGGTACCCGTGCTCCTTCTCAAGATACTCCCCCAGGAGCCTCTCACCCTCAGTATCCAAGTCCTCACCCGGAGGGTACTCCTTACCGTACTCCCTCCTCAATATCTCGTGAACCTCCTCGAGGGTCATTCTAGGAATCTCCTTCACAGGTTCGAGCAAGGCGTTCGGATAGAACTTCTCTATCAAGTCACCATACTTCGAGACCACTGTCTCAGTAGCTTTCTTGAGGAACGCCTCCGCCACATCCATAACCTGGTTGAAGTCGCTTATGAACCCCATCTCATAATCCATACTCGTGTACTCAGTAAGGTGCCTAGGAGTGTGATGCGGCTCCGCCCGGAACACAGGCCCGATCTCGAACACTCTCTCCAAGCCTGATATAACACCTAGCTGCTTATAGAGCTGGGGGCTCTGCGCGAGGAACGCCTCCCTCTTGAAGTATATCACGGTGAAAACCTCCGCGCCGCCCTCACTAGCGGCCCCGAGGATTTTTGGTGTAAAGATCTCAGTGAACCCCTTACTCCTCAAAACCTGCCTGAAAACCTCTGCCACTTCAGCTTCTATCTGGAAGATGAGCCTTATCTTATCGTTCCTCAGATCAAGGTACCTGTAGTCGAGGCGTTTCGCCAGAATAGTCTTCTCAGGCTCCCTCACATCGATGGGCAACGGCTCAGCGGGCGACAGGACCTCCAGCTCCGATACGACAACCTCCCTCCCACCGGGAGCCTCGGGGTTCTCCTTTAACACACCCTTAGCGGCAATTACACTTTCAACACTGAGCTTCCTAGCAAGCTTCCACGATTCAGGGGAAATATTCTTCCTCACAACAAGTTGTACCCTACCGGTCCTGTCTCTCAGAACTATGAATACGAGGCGGCCGATAACCCTTATATGCTCAGCCCACCCCGCCACAACAAGCTCCTTGTCAAC
>Ga0256831_1000433_pt1 | contig 21737 bp, 22 predicted proteins | sample 132544metaG_FD_189087 | JGI IMG/M metagenome (GOLD analysis project Ga0256831, IMG submission 189087) | Hydrothermal vent microbial communities from Lau Basin, Pacific Ocean - 132-544 | ecosystem: Environmental > Aquatic > Marine > Hydrothermal vents | place: Pacific Ocean: Lau Basin | collected... | reverse complement strand
TCCTTTCCTGTTCTTTTTTTCTAGAAGTAATGATTGGCATTTTGGACAGACACCGTAAAATTCAACCCGGCATCCAGACACAATATAGCCATGGTTTTCCTGTTCGGGTAGGGGGATGTTTTTCTTTTCCGCAAGGTCGATGTTATCTACCCTGTGGCATTGCACACAATAAATATGATCATGCTGCTGCAGTTCCCAGTCGAATCGTTTCTGCCGTCCACTTATTTCGAGTTTGTTGATCAGCCCTGACTCAGACATGATCTCAAGGTTACGATAGACTGTGGCCAGACTGATTCTGGGCAGCTTTTTTTTAATTCGCTCGTAAAGCTCATCGGCCGTGGGGTGTGTTTTACATTTTTTCATCTCATCCAGGATAATCTCCCGTTGATGAGTCATACGAAGTAGTTTTTGCATAATTGATATTTATTGTTAACTGTTATTTTTTTTCGAAAGTAGTTGATAATTATTCCTGTGTCAAGAAAAATGTAGCACGGGATGTTTTATTCATTCCCACGTTGAGCGATTTCCATTTTGGCTCAAGCTGCGATGATTCGGTTGTTTCATTGGAGTTGGCCCACATGGAACAATCGGTGACAAAGCAGATTGTGCCAAGATGAAAATCGCATCGGATTTCACTCGTTTACAACACTTTTTTTGTCAAACAATATGTTATTGTAATCTTTTTCTATTTTGCAGATTAGAGGAACGCTCAATTTAGGCAAACTACTGGGTGGAGAGAAAACCCGGAAACAGGGAATCTGTTTCCGGGGAGATGGTTCAGGCTGGAGGCAAGGAGGGAGAAACTGCGGGAGGTCACTCCAGAACGAAATCATCTCGTCGGTTCTGGGCCCAGTCTTCCTCTGTGTGGCCGGTGAACAAGGGACGCTCCTCCCCGTAACTGACGGTGCGTATCCGAGATCCGTCGACCCCGAGTTCAACGAGATAGGTTTTGGCATTAAGGGCCCTTCGCTCAGCAAGAGCGAGGTTATATTCATTGGTGCCCCGTTCATCGGTGTTGCCCTCAACGACCAGTTTCGTGGATGGGTTATTTTTCAGGTATTCGGCGTCATGTTCAAGTCGCGGAACCTGATCATCGCGGATAGATGCCTGATCAAAATCGAAATAAACGGGCTGCATTTCAATTGAAGAACGACCATGGGCCCGTTTATACTCCTCGGAGTTCCGGTCACCGTCAACCCCGAGACTGCCGAGATTTTGTCCGCTTGCATCCAGCGATTCTTCACCGGACATGTTTTCTTCACTGATTGATCCCTGTTTTCCCGAAGCCAGTTCCTTGCCCTCCGGGGCATTATTCCCTGTCTGGGAAGAGTAGGCCGGTACCGGTTTTTTGCCGCAGCCGGCGGTAAGAGTAAGTGCCGCTATGGCAAAGGTAACGAGAAGTAAAGTCTTGAGTGTCTTCATGGGTATCCTCTGGGAATGTGGTGGTGGATGATGAATGTGTGCGGTATTCTACCTGTTGGTGGTGGAATACGTCAAGTGAAAGATAAACGACTTCTTCAAGGGTTACCACGCAATACGCTTTGGAAATTCCATTAGCCGGTCCCTGGATGTCGTGTTTTTATTGCCTCCGGGACAATAGGGTGGTACATGACACCTTGGAGTTCAGGAAAAACATAATTATCCCATCCTGCTTGCCTTTTGCTCCTGCTTCTGTGTGTGAACAGAGGGGTCTTGTTATTAAGATGCGCCTCTTTCACGCCTTGAATCTGAACCCCAAAAGGTACATCACGGAATAATAATTGTTTCCCGTACCCCCTGGTGTCCGGTTATCCGGGTCGACACACCGGTAACTTTTACTATTTATTGTTGAGGAGATTCTCATGTTGAAGAAAGTAGTCTTGATTCTTGTTGCCCTGTCGACGCTCTGCGGCTCTGCCTGGGCGGAAACCAAAATCGTTTTTGCCACCGACGCCACCTGGCCACCCATGGAGTTTGTTAACTCCCAGAAACAGATAGTCGGATTTTCTATTGATTTCTTAAAGGCCGCAGGTAAGGAGGTCGGATTCACTCCGGTGTTTAAAAATACGGCCTGGGATGGAATTTTTGCAGGATTGGCTGCGGGAAAGTATGATGCAATCAGCTCTTCCGTCTCCATTACCGAACAGCGTAAAAAGGCGATGGATTTCAGTGAGCCTTATTTCACGGTCCGCCAGGCGCTGATCGTTCCCAAGTCCTCATCGGCAAAAACACTTACCGATCTGAAAGGAAAAAAGGTTGGTGGTCAGATCGGCACCACCGGTTACTTTGCCATTAAAGCGGCCAAGGGGGTCGTTCCTAAATCGTACGATGAAATAGGGTTGGCCATGGAAGATTTGAATGTGGGGCGAATCGCCGCCGTTGTCTGCGATGATCCGGTTGCCGCCAATTATGCTCTTGACAAGTATAAGGATAAATTAAAGATTGCCGCCGTTCTTAAAACGGATAAGGTCGAAAATTACGGTTTTGCCGTGAAAAAGGGGAATAAAAAAATTCTTGATCTGCTGAACAAGGGTATTGAGGCCGTGAAGGCCAAGGGAATAGACCAGCAGTTGAAGAAAAAATGGATTGGCCAGTAGAAAATTGATTAACATGAGACATCCCCCATTGTCCGCTGAGGACGTGGGATGGGGGCGTTCCTGTTTATCTGAAAATAGCCCACTAAGTGATGCCGGTCCCGTCTATTTTCATAACAGCGTGACGGTGTCATTGTTGTGGCTGTGGCCTGAAAATTTGGTCCAGCCATGCTGGTTTATCTGAAAATTCTTTGAGGCAGGGACTGCCCATGCCCGAGCAAAGGATTTTCATGGTTCGTTGCGGCCGGCCAAATATGTCCAGTCATGCTGGTTACCAAGAAAGGGAGAGTGAAAAGGCATTATGTCTGATCAGGAAAAAATAATTGAGATAGGTGACGGGGCCGCCATTCCTGATCCCAAGGACAAGGGATTGATTTCAGCCTGGTGGATCGCCCTGATCGGCACCGTCTCCCTGTTGATTATCCTGCCGCTGGCAAAGCCGGACCCGTATGCACGCGTACTCAGTTTTGTTCCCGACGGCATATTGGTAACCTTTAAGGTGACCATTGCGTCTATTTCCCTGGCCCTGGTTATCGGGCTGCTGACCGGACTGGGCAGGTTGTCTAAAAACAGATTTATCAATCTGATCGCCTCGCTGTATGTCGAGGTTGTGCGGGGGGTTCCCCTGTTGGTCCAGCTCTTTTACATCTATTTCGCCCTTGGCCGCATTGTCCGGGTTCCGGATATTGTGGCGGCGGTGATTGCCATGTCCTTTTGTTACGGCGCCTATATGGGCGAAGTATTTCGGGCAGGTATAAAATCCATTGACTATGGCCAGACCGAGGCCTCTCTTTCTCTGGGGTTCAACCGGCGACAGACCATGGCCTATGTGGTATTGCCCCAGGCGTGGAGGACCATTCTTCCTCCGGTGGGCAATGAATTTATCGCCCTGTTAAAGGATACCTCTCTTGTTTCCATTCTTGCGGTTGCAGACATCCTGCGTCGTGGGCGTGAATATGCCTCAGAGAGTTTTAATTACTTTGAAACATACACCATGATCGCTCTAATCTATCTCCTGATCACCCTGATCCTCTCCAAGTTGATTTCCAATATGGAACACCGTCTCAGTCATTATGAACGCCGCTGATCCGATTATTCAAATTAGCCATATCAATAAATACTTCGGTTCCTTCAAGGCCCTGGATGATGTCAGTCTTGATGTGAAGTTCGGGGAAAAGGTGGTCGTCCTCGGTCCTTCCGGTTCCGGAAAATCCACGCTTTTGCGGGCTATAAACCGCCTTGAAACCATCAGTTCCGGCTCGATTATCGTTGATGGTCATGATCTCTATGGTCCGGATGAGGACATCAACAGAATCCGCATGGAACTGGGCATGGTGTTTCAGAGTTTTAACCTGTTCAAGCATAAAACCGTCCTGGAAAATTTGACCCTGGCGCCTATCAAGTTAAAGAAGATGGAGAAGGGCAGGGCTGAGGAGATGGCATATGCGCTACTGGAAAAGGTCGGCATCCGGGATCGGGCCGATCATTATCCCGTGCAGTTATCGGGAGGACAGCAACAGCGGGTAGCTATTGCCCGGGCTCTGGCCATGGAGCCGAAAATTATGCTGTTTGATGAACCCACCTCCGCTCTTGATCCTGAAATGATAGGTGAAGTTCTTGAGGTCATGATAACGCTGGCTCGCGAGGGTATGACCATGGTGGTGGTCACCCATGAAATGGGTTTTGCCCGCGAAGTCGCTGATCAGGTGGTCTTCATGGATGATGGCGCTATTGTGGAACAGGCGTCCCCTGATTCCTTTTTTGATCATCCCGTACACGCCCGCACCAGGCTCTTTCTCGATCAGATTCTGTAGTCCGTTGCCATGCCTCACCGGGTGTTTTTTTGCCCTGTGTTCATTTCCTGGTTCTCTCCGGGAATTTTCATCGTTTGCTCGAATTTATTGGATGTGTCCACGGCATGTGGGCTATACTGAATTTAAGGATGTACCCCTGAGCCCTAAAACCGTGAGCGAACCGTGGATGTATATATAGCAAGGCAGCCTATTTTTACGAAAAATAAACGTGTGTACGCCTATGAATTGCTCTTTCGTCGGTCCCTGGGGAAAAAGCTCGGTCAGGTGAGTGGGAACAGGGCGACCACCAGTGTATTGTCCAGTGCATTTTTAACCGAGGGCATAGAAAAAATATCCGGCAGTAAACCATGTTTTATTAACTTTACCGAGCAGTTATTGGGAAAGGACATAGCCGGTTTTTTTTCTAAAACAAAAATCGTCATTGAGGTTCTGGAGGATGTTGAACCCACGGAAAAGGTCATAGAGGTATGCCGGGGGTTATCGGAAAAAGGCTACCTGATCGCTCTTGATGATTTTGTCTATGCCCGTAAGCTCGAACCATTGATAGCACTGGCTGATATTATCAAAATTGATTTTCGTCTGTCCACTATTGACGAGATAGAGCGGATGCTCTATCGCCTGTCTCACCACCGTCTCAAGTTTCTTGCCGAAAAGATTGAAACCTATGAGGAATTTGACAAGGCCCTGAAACTTGGTTTTTCGTATTTTCAAGGGTATTTTTTCAGCCAGCCGGAAACCCTGCGAATACGAGAGGTGGCCTCGGTCAAGATAAACCTGATGAACCTGCTTGCCGAGGTCAACCGGAAAAAGACAACCGTTGATCGGCTTGATACTATTATTTCCATGGATCTGGGTATCACCTACAAACTTCTGCGATATATCAATTCCGCCTATTACTATCTTCTCCACGAGGTCACCTCTGTACGTCAGGCCATAATTTATCTCGGAGCCAAGGAAATACGTCGTTTCGTGACCCTGGTCATTATTTCCGAACTGGCGTCGGACAAGCCGGAGGAACTTGTCACTCTGTCCATCACTCGCGGTCGCTTTTGTGAGTTGCTGGCGGAGCCGGATAAATCGGCCGCAGATCAATCCGATCTTTTCCTAATGGGCCTGTTCTCTCTGCTTGATGCACTTCTTGACACACCGATGGAAGAGATTATGAAGTCCCTGCCGCTTGCCGATGGTGTCAAGGAAGCGCTCGTGGAAGGGAAAGGTATTCTCTTTCCGTATCTGCAGCTCATCACCGCTTATGAACGAGGACGCTATTCAACGTGTGAGAAGGTACTCCTGGATTTGCACCTTTCCGAGGCCCAGGTGACGGAACATTATCTGGCGGCGGTAGAATTTGCCGATAATATCTGCAGCGGCTGATAACCCCCCAGTATTGAAAAATGAGGAATCGGTGATGACGATGGGGAGAGATGATGTACGGATACCATTTTCCGAGCTGGGTTTTTCCTTTTCCCGCAGTTCCGGAGCCGGCGGCCAGAATGTCAACAAGGTCAATACCAGGGTCACTCTTTCCTTTGATGTGCGCAATTCACCCTCCCTGAATGAACGCCGACGGCAACTTATCCTCAGGCGCCTTGGAGGCAGGATCAACAGGGACGGTATACTGCGGATTTCCTCGGATACGTATAGAACCCAGGGGGCCAATAAAGAAGAGGTTGTTCGTCGTTTTTATGCTCTGTTGGGGGCGGCACTCCGTGAGCAGCGGCCGCGTCGAAAAACCAGGATACCAAAACGGGCCAGGGAACGACGTTTGTCAGCAAAAAAGATGCGTGGTCGCCTGAAACAACAGCGCAATAAAAAGGTTATCGACCGGGAGTGAGAGTTTTACCTCAATTTAGGTTTTATCCTCGACGGCGATAAAATTTAAGGTGGTATGGACGGTGAACAGGGGAAAGAGAAGGGCCATGAACAGAATATTGATGATCGGCACCAGGGTGATCAGGGCGGGCAATAGGCCAAGTCGGAAGGCCCGGTCCTTATGTCGGGTAATCCATGCTATTTTACGGCCAAGGCTCCAGCGGCGGTTGGAAGAGGGATAATCGATAAACATCAGGGCCGAGTAAAAGGTATAGAGAAGAAAGACCAGTCCCTGACCAATGACCGGAATAAAGTTGACGATCAGGGCGATGATGGTAACCAATAGACCGAGAAGCCCTATTTTGCACCCTTCAATGAGATCAATGAGTATACCCCGCAGGGAAAGTCCCTGTTCCACAGCTAATCCCCCCCCTGCATATTTTTTTTCCGTGGCCGTTGCCAGAAAGACATAGCCGGGACTTGTCAGGCAATAGGCGGCCAGGAAGGAGAGATAAAAGGCCGTAACCCTGGAGACGGCGAGAAAAAGATATTTGGTAACGAGCCATCCCCAGCTTAGAAACCAGCCGTAAATACCCTGTCGTTGCGGCGGGTGGAGAAAAAAAGACCCTGTCAAAGAGTCGACGAGATGGGTGGCCTCAACATAGCCCAGCCAGGTCAGGGCACCGGTACAAAGAACCAGAAAAAGACTCCAGCCGAGCAGTTGCGGACTTTTGAGAAGAAAGGCCAGGGAACGGGGCAGAGAGATCCAGGGAATTCTTGGGGAAGGACCGCGCTTGCGGGACACGTCTGTATCTGCCATTTTTACAACAAAACAAGTGATATTTCCCTGTGCCGGTTTTCACCATGTCATGCAACACCGGCTCCAGGACAATCCTGATTTGCCCACAATGGTATAACGAGGATCCGGGCAAACACCACGGAGTTTTCGAAGAGCACCTTTACCCCGATTTTTAGAAAACGGGCAGGGCCATGTGGACACCGCTAAAAGGCGGGCAGAATACACCGCAGGCCGGGATTGTTCAAGGGGGCAAGAGGGAAATTTTATTTACGCTGCCTGGGCCTTACGCCATCCATCGGCTTTTAATCGTTCTATACGGGCAATATTCCAGCTACTTATCTCTTTGAGATAACGAGCGGGATCGGTCTTTTGTAGTTGCATGATTTCGGCGCGTTCCGCAAGGACATCCTCTTTTTCACCGGGATACATTTCCAGCCAGCAGGCATACCCCATATCAAAGATGTAACCGGGCTGCACCTGTTCCGCATCCAGGGTCAATTTGCTCATGGCCATAAATCGGGCTAACTCCATATCATAAACTATGATCCAGCCGTTATCCATCACCATGGTGGAAGGATCAGGTTCAATCCGGTCTGAGCAGTTGGGACAGTACAGGTCGCTGATCACTTCCCGACTGAGAACATTATCACGAAGATGAAACTGGGCGCTCTTTTGGCCGCATTTGCAGGTTTTTCGTACTTCCTGGCACATGATATCACCCCTATTGGAGAATATTTTATAGTTAATGATAATTATTCATACTTGGATTATTGTGAAAACGCAACTTTTTCTCACGAAATCACCGGATATTTCCCGATGAGCTGTCTGGCTGACCGAGGAAAAAAGCAGGTAAAGAGTCAGCTGTAAATGACAAAGGGGAGAAAAATAATTTTGTCCGTGGGCAAGAATCAGCTATTCTGAGAAGAGGTGAAGAAATGGCGACAAGAACCATGTAAATTCGGCTGCGAGAGGTCTATATGTCGGCGGTGAGGGTAATTTTTCTTATTTTCCTTTTTGGGATAGTGGTTCCTGCAATCTCATCGGCGCGGAGCTTGTACTGGCAGGATATGAAGGTTTCAGCCAGCCTTGATCGTGATGGGCGTCTTCATGTGCTTGAACAGCAGACAATGGTGTTTTCCGGCGCCTGGAACGGCGGTGAGCGACGCTTTAATCTTCGTCCCGGACAACGGCTCATCCTGCATAATATCTACCGCATCAACCCGGAAACCGGGGCCAGGGTTTCCCTTGTACGCGGGAATCTCTCCAGGGTTGACCACTGGGTCAGGTACAACGGCAACATGGTCCGCTGGCGGGCACGTCTGCCCTCTGATCCACCTTTTACCGACAAAATCATTACCTATCAGCTCGAGTATGTCCTTTCAGGAATATTGTTCCCGGTGGACGGGGACGGCTATCAGCTTCGGCATGACTTTGCCTTTCCGAACCGAAACGGCGTTATCAAGCATTTTTCCCTTGATCTGACCCTTGATCCATCCTGGCAGGTGGAGGGGGATTTGCCGACCCACATGGAGAAAAATTCCCTGCCTCCCGGCACCTCCGTTATCCTGTCGGCAATTCTGCAACATCCAGGTGGGGTTCCGGCCGATGTCGGAAAAAAAATACACCATCCACAAAGGGTTATTTCATCCACTCCCGCACAGGTTTCAGCGCTGAAATCACCTCGCCTCCTCCAGGTTGTGGCCATTGTTTCCATCTGGATTCTCGTCCTTGTCCAGGGCATGAATTTTCTCGCCCATGAGCGCCGGCGTGGTCGTTTTCATCCCCTGGTTCCCGTTGAGCAGGTGGATGAGTCCTGGCTTGAGCAGCATGTGTTTACCCTTGCCCCTGAAGTTGTCGGAGCAACCTGGGACAAAAGAACCGATTCCAGCGAGGTGGCTGCGGTGCTGGCCAGGATGGTTCAGGAAAAAAAGATGTCCAGCCGGGTGGAGCAGGAGGTTATCCCGTGGCTGGGGTGGAAAATACCAGGGCTGTATACCCTGCATCTGCGACTGCTTGTTCCCCGTTCCACTCTCCATGGCTATGAGCGGGAGCTGGTGGACGGGCTTTTCATCGATGGGGATGCAACCAGCACCAAGAAAGTAAAAAAATATTACCGCCGCCAGCGGACGGTCTTTAATCCGGTGGAAAAATTACGCCAACCCCTGCGCGCCGAGGTCGAGGCCCTGACCAGAGACAGAACAAATCCCCTGGAGATGATATGGCTGCCAACGTTTTTTCTTGCGGCTGCGGCCTTCTTTCTCCTGTTAGCCGATTTTTTTCTTCACCCAGGCGAACATGTTCCGGAGTTATTAATAGTGGGGGTCATGGCCATTATCTGGATGATCGGCGTAAATCTGGCCATCGGTTATCGCGCCACGGCCCAAGGGGTCGGCACCAAGGCCTGTTTGCTGGTATTTTTTACCGCGGTTATCGCGGCAGGCTATATGACACTGCAGCTGATGGTTGGCTGTTCCCCCTTGTTGACTGTGGGCATCACTGTTTTCTCCGCTGCCATCATCAATAATATCCTTAACCTGGCCAGAACCAGAGATTCCGAAGAGGGAGTCCGGCTGCATCGCTGCCTGGCATCGGGGCGTAGGTATTTTCAGCAGGAACTGGACCGGCAGACTCCGAAGATTCATGATGACTGGTTTCCCTATCTCGTGGCCTTTGGCCTGGGACCGCGGGTAGATTCATGGTTTCGCCGTTATGGTGGTCACGCATCATATGGTGGTTCCTCTGTTTCGGGCGGCGGTCATGCGGGATTTACCGGCGGTGGTGGCCAATTCGGCGGCGGTGGTGTCAGCGGGGTATGGAGTGCTGCGGCCGGATCCATGGGCGTGGCATCCAGCGGCGGCTCCGGTGGTTTTAGTGGTGGAGGCGGCAGTTCCGGTGGTGGTGGGGGGGGAGGATTTTGAGATATTATCGTGGTTTTTCCTGTTCTTCCTTAACCCGCAAATTTCACAAGCGATCTGCTGCAAGGCCTGAAAACACCATGCCTGCTGCGTTACAACGTAAAAAGGATTCCTCGAAATATTTCAATATGTCTGCGGACCTTTTTACGCTGTTCCTTGCTTTCATGGCCTTTTCAGGTCTTTCGCGACGACCTTTGTGAAATATGTGGGTTAACAGAAGGCAGGACAATGCTTATCTTTCTTTGATGGAGACAAATGTTGTTTTTTCCAGGCGTATTTGCTGATTACATCCTGTTGAGGGAGGGAGAGCATGAAAATCGTCATTATCGGCGCAGGGGCCATCGGTCGACTCTTCGGGGTTTATCTCAGCCGGAGCGGACATCAGGTGACCATGGTAGATCAGGACCCGGAGGTTGTGGCAGCTATAAACCGCCGGGGACTTGGATTTATGGAACAGGGGGGGCACGATCCGGATGCCGTCACCTTTGTTCCGGCCGTGGCGGTTATCAACGCCAAGGAAATCGAAGAGACTGAACTGACCCTGCTGGCGGTTAAATCGTTTGATACCTTGGCGGCGGTTCAGGCTGTAGCTCATCTTGTCGGCCCATCATCACCAATTATTCCCCTGCAGACCGGACTCGGCAATATTGAAATTATGGAAAAGGTGCTTGGCAAAGATGCGGTAATCGGAGGTTTCACCTTTATGGCAGCCACTGCACTTGCACCGGGTATAGTCCGGCAGGGAGGCGTGGGCAAGACCTATATTGGTGAGATAGATGGGGAAATGACCGACCGGGTATGGTCCATTGCCGAGATGTTGACCGGCGCCGGTCTTATCTGCACCCCGGTCCATCGTCTGATGGGACGTCTCTGGTGCAAGGTGATCGTCTATTCGGCCATCAATGCCCTGTCAGCCATTCTCCAGGTGCAGAATGGTGAGCTTCCGGAAACCGTGGAAGGCATTACTCTGATGAAACGTCTTGTGGACGAAGGAAAAGAGGTGGCCCGTGCCAGGGCCGTTGATCTGGTTTTCCATGATCTGTATGGGCTGCTCGTTGATGCCTGCAGGCGGACAAGCGGCAATATTTCCTCCATGCTTCAGGATGTTCTCAGCGGTCAGCGTACTGAAATTGAGGCCCAGTGCGGGGCCCTGGCTCATTATGGCAGGCAGGCAGGAGTGGAGACACCGACCCAGGAAACCATGGAGGAACTGGTTCATCTTGTGGAGAAGAAAGCGGCAGGGTCGTTGGGCCGGGGAGGGGCGCGATGAATAACTGGAAAAAGGTTCTTATCGCCGTTGACAATACGCCGACTTCCGACAAAGGGCTGCAGTATGCCGGTAAGATTATAGGAAACCTGCCGGGGGTCGATGTCTGTCTGCTCCATGTTTATCCGGAACCACCACCTGATTATTATAACTCCGGTAAGTCGCTTGCCGATTATACCAGCCAGCGGGAGGCGGAAGCCGATACCCTGGTGCAACGATGCCGGCAGATGCTTACCGAGGCTGGAATTGATCCGGAATCGATTGCGGGAGATGTACGGATGGCGGAAGAGAAGACCATCAGTGAAACGATCCTGGAGGTTCAGCAGCAGGGAGAATACGGCACCATTGTCGTCGGCAGGCGCGGGGTATCAAAGGCCGAGGAATTTTTATTCGGTTCCATTTCAAGCGCACTTGTGCATCACAGTCGCGACTGCACGGTCTGGGTGGTTGGCTGATGGTCGAGTTTGCGGACCTGCCGGCGGAGATCAGGGAAAAACTGCGCAATCATCGGGTTACCCGCAGCCTGCGCCGGAAATCCCGTGTCTTTGTCGATACAACCAATTTTACCGCTATTGATTATGGCGATATTATCCTGGTAGACGGCCGCTATTTTCTGGTTACCGCCTTTACCCGTGAGGGACGCTTTGGGGTTGATGATCAGGTCAAGCCCTGGGTGCCGAAGGTGGAAGACCTGACCACCGGTGAGCATAAAATCCTCAAACTCGTTTTCCACGAGACTTTTGATATCACCTTTGGTCCGTTTACCATTCCCTGCTATCGAAATCCGGAAAAAGAGGCCCGTGTCCTTGAGCTGGTCAAAGGACATCCCCATTTTATGCAAGGAGAGGCGGTTCTTGATGAGGCCGGGAACCTGGTGCGCATCCTGGACATTATTAATGGAAGTCGGGTGGACAAGGTTATCCATCGCAGCAAATCAGGGCATAAAGAATACTTCAATAATGAATTACCCGATATTTTAGCACATTATCTCCCCTGCGTTAAGGCAATCGGCTTTCTCCACTCCCACGGATTTCGGCACGGAGATGTGCGCCGCGACCACATCTTTGTCGAACGCCACACTGGTCTTTATCGATGGATTGATTTTGATTACGACTTTTATCTGCCGGAAAAGCCATTTGCCCTTGATCTTTATGAGTTGGGAAATGCTCTTATGTATTTAACTGCCCGAAGAAATCTCTACCCTCGTGATATTATGGCCGATCCCGATCTCGGAGAATCGGTGGCAAGGAAAATTGAACCCGGCGACTATTCTCTGCTTTCCAAAAACCGGATTGCCAATCTGCAGAAGATTTATCCCTATATTCCCACCACGCTCAATAATATATTTCTCCATTTTTCTCTTGGGACGGAAGTGTTTTACGAAACCGTGGATGAACTGTACCTGGATCTGAAAACAGTTCTGACCAAGGGCTGGTAAAAGCATTGTATGAACGTGCGATCCAGCATCGTTTTCTTTGCTGACATCAGAATACATCCTATTTATTTCCTCTATTTTTAAAAAAAGAGAACAAGGTTATTGACAGTTTTGGCATGCTCAATGAATGAATGTACATTCATTTTTCAGAGTCATTCATTATTTTTCCAGGCGAAAATACAGGGAGTGGAATATCGAAACATGCTAGTTTTCCGATGTTTTTTATCTATGATCAATTATTTTGAAGAAAATAAAGATAAAAATAGATTTTTTTTTCCACCCATAGTTTTGTAGTTTCCCTCTTCGTGTAAGGAGTACCATTGATTCAGCGGGTTATGTATTGTACGTTGTGGTATCAAAAAATGCGATATCGGTTTTCATGGAAAAGAAATCCTTGACAGCTTTTAAATAAGAGGGGTAAGAAAACATACCGAAATGATTTTGTTGAGAAATGTTAATTGTTTTGGAGGGATGTAACCCCTCGAAATTTAGCGTAAAATAAAAGATGTCTTAAAGGGACTTGGCAAGAGAACCGGTTAGAGTAACCCTGACACGTAGAAAGCAATGAGCTCTTTGCGTAGAACAACAAGAGGAAGGTCATGAAAAAAACTGTGTACAGTATTTGTGGTATGTGTGCTGTTCGTTGCCCGGTAAGTGTTACCGTTGAAGGTGGCAAACCCGTCTGGGTTGAAGGGAACAGCAATGATGGCGGCATGGGGAAAAGTCTCTGTGCAAGAGGTGGTGCGACGCTTTCCCAGAGGCTTGATACGCAACGGCCGACGCATCCCATGATACGGACCGGAGAACGGGGTGAGGGCCAATGGCGGAAGGCAACTTGGGATGAAGCTTTTGATTATATTACGGAAAAGCTGCAGGGTATAATATCCAAATATGGTGCTCGGTCAATAATGTTTAGTGATCGCGGCGGTCCTTTTGCGGATCTTCGCAAGGCTTTTGTTAAGGCGCTCGGTTCCCCTAATTATCACAATCATGACTGCACCTGTGGCAGGAATGTTAACCATGCTTCCAAATCGGTTTATGGCCTTGGGAGAAAGGGTTTTGCCTACGATTATAAAAATGCCAATCACATAGTTCTGTTCGGTCGTAACATTACCGAGGCCCTTAAAGTGAAAGAGGTGAAGGGATTTCTCAAGGGTGTAAATAACGGCGCCCATGTAACCTATATCGACCCACTGGCCACCAATACGGCGAGCAAGGCGACCCGTTACTGGCAAATTAAACCCGGCACAGATTATGCGTTGCTTCTTGGTATTACCCATTACATTCTTAAAAAAGGGTTTTATGACAAAGATTTTGTGAAGCAATATGTTAATGGAATTAACAAGTTGCGTGATTTTTTAAAACCATATACTCCTGAGTGGGCCGAGAAGGAAACCGGTATCTCTGCTGAAGAAATTATGGCTTTTTGCCAGGAAATAAACAATGATCGTCCTAAGGTTATTTTCCATCCAGGATGGATGTTGTCCCGCTACAGTGATTCCTTTTATGCCTCCCGCATGATTCATGTTCTTAATGCTATTATGGGAAGTATAGAAGTTCCCGGTGGCCTTTTTTATCCCAAGGGACCTGGTGATGCCGGGTCGGCGGGCTTGAAGAGTATTGCTGGAAATGTACCGGCCCCGGAGGAAAAAGAACGTGCGGATGGTTGTGGAACACGGTACCCGCAATTTGATAAGGGGCCTGGTATGCTGCATCTCGCCTATGAAGCTATTGATACCGGCAAGCCCTACCCGATAAAGGCCAATTTTATTCATCGTCATAATCCTCTTATCGCTCTGCCCGATACTGCCGAGCAGCGACGTATCTGGGATAAGCTTGAATTGATCGTTTCGACGGATGTATATTTTAGTGAATCTTCCTGGTACGCCGATGTTATTCTACCAGAAAGTACCTATATCGAACGTGATAGTATTCTGCGTACGGAAAAAGGGTTGAAACCCGGTTTTGGGCGTAGACAGAAATGTGTGGAGCCTTTAAACGACACAATGCCCGGATGGCAGATATATACTGAAATTGCCAAACGGATGGGCAAGGGTGAATATATGCCCTTTGAATCCATAGAAGATATCTGGAATTACCAGTTGCAGGATACGGATATTAAAATTGAAGACTTTGATGCTAAAGGATTTGTCAAGTTAGCAAAAGACCCCATCTGGTATGATCGCGACAAGCTGAAATTCGGAACGGAATCAGGCAAGATTGAGATGGTAAATAAGAAGTGGGAAGATATGGGCGTGCAATGTCTGAAGCCTTATGAGGCGCCTCAGGCGCCGGCTGAAGGAAGTTTTAATTTACTTTTCGGCAGATGCGGATATCAAACCCATGGTATGCACCATAATAATCCTATTCTTGCGGAGTTGCTTGGTACCAATAAGTTGTGGATGAATCCTCAGGCAGCCAAGAAAATCGGCATCAAAAATGGTGATGAGGTGGAGATTTCCGCTGGAGATACGAAGGGTGTTCTGCAGGCCAAGGTTACTGATTTTATTCATCCGCAGGCCGTTTTCATGCTTCATGGTTTTGGCACGGATATCCCAGCACGTGAGCGTTCCTACGGCAGGGGTGTGGCTGACCAGATTTTTATGAAGGGTAAGTTAACAGACTGGGATAAGGCTGGTGGCAGCCCGAATCTTCAGGGATGTTTCGTGACCGTTAAAGCGCTTTCATAAGCCGGAGGAAAACGGATGAGCAAATATATTGTAACCCAGAATGTAGCGGATTGTATCGGATGCAAAGCATGTGAAGTGCATTGTAAGGACAAAAATGATCCAGGTGAAGGTGCCTATTTTTGTAAAATGATGGAGGTCGAATCGAATTCGGGCAAGGTACCAAGCCGGGATTTCGTTTACATGGCCTGTTTTCATTGCGAAAAACCATGGTGTGTTGATGCCTGCCCGACCGGAGCTATGCAGCGGCGCGAGAAGGACGGCATCGTCTTTGTCCAGGAAAGCCTTTGTGTTGGCTGCAAGGCCTGCATAATAGCCTGTCCTTGGGGTGTGCCCCAGTGGAAGGCCAGTACTGGTAAGGTGGATAAATGTGATTTATGTAAAGACCGTATTGATAAAGGTCTGGAGCCCGCATGCGTCACAAAGTGCACAACTAATTGTCTGACTTTTTCCGAGGTCGAAGAGGTTTCGGATTCAAGACGGCAGGATTTTGCTCAACAACTCATGCAAAACCGTAAATAACGGAAAGAGCCCATGGAAGCACTGTACATTCCCAAGGAGTATCTGGCGATATTGATCCTGCTGATTTTCGGGGTCTTGTTTGGAGTCGTCACTCTTTATGTGGGACGGTTTTTTAGAATAACCCGTCCTTATCATGAAAAACTGATTGCCTATGAGTCCGGAAATGATCCGACTGAGGCGCCGAGGATGCGTTTTTCGATCAAATTTTATTTGATCGCCATCCTGTTTGTCGTTTTTGATGTTGAGTCGATCTATCTCTATCCATGGGCTATTACATATGATCACTTGGGGCTCTTTGCCCTGGTTGAGATGTTTATCTTTATCTTCCTGTTGCTCGTGGGCTATATATACGCCTGGAAAAAGGAGGTTCTCCAATGGGAGAAGTAAAGGAATCCGATGTTAAAGAGCCCGCATTGATTGAAATTGCGGATGGGGTCAAGAAAATCCCCGGGATCAATGCAGTTCTTGGACCGTTGAATATGCTGGTCAACTGGGGACGGGCCGGATCAATATGGCCGATGACGTTTGGTCTTGCCTGTTGTGCAATTGAGATGATGGATGCCGGGGCCTCGACCAACGACCTTGATCGATTTGGAATTATTTTTCGGGCGAGTCCACGTCAGGCGGATTGTATGATTGTTGCCGGTACGCTGACCAAGAAGATGTCGCCGGTACTGCGTAGGGTTTATGATCAGATGCCTGAACCCAGGTATGTGCTGGCCATGGGAAGTTGTGCCTGCAGTGGCGGTGTATTTAACTCCTATGCCGTAACCCAGGGGGTAGATACCATTGTCCCTGTGGATGTATATGTTCCGGGGTGTCCTCCTCGTCCTGCAGCTCTTATGCAGGGACTCATCAAGTTGCAGGAAAAAATATTACAGGAGCAGTACAGATGGAGTCTATGGAGATAGCGGAGAAATTACAGGATCACTTCTCCGAAGAAGTTCTCGATATCTGCGATTTTCATGGCCAGGTCGGTGTCGTTGTTAAACGCGACCGGATTGTAGATATTTTGCGCTGGCTTCGTGACAGTCCTGAAATCAAGATGGATCATTTTATGGATCTGTGTGGGGTTGATAACAAAAAACGGCAGGGGAAAAACCTGTTACGTTTGGAAGTTGTCTATAACCTGTATTCCATCCCCCTTCGGCATTCTATTCGGATTCGCGCCCAAGTTCCTGAAAATGATGCCTGCATTGATACGGCAACCACACTCTGGTGCGGAGCGAATTGGCATGAACGTGAATGCTATGATCTGGTAGGTATTTCCTTTAATGGTCATCCGGATATGCGACGTGTTCTGCTTCCCGATGATTGGAGCGGATATCCTTTACGTAAGGAATATCCACTTAAGGGAAGAGAGGAATGGTCAGGTTTGGAAGAGCTGAAACACAAAGTGGTTGAGTTGCAGGAATTTGGTTTGAGTGATGGAACTCTTACAACCAAAGCAGAACAGTCGCAAACTAAAGGGAACGAGAAATCATGACACGGCCCATAACCAAAACAGTAAATGTTCCGGTTGCAGATGGGGACGGTGAGCGATATACCCTGAAAATGGGGCCGCAGCATCCAGCTACCCATGGTGTTTTACGCGTTGATCTCGAACTTGATGGTGAAACAATAATAAAATGTTCGCCCCAGGTTGGCTATCTGCATCGCGGTTTTGATAAAATAGCCGAGAATCGGACCTATGCACAATCGTTGATTTTGACTGACAGGCTTGATTACATCGCTGCCATGGCCAATAACGTCGGCTACTGTGTAGCGGTTGAAAAGCTGCTTGATATTTCCGTGCCGCTACGGGCCAAATATATTCGGACCATTGTCTGTGAGATGTCCCGAATTGCATCGCATTTACTCTGGTTGGCGACGCATGCGCTTGATATCGGAGCAATGACGGTATTTCTGTACTGTTTCCGTGAACGAGAGGTCATGCTTGACCTTTTTGAAGAACTCTGCGGTGCCAGATTGACCTTCTCCTATCCCAGGATTGGCGGCGTTCGGCAGGATGTTACCAGAAATTTTGTTGATGTTCTGCAACGATTTGTCGCCGAATTCCCCATGCATATTGAGGAATACGAGACATTAATCGACACCAACAGGATATGGCTGAAGCGAACCATTGGTATCGGCGTGCTGTCTGCATCGGAGGCCCTTGAGCTTGGACTCACCGGAGCCTGCCTTCGAGGCTCCGGAGTTGATTATGATATCCGGAAACATCGGCCTTATGATGCGTATGATCTCGTCGACTTTGAAGTACCTATCAGTGACGATGGAGATATTTATGCACGTTATCGTTGCCGTATGGAAGAACTCCATCAATCGGCGCGTATTATCCAGCAGTGTATTGATCAGCTTCCTCCGGGACCAATTATTTCCGAAGACGCTCCTGACCTTGTGATGCCCCTCCAAGGACAGCGAAAGGTCGAGGCAGGATCAACGACCTATGGTACCGGTCTTATTAAACTGCTTGAGGAAAAAGGTGAATTTCCGGTTGGAGATATTTATGTCTCCACCGAGGTTCCCAAGGGAGAGCTTGGTTTTTATTTCATCAGTGACGGCTCCGGGCGTCCATACCGTATGCATATGCGTTCACCCTCTTTTATCCATATCAGTGCCCTGCCGGCACTTGCTGAGGGGAGTATGATCGCTGATCTTATTGCAAATATCGGAACCCTGGATGTCGTACTTGGTGAGTGTGATCGATAGAAAAAAGGTGTAGGATCGGCAGGGATACCAGCTAAAGGAATATTATGCACGTACTAATAATACTAATAGAAATCCTCGTTCTCTTTGCGGTCATTATGTTGCATGTAGCCTATGCGACGTATTTTGAGCGTAAGATCATCGGCCATATGCAGGTTCGCATGGGGCCAATGCGGGTCGGCTGGCATGGACTGTTACAGCCTATTGCCGATGGGATAAAAAGTTTTTTCAAAGAGGATATCGTCCCGGAACAGGCTGACGTGGTGACTTTTCGCGCAGCACCGATCATCTGTCTGACGGCAATGCTGACTTCGCTGGCCGTTGTACCTTTTGCAAAAGGATGGGTTCTGGCTAATATTAATATCGGCCTGCTGTTTATATTTGCGATGAGTTCGTTGTCAAGCTATGGCGTTATTTTGGCTGGCTGGGCATCAAACTCAAAATATACATTTCTCGGCGGGTTGCGATCCATGGCCCAGGTCATCAGTTATGAAGTCGCCATGGGACTTAGCCTTGTCGGTGTGATGATGCTTTCTGGGACACTAAATCTGACAAAGATTGTAGAGGCCCAGGGAGGAACGTTTGGCGGAATGTATGTTTTCCCACAGATTATCGCCTTCTTTGTATTCTTTATTTCAATGCTGGCTGAAACAAATCGGGTGCCTTTCGATCTTCCCGAGGCTGAGACCGAGCTCGTTTCCGGTTATGCAACTGAATATTCAGGCATGCGATATGCCATCTTCTTTATGGCAGAGTATATCGGTATGATGGTGATGTCTGCTATTGGAACCATATGTTTTCTTGGAGGCTGGAACGGGCCTTTTGAGGTAGCGATTTTTCCTCCCTTCTGGTTTGTGGTTAAGGTATACGCCTTTATGTTTGTCTTTATCTGGATTCGGGCAACCTTGCCCAGATACAGATACGATCAGTTGATGACGATCGGTTGGAAACTTCTTATTCCACTTGCCCTCGGTAATATTGTTCTCACCGGTTTTATCAAAGCTTTTACCGGCTAAAAGGATAACTTCTATGCAAATTCAATATAAGCCTAAAAGGAACCTGCTGCAGACTATTTTGCACAGTGAAATCATGCAGGGTATGGCCTTTACCTTGCGGCAACTGTTTGCTAAACCGATTACGCGGCAATATCCACAGGAAAAACCGGATATTAAATTAGGTTTCCGTGGTCAGCATGCACTGGTTCGCGATACAGAAACAGGACAGTCAAAATGTATTGCCTGTATGCGCTGTGTAACCGTCTGCCCGTCCCGTTGTATTCATATTCGTTTCCATGAGGATGAGGACAACGGATCCAGGGTGGTTGACTCCTATGATATTGAGGCATTGCGATGCGTATACTGCGGATTTTGTGAAGAGGTATGCCCGGTTAATGCAGTTGTTTTGACTGAAATATTCGAATATGCCGCTTATGATCGTGAGTCAATCTTTTTTGATCAGGAGCGACTACTTGCCAATTGGGATGCCTTTGCTGAAATGAAAGGTGCTGACATCAAAAATTATGTCAATCCCTTCTGGCGGCCAAGGGGTATCCCTGAAGGTCGGTTACCTGCGGCTAAGAGGTTAGATGTACCGGAAGAGTGGACGATTGAAGGCCAGGTCGTTGGTAATTTGGTCAAACGAGAACAATAACAGTATTAAGTTCCGATCAGGGAGCCAAACCTTATGTTTACTTACTTATTTTTTCTCTATTGCGCAGTTATGATTGTCGGCACCGGGTTGCTTGCTATTACGATGCGCAACCCTGTACATGCCGTACTTATGGTGTTGATTCTCTTCTTCCATATGGCCGGATTGTATCTTATTCTCGGTGCCGAGTTTCTCGCTGCGGTCCAGATTATAGTATATGCCGGAGCTATTTTGGTCCTTTATCTCTTTGTTCTGTTTCTCGTTAGTTTGCGTGATGAGGTGAAGATGGATCGATTTGTTACCTCAGCCTGGCTTGGAAGAATTATTTCCGTTGGCCTTGCCGTGTCACTGATTGCAATGCTTCCGGCCTTTGTTTTGGGGCAGAAGGGTCACTGGCCGATGGCTGCGGTAATAAAAGCCACCCACACTAAGGCCTTAGGTATGGAAATGTATACGACTTACATTCTCCCATTTGAGATCGCGGGTCTAATACTGCTTATTGCTGTAATCGGTGGCTTGGTTTTGGCCAGACATGATACTCCAACCACAATTGAAAAGAGCTGAATGATGCTAAATTTATATCCTGAATGCGGAGTGAGGTATCCGGTTTTGATATCAAACTCTTGTGGTCTATTCATTAAAGAGGAGGGCTCCAGGTGATTCCTTTAAGTTGGTATATGTCCCTTGCCGCCATTCTTTTTGCCATTGGCGTCTGTGGATTTCTGACCCGGAGAAACCTCATTATGATGTTTCTTTCCATTGAGCTGATGCTTAACGCGGTTAATTTGAATATGGTGGCTATTAGTCATTACCTCGAATCTATGCGCGGTCAGGTATTCACCTTCTTTATAATTACAGTGGCAGCCGCAGAAGCGGCTATCGGCCTTGGTATTGCAATCACGCTTTATCGCAGTCGTAAAACCGTCCATGTTGATGAAGTCAACCAGTTGAAGGGATAGGCATGAGACAGCAAATAAAAAACATATTTTTTCTGGTACTTGTGATCAGCGGCCTGTCAATTTTGCCTGCCGCAGCCAATACCACTCATACGATCAAAGCCCATGACAGCAACATTCATGTTGCTGTGTCCGAGCATCATGGTGCAGTCGCAACTTCTGAACATGCAGCGCTTGGGCATATTGAAGAGGGAAGTATCGAAGGGCATACCGAAAAGGGTGAGCCGGAAGAGAATGTTCGGCAGCTCATTGCACCAACCCACGACGGTTCTTTACCTTGGTGGCTGCTGGCCATTCCGTTTCTACCACTGGCTTCATTTATCTTTACGTTGCTTTTTGGCAAACGCTTAGGCGTTAACTCCCATTGGGTCCCGATTATAGCGGTTCTGATTTCTTTCTCCTGTGCTTTAAAAGCTTTCCTTACCGTTAAATCCGGCCATTTCATCAATCAAGATCTTTATACTTGGATTAGTTCCGGAAATACGAGAGTAGCGGTCGGTTTTCTTCTTGACCAGTTGACGGCCGTCATGCTGATCGTGGTGACCACTATCTCCTCCCTGGTTCATATTTATTCCATTGGATATATGAAGGGTGAGGATGGTTA
>Ga0256831_1000432_pt1 | contig 21746 bp, 13 predicted proteins | sample 132544metaG_FD_189087 | JGI IMG/M metagenome (GOLD analysis project Ga0256831, IMG submission 189087) | Hydrothermal vent microbial communities from Lau Basin, Pacific Ocean - 132-544 | ecosystem: Environmental > Aquatic > Marine > Hydrothermal vents | place: Pacific Ocean: Lau Basin | collected... | reverse complement strand
TCGTAGTCGGCAGGCGTGGCACTAACATAAATCACCTGTCCCGTCAGGCTTTCAAACTCATCAAACTTCAGGGGTCTGTTGTCCATGGCCGAGGGCAACCTGAAACCAAACTCCACAAGGTTCTGTTTCCGCGACCGGTCGCCTCCGTACATGGCGCGTATTTGCGAAACGGTAACATGACTTTCGTCAATTACCGTTAAATAATCGTCAGGAAAATAATCCAACAGGCAAAAGGGCCGCGAGCCTGCATCACGTCCGTCAAAATAGCGCGAATAGTTTTCGATGCCGGAGCAATAACCCAGCTCGCGCATCATCTCTATGTCGTAAACTACTCTGTCTTCCAGACGCTTGGCCTCCAATGCTTTTCCAATAGAGCGGTAGTATTCGGCCTGTTTGGTAAGATCGTACTGAATTTCAGCAACAGCGCTTTTAATTTTATCCTTCGAGGTAACAAAAATATTGGCAGGATAGAGTGTAATGTCGGGCAACGATTCAATTTTTTTACCCGAAACAGGGTCGATTACCTCGATGCTTTCAATTTCATCGCCCCAAAAAATAATACGGTAAGCATCATCGGCATAAACCGGAAACACATCAACGGTATCGCCCTTAACACGGAAGTTGCCTCTGTTTAACTCAACATCGTTTCTGGAATAAAGCGCGTTTACCAAATCAAGCAGCAGCTTATTGCGGCTTACCGTTTGGCCTGTTTTTAAATAAACCACTCCGTTGGTAAAATCATCGGGGTTGCCGATGCCATAAATACATGAGACGGAGGACACCACAATTACATCTCTTCTTCCCGACAACAGCGCCGAAGTGGCACTTAGCCGTAGTTTTTCAAGTTCATCGTTGATGGAAAGGTCTTTTTCGATATAGGTATTGGTAACGGGCAGATAGGCTTCGGGTTGATAATAGTCGTAGTACGAAACAAAATATTCAACACGGTTTTCGGGAAAAAACTGTTTAAACTCGCCGTATAGCTGGGCTGCCAGTGTTTTGTTGTGGCTTAACACCAGGGTAGGGCGATTCAGCTGCGCCACCACATTGGCAATGGTAAAGGTTTTGCCTGAGCCTGTTACGCCGAGCAACACCTGTGCTTTATCACCCCTTCCAATTCCTTCCAGCAACTGTTTGATGGCTTCCGGCTGGTCGCCCGTAGGTTTAAATTCGGATGTGAGTTTAAATTGCATTTGTAAATGTGTTTAAAGACGCTGAATTTACAGTATTGAACTCGTTTAAAGTCTTTTAATTGAACTATTGGCAAAAGGCTCTATTCAAAATCTATCTCCATCTGTTGGATTTCGTCGGAGGAATCGGGTGGGTTTTTTTTGCCCGATTGTTTTTTCTTTTTTTCCTGTTTCGGTTCTTCAACCGCAGGAGGAAGCTCGTCAAAAAGCGGAATTTCAGCCTTTTGGGTTTCAGGTTGTGTTTCCGCTTCTACGGAAGGGGTTTCTGCTTCTTCCTGATTTTCATCTGTTTCGTCAACATCAGCAACCTCTTCAGCCGGAGGCTCATAGGGCAACGGATCAATCAGTTTAACTTTTCTTATTTCTTTGTTGCTGAGCCGTTTGCCTTTGGCCTTGTAACTTTTTACACCGATAAAATCAGCCGGCAACACCACTTCAATTTCGTTGCCGTCTCTTTTAACAATCTCCACCTCAAGACGGGGTAGATAGTCAAGGGTAAACAAAATTACTTTTGACCCTTTGCTGTCAGGGATAAACAGGTATCTGTTGTTTACGGTTGTGTCGGCATCAATGCTAAAGCGTTTGATGTAATAGAGGTTTTGCTGCCCGTCGAGATAAACCACCGTAATTATTTTATGCGGGTCAAACTTTTCGATGTGAACCATATTATCTTCAAAATGTGTTTGAAGATCGTAGGTGGTAAGTTTAAATTCTCCCGATGACAGGATGGTAAGAATTTTATCATCTCCTTTGAAGGCTCCAAGATAGGTGCCCCGTTCGCTTGAATTTAGTCGCCTTACGGTATCATCGTACCAAATATCGCGGGCAGCAAGGGTCGATACACCTTCTTCGCGCTTAATAATGTTTTTAATTGCATTTTTACTAAGCGTATTTCCCCTCGAAGAACGGCCTTTTATGGCAAGCGTGCTAAAATCAAAATCAAAATGTAACTTTTTTAGTTTAGGACGCGGCCTCAGGTTTATTTTTACAATCTCAGCTTCGCCGTTGGGATTAGCAGTAAAATATACCACCTTCGATCCTTCGGTGCCCTGTGTAAGATCGTACTCACGTTCGCGCGTTACCCCTTTTACGGCAAAGCGTTTAACATAATAATTGCCCCGCTTTCCATCGCGATATATCATGTTATAAATGGTGCGGTCATCGTTCTTTTTAAATACGGCCACATGGATGATTCCCGTGCCCACAAACAACTTGGAGGCCACTTTTACAACCTGAAAAGTACCGTTATCACGAAAAACAATGATGTTATCAATATCGGAACACTCGGTTACAAATTCATCTTTTTTAAGCGATGTGCCCACAAAACCCTCTTCGCGGTTGACATACAGCTTTTGATTGGCCACCGCCACCATATTGGCATTGATGGTGTCAAAACTTCTGATTTCGGTTTTGCGCTCCCGCCCTTTACCGTATTTTTTCTTTATCTGCTTGAAATAGTTAATGGTATAGTCAATCAGGTGATCCAAATGGTTTTGCACCTCTTCCATTTCAGCTTCAATGGCTTTTATCTGCTCTTCGGCTTTAAAGGCATTGTATTTGGAAATGCGTTTGATTTTTATTTCGGTTAACCTTACAATATCCTCCTTTACCACAGGACGCCTGAGCATTTTTTTAAAAGGTTCCAATCCCTTGTCGATGGTGGTAATCACACACTCCCAGGTTTCACACTTTTCAATTTTAAGGTAAATCCTGTTTTCGATAAATATTTTTTCAAGCGAATAGTTATGCCACTGGTCAAGAAGCTCCTGCATACGGATTTCCAACTCCATTTTATGCAGTGCAACGGTGTGGTCGGTATCATATTTAAGTATATCCTTAACCGACAGAAATTCAGGCCTGTCGTTGGCAATTACACACGAGTTGGGCGAAATGGAGACTTCACAATTGGTAAAGGCATAAAGGGCATCAATGGTTTGGTCGGGCGAAACATTGGCGGCAAGATGGATAACAATTTCAACATTTTCAGCTGTATTGTCATCAATCTTTTTAATTTTTATTTTTCCCTTATCATTGGCCGATACAATGGAGTCGATAAGCGAGCCTGTGTTAGTGGTATATGGGATTTCGGTAATCACCAGTGTTTTTTTGTCTTGCTGATGTATTCGTGCCCTCAGCCTGATTTTTCCTCCTCTAAGGCCTTCGTTGTAACGCGAAAAATCGGCCAGTCCCCCTGTTAAAAAATCGGGAAGTAACTCAAAATCTTTACCTTTTAAGTAGAGGATGGATGCATCGATAAGCTCGTTAAAGTTATGAGGAAGAATTTTTGATGCAAGCCCCACAGCAATGCCTTCAACACCCTGAGCCAACAACAAAGGGAATTTTACCGGAAGCGAAACCGGTTCTTTGTTTCGTCCGTCGTAGGAGAGTTTCCACTTTGTAGTTTTGGGGTTAAAAACAACCTCTTTGGCAAACTTCGATAACCGGGCTTCAATATAACGGGGTGCTGCGGCACTGTCGCCGGTAAGAATATTACCCCAGTTTCCCTGCGTTTCAATCAACAGTTCCTTTTGTCCCAATTGTACCAGCGCATCACCGATGGAGGCATCTCCGTGAGGGTGAAACTGCATGGTGTGGCCTATAATATTGGCAACCTTGTTAAAGCGGCTGTCGTCGAGGCGGTACATGGCATGTAAAATACGACGCTGTACAGGTTTTAACCCGTCGTTGATATCGGGAACAGCCCTTTCCAAAATTACATACGAAGCGTAATCAAGAAACCAGTTCTTGTACATTCCGCTTAAATGCAAAGTACGGTGCCCCTCCTCACGGTTTTGCTCCTGAGGTTGTTCTTCCAATCCTTCTAATTCATCCATGTCGCTCATACAAAAAATCCAATTTGTCTATTACCACCAACGCAGTATCAAAACTTCGGCCAGTAATAATAAAGCTGCGAATATAATAAATAGCTTCCAAAATCGAGTGCCTTTTTGCTGTTGGTTAATAACTTCTTTTACATTGTTTATTTCTCCATTAAGTACCGTGAAATGCTTTATGGGGCTTTTATTAAGCAGACTATCAAGTTTTTTGCTGTTGTAAAACCGCATATCCGATTCGCTACGATTGTAATTAAAAGCCAGTAAATATTTTGTCGTATCGTTGATAACAGCCTGATAGATACCGGATTTTGTAATACCATTGTAAAGCTGTAAAACTGTTTTTCCTCCCTGTTGTTGCTGCCCGGGAATAAAACTGTAGTTGTCGCCCTGCCTTTTCAGGGTTATGGTGTTATCTCCGTTTGCAGCGGTGGAAACAGGGGCTGTAATTTGCGCTGCATCGTTAATGTAGTAAAACAGACTGCCTTTTTTGTCGGTGGTAATGGCTATGCCGTACATCACCGAAGCAAAAAGAGGGTTAAAAACAAAGTCAGTTGTTTTTTTATCGATGGGGCCTGTTAACAGATACATTGAACCGCTGCCGGTTTTTTTACGAATGAGAAAATCATCGCCATTTAACAACGCCAGCAGGGTTACCGAGGCCGTCAGAGTTTTGTGACGCAAGGGGTAGTGAAGATTAACAGCAGGCAGGTCGGCGTTTTCAGGTACTTTATCCAACCCTGCTTTAAAAACGGGGTCGTTGATTTTAATTCCCTTAATTCTGGTTCTCGTGGTGTCGGCCTGTGCAAAACTGCCGGCATTCCACAGCTTTAAAAATTTATTGGCATCTGCAATATCCATATCCTTCGGAGGAGCAAACAACAAATTCCCTCCCTGTTTAACAAATTTGAGCAGGGCATCGGCAAAGCCACTGGTAACTTCGGGCAACCCATCTAAAATTATAAGCGAATAAGTTGAAAAGGAGCCGGGATTAAGTTGCATGTACGAAGCAGAGCTAAAAGAAAAAATGCTGTCAGCATTAAAAAAGGCTGAAATCCAAGGGTTTTTGTTTTTTGAAAAAATATCCAGCACCTTAATACGGCTGTTTACTTTAAAAGTAAAATAGAGGTTATCGTCAAAGGTTACGGGGTAATCTTCAATGGTGAGTTTTCCTGCCTGCCAGCCACTATTGTTGGAAGTAAACGACAAAGGAACTTCCACTCGTTTAAATGCCGGCAGGTCAACGCCGGTTACGGCACGCTGTACTCCATCAATAAAGAGTGTAAGCAATACCTTTTCGTACGAAGAGGCAGATGTATTAACCAATACCACCTTTATTTCGGCCTGTTTTCCGGGAAGCACAAGCGGTTTGGTAAAGTAGCACGAGTCGATGTAAATGTTTTTGTTTTGAACCTGCTCAAGCGGGAAAAAATAGTAGTAATCAATGCTGTCGGCAGCAAACCGGGTAATATCGGTACTGTTTTCTTGAAAATCGGAAAACCAGTATGATTCTACCCCTTTCAGTTTTTTCAGTAGCTTTTGTTGCCGCTGGTTTACCGATGAAAGCTTTCGTGTGGCAGGACTGATTTTCAGGTGGTCAATCTCCTTGAGTGCTTCATCGCGGTTTAAAAGATGCCTGCCCGATGAAAAATTATTTGTTTGCAGCAGGTAACGCTGGTCGCGCCCTGAATTTTTTATCAGCTCGTCTGCCAGTTGGCGCGCGTTTTCAAACAACATCCCGTTCCGGCCTTCCGCCATCATACTAAATGAATTATCGAGGTACAGCGCTTTTACTTTTTGGTTAACATTTTTCCGACTGCTGTTTAATCGAGGGTTTGCAAAGGCAATAATGATAAGCGCCATGGCTGCCATTCTTAACAGCAATACAACCAAATGTTTAACCTTGTTCTGTTTGCGTGTCTGACGGGTAATGTTTTTTAAAAATTCAATATTGCTAAAGGGTAGCTTACGGTATCTTCTGAAATTAAACAGATGAATAATCAGTGGAATCAGCAGTGCCAACAGCCCCCATAATATTTCGGGATGGATAAAAAACATAATTACAATTGGTGTAAGATGCAAAAGTAAATAATTTGATAAGCCTTTGTAAGATTGCAACGAAATGTTTATTCAACGGAAGCACTTTACCGGCCAATTTCTATCATTAGCGAATCGCAATGGTTTTAACACCATTTACAAAATTCACAGGATTTGAATTATTGAACAAAACAAAATATTTTACCAATAAACCTGTCAAATAATCAATATTTAAACGAATAATAGTAACTTAGCTGCCCCTTTTTATACAATTTAATGTTGTTAAATTGTTATATTTCCAACAGGCCTGTATAGAAAGGCAAAACGATTTTATTTTTGTAAATTATATTAATCATTAAAATAATTATCTATGAAAAAATTTACACTTTTAGTTGGTTTGGTATTAATGGCTTGGGTTGGATATACCCAAACAACCATTAACTACCAAGATTTTGAAGGGGGTGGGGACGATTGGAACTACACTCCAAACCCGGCACCCTACAATGTTTCAGGAGATACCTGGGATACTGTTACCGATTTCAGCTCCCACATTGCTGCTGCTCAAAACGGCACCTACTTTTGGGGCATGCGAGATTTGGATAACCCCAATGGTGGCGGTGCTTTTCGCCATACACTTTCATTTGATGCCATTGATGTTTCATCTTATTCCGACGTTGAAATCTCTTTCTATTATTACACCGATGGATTTGATGGTACCGACTCCATTTTTTACAATGTTCAATACGATAATGGCTCCTCATGGCCCATTGCCGATGATATTGAGCTGTCAAAAAACACGGATGCATGGACGCTGGTTACTGTTAATGTACCTGCAGGCACACAGTATGTTCGTTTGCAGTTAAGTGCCCGACAGAATGGCGGTAGCGATTATGCCGGATTCGACAATGTTGTCCTCAGTTACGGAAACGGCGGAGGTGGCGGTGGAGGAACCACTGCTGATACCGCTTTTTACGAACCTTTTGATGCCGATTTAGATGTGATGCTCACTCAAAATATAATTGGCAACGATCAGGAATGGGTTTGGACAAACTACGGAAACCCTCCGGGAAGTGCTAAAATGAACGGCTATTCAGGGGGCGCGCAAGATAACGAAGACTGGTTAATTACACCGGCCATCAACCTGTCGGGATACAGTAATGTTACACTTCATTTTGACCATGCACGTAATTATGGCGATAACAGTGGCCTGTATGTGTTGGTTTCAAATGATTATGATGGCGTATCCGATCCAAATACCAGCGGCACATGGAATGATGTTACTGCTCAGTTTACCTTCCCCGATCCGGGAAGCTGGTCATTTATTGATGCGGGAACCGTTGATATTTCAACTTACACCGGCGGCACTACCTATGTAGCCTTTAAATATACCTCCACAACCGCAGGTGCTGCCACCTGGGAAGTTGATAATATTACCGTTGCAGGCGACCCTCCTCCGGTATATATCGTAGGTTCATTTCAGTCAACACCCTGGACTCCCGGCGATCCCGATTACGAAATGACACTTAACGCAAACGGTGTTTATATACTCACCAAAAATCTTCCGGCTGCCGATAACGAGTATAAAGTGGTTGAAGGTTCCAGCTGGAGCGCCCCCAACTATCCCGGAACAAATCAGCACATTAATCTTACAGTGGCCACCGATACAACCTGGCGCGTTAATGCCGATGCCGATTTGGTAATGCACACCCTTCCTGTTGTTGCAGGCGACTTTTTCAGCACCATGAATGGAACTGCCGATTGGGATCCAACCAACCTGACAGGCCAAATGACAGATGCCGACGGTGACGATATCTACGCGGTTGAACTTACCGTTCCATCAGGCAACTGGCAATGCAAAGTAACCCTTAACAACAACTGGGATCAAAGTACAGGCGGCAATGTTTCATTTACTTCCGATGGGGTTAATGCAACCACCTTTACCTACGATTTTTCAACCAACACCACCTCCGTTACCGGCCCTCCTCCCCCAACAGCAACCGTAACCTTTATTGTTTACGATACGCTGGGTCAGAATTATGATGGATTTTACCTGAAAGGAAGCTGGGATGTAAACGGAAATTACGACCCTTCATGGGACAATGGTAATGAGCATTCGGCTTTTTATGATGACGGTACCAATGGCGATGCTGTTGCTGGCGACCACATTTGGACATGTCAGCAGGACCTGGTTGTTGACAACGGTGCCAACACCTGGGAATGGGGCGTTAACGACAGCGATCACAACTGGGTTGCCGGAAACTGGCAATTCACCATTCCTGATACCAATGCACAAACACAATCGTGGGAAGTACCGGTTAGCCCGGCATTGGTAATCAACGAAATCATGTATAACTCTCCCGGAGCCGATGAAGAATGGATTGAACTGTATAACACTACCGGCTCATCCATCGACCTCGAAAACTGGAAGGTACTCGATAATGATGCCAATCACACACCTATTATTATACCGGCAGGATACAGCATTGATGCCAACGGCTATTTTACCATTCAAATTACCGATAATGGTAATTTCCCCTTTACACCCGATTACGACGGTAGTGGCAACTTCGGACTTGGTAATGGTGGTGATGCCGTACGGTTATGGAACGCCGATGGAATTCTTGTGGACATTGTAAACTACGATGACTCCAGCCCCTGGCCTACAGAACCTGACGGTGATGGCCCTACCCTTTCTTTGATTGACCCGTCGTACGACAACAGCCTGCCCGGCAGTTGGCTGGCCAGCGACCAGGACGGAGGCACCCCCGGTGCTTTAAACTTTATCCCTCAACCGTTTATCAGGGTTATCAACCCCAATGGCGGTGAAAGCATTGAACAAGGATCAGTTTACACCATCAACTGGAGCTATGGTAACTGGGACGGCAACATCGAAATCGACCTCTTCCATGGCGAAAACGACTCTTCAATAATTGTTTATAACCTTCCGGCATCCGATTCAAGTTTCGACTGGATGGTTTTTAACAATCAGGCCATCGATACCAATTACAAAATAAAAATTAAAGGTATCAACGCCGGCGACCCTGCTGACATGAGTGATAATAGTTTCTCAATTATTGAACCCTATATTTCACCCAATCTGGTAATTACAGAAATCATGTACAATCCTCCCGAGTCGGGTGAAGATACGCTGGAATTTATAGAGCTGTATAACAACAGCACCGATACGGCCAATTTGAATGGCGTACACTTTTCAGAAGGAGTTGAATTTACCTTCCCCGATGTGGATTTGTTACCTGAATCGTATGTTCTGGTAGCAAAAGACTCGCTGGCCATGCTGGGAACCTTTGGCGCAACAGCATACCAGTGGACAAGCGGCGGATTAAGCAATGGCGGTGAAGACATTGTTGTTCTTGACCTTGTTGACAATGTAATCGACTCGTTAACTTACGATGATCAGGCTCCCTGGCCAACAGAACCTGATGGCGATGGCCCGTCACTTACCCTTTGTAATCCTGATTTGGACAATTCGATGGGAGAAAACTGGCATGCATCGGTAAACCTTGCTGCTGTTAATGCCGATGGCGACTCAATTTACGCCACTCCGGGATTTGCTTGTCAAATTCAACTTATTGCTGCATTCCAGGCTGACACCACCATCGTTTTGGTTGGCGACAGCGTTCAGTTTACCGACATGTCAACCGGAAATCCAACCTCATGGGAGTGGAGCTTTGAAGGAGGTACGCCCGCAACCTATTTAGGACAATATCCTCCTGCCATCACCTACGATACGGCCGGTAAATTTGATGTAACTTTAATTGTCAGCGATGGTTCCTTAACCGACACTACTGTTTCCACCGATTACATCTGGGCAGGAGAAGCACCAGTAGCCGATTTCGATGCCGTGCCAACCACAGTAACTGTGGGCAGCTATGCCAACTTTACCAACCTTTCTACAGGCGAAGAGGTAAGTTATAGCTGGACATTTGAGGGAGCCACCCCCGACACTTCAACAGCAGTTGACCCGCAGGAAATTTACTATCTCATTCCTGCCGATTCGTTGTACGATGTAACCCTTGTGGCAACCAATGTGTTTGGAACAGATACACTTACTAAGAGTGATTTTATCCACACCATTCCCGATGGTTTGTCGGAAAACAGACTTGCAGGCAGGGTTGTTTTGTATCCTAACCCGTCAACAGGAATGGTAAACATTACCTTACCAGGCAATACCAACGTGGAAGTTTCTGTTATCAACCTTGTTGGAAGAGAGTTGTTTTCATCCGATTATACAGGTTCGGCAAAACTTTCACTTTCACACCTGCCCAAGGGAGTCTATCTTGTTAAGTTTACTGACAAATCAACAGGAGAACAAGCAGTAAAAAGATTAATCATTAAATAAAAAATTATTGTTAACCAAAAGCACCTGAGTTTATTAATTACAAACTCAGGTGCTTATTAAAATCAAAAAAGCTATGAAAAAATTTTACTTTTTAATGGTAGCAGCATTGTTAATGGCTGCTCCTTTTTGGTCAATAGGCCAAAACATGGTATCAAACCCGGGAATGGAAAACTGGGATAATGCCTCCACTCCCACCGATTGGGATTTGTATGATAACGTATCACAGGAAGCCACCACCATTCACAGTGGAACCTATTCAGCTGCACAGATGTCGGACGCTTCAAGTCAAAAATTAAGACAGGATATTTCAGGTGTTACACCGGGAACGGAATACACCATTACCTATTGGTATTACGACAACGATCCGGCTGCCCGTACACGTATCTGGTCCTATTGGATGGATGGCAGCGGCACCTACCTTGACGACGATGCCGACGTACTAAGGCCAAACACTTACAGCGAAGACAATGCTTCGTGGCAACAGTATAGCGTTACGCTTACTGCTCCTGTAAATGCTGCACAATTCCGCTTTGAGGTTCGTACCTACAAAGAAAATAACAATACAGGCGGATATATTTATTTTGATGATTTTGGCTTTTCAGGCCAAACTACCATTGACCCGGAGCCAAGCAATTATCCCACAGATTTTGAAGCCAACGCAAACGGTCTGTCAATCGATTTAACATGGACAGATGCTACCGGAGCACAACTTCCGGCCGGCTACCTTATTTTAGGGGCTAAAGAAGGCTCTTCAACCACTGCTCCACAAGATGGCACACCTGTACCCGATGATTTTGACTGGAGCGATGGTACTGCTGCCGCCAATGTTAGTTACGGAACCGAAGCATTTACTTTTAGCGGCCTCGATACTTTTACAAGCTATACTTTTACCATCTATCCTTATACCAACGGTGGTGCAAACATCGACTATAAAACCGATGGTACCGCTCCTGTTGCAACGGCTACCACGCCTGATATTACCGTTTTATCATCGGTTGACTTTGAAGACGGCACCTTCGGCGACTGGGTACCACACAATGTTTCAGGCGACCAGGAATGGGAATCATATACATATAGCGATAACACTTTCGCAAAAATGTCAGGCTATGATAGCGGAAGCCATGCCAACGAAGACTGGTTGGTTTCTCCCGAACTTGATTTTACCAATTTTATCAGCGGAAACTTCACCTTCGATAATGCATACAAATACGATGGCAATCCGTTGCAACTGCTGGTATCAACCGACTATGACGGAACAAGCAGCCCCGAAACATTTACATGGGATGACATCTCAGGCAGCGCTACATGGTCAGATGGTAACTACGACTGGGTTAATTCCGATGTTGATTTGAGTGACTATTTAAACCAAAAAATATACCTTGCTTTTAAATATACCTCAACTGATGCTGCCTCTTCAACCTGGGAAGTTGACAACCTTTTTGTTTTTGGCGTTAAAACAACCGGCATCGACGAAAACAGTGCAAGCAATATCAAAATTTACCCCAACCCTGCATCAGGTTATGTTAACCTTATAAGCAATGAAAACGGAATGGTTACTATTATGGATGTAACCGGCAAAGTTGTATATAGCAACAGCGTTAATTCGGGAAATAATACTATTGACATTTCCGAATTAACAAGTGGTATTTACCTAATTAACACAGTATTAAATGATGGTTCAAAAACATCTGCAAAACTGATGGTTAAATAGTAAATTCCTCTGTTTTACTTCAAAAAAGGCTGTTTCAACTTTGAGGCAGCCTTTTTTTATTTTGTTACCTATAAAATACTATTTTTGGTACTTAATCAATTATTGGGGAGAACTAAAATATGGCAATCATCAGTTCGGTAATAAGTTGGCTGATTAGGAAAAGAATTCATCAGATAGAGTTGTTTAAAACCTACCCTGTTGATGTTCAGCAGGAATTAATCGGCAAGCTGATTTCAACAGCACGAAATACCGAATGGGGCAAAAAATACGGATACGAAAGCATCTCCACGGTTAACGATTTCCGCAACCGGGTGCCATTGAGCAAATACGAAGACATTGAACCCATTATTACAAGGTTAAGAAATGGGGAACAATACCTGCTATGGCCCGAAGAGGCTAAATGGTTTGCCAAATCATCGGGAACCACTGCCGGAAAAAGCAAGTTTATTCCCATGAGCCAATCTTCCATTGAGGAGTGCCATTACAAAGCCGGTAAAGATTTAATATCCATTTACTTTAACCTTTATCCCGACTCAAAACTGTTTGAAGGAAAAAGTCTTGTAATGGGAGGCAGCAGTCAAATACAAGAGGTAAGCAACACCTCTTATTACGAAGGCGATTTATCTGCCATCCTCATGCAAAACCTACCCTATTGGGCTGAATTTATGCGCACACCGTCACTGAGCATTGCCCTTATGGACGAATGGGAAAGCAAGCTGGCCTTGATGGTTGAATCAACTATGAACCATGATGTAACAAGCATTTCAGGAGTGCCATCATGGATTTTGGTATTGCTTAAAATGATACTCCAGAAAAAAGGAACCGACAACCTTATGGATGTGTGGCCCAACCTTGAGGTGTTTTTTCATGGCGGCGTTAGCTTTAATCCCTACCGCCAACAGTTTCACGACATCATTAAAAACGATAAAATGGTCTATCTTGAAACTTACAACGCATCGGAGGGATTTTTCGGAATCCAGGACAGAAGAAACAGCTACGACATGCTGCTGATGCTTGATTACGGAATTTATTACGAATTTATTCCGTTTGAAAATATAAATGATGACCAACCAAAAACAGTCTTGCTGGAAGAGGTTGAAACGGGTAAAAACTACGCCATGGTTATTACCACCAATTCGGGGTTATGGCGCTATGTGATAGGTGATACGGTGACTTTCACATCGAAAGACCCGTTTAGAATTAAAATTACCGGACGAACCAAATTGTATATTAATGTGGTAGGCGAAGAGGTGATTATTGATAATGCCGAAAAAGCCTTTGCAATGGCTTGCGAACGAACCGGCGCAATTATTACCGAATTTACCGGCGCTCCTAAATTTAAGAACCATCACGGCAAAAAGGAAATATCACATAAATGGCTAGTGGAGTTTGAAAAGCCACCCCAAAACTTTGATTTTTTTAAAGAGACATTTGATACAGCACTTAAATCGCTCAACTCCGATTACGAAGCCAAACGCTATCAGGATATTGTATTAAAACCACCCGTGATGGTATCGGTTCCAAAAGGTACATTTTATAACTGGATGAAGAAGCGAAACAAGCTTGGCGGACAAAACAAAGTACCACGAATGTCCAATGACAGAAAATACATTGATGAAATTCTAAAAATGATAAAGTAATTTTTTTACTTTCGTACCAAATTAAAATTAATACTATGCATGTTGCAGTAGCAGGAAATATAGGCTCAGGCAAAACAACCCTAACCAAGTTGTTAGCAAAGCATTACAAATGGAAACCTCATTACGAGGATGTTGAAAACAATCCATATTTAAACAGTTTTTACGAGGATATGCAACGATGGTCGTTTAACCTTCAGGTCTATTTCCTTAACAGCCGGTTCCGGCAGGTTATTGACATTCACGAAAGCGGAAAAAATGTTATTCAGGACAGGACAATATACGAGGATGCTTATATTTTTGCACCCAACCTGCACTCGATGAACCTGATGTCAACCCGCGATTTTGAAAATTATATATCCCTTTTTGAGCTAATGAGCTCCTTTATTAAAGCCCCCGATTTACTAATTTACCTCAGGGCAAACATCCCCACCCTGGTTGAACAAATACAGAGCCGCGGACGTGAATATGAAGAGTCTATCAGGCTGGACTATCTCAAACTGCTCAACGAACGTTATGAAAACTGGATAAACAAATATACCCTTGGCAAACTTCTGATTATTGACGTTGACAATCTGGATTTTAAAAAGCCGGAAGACTTGAGCGTTGTCATTGAAAAAGTTGACGCCGAAATAAACGGACTGTTTTAATAAAATCTCAACCCTGTTACCATGAACATCATCGGCATCATTCCTGCCCGATATGCCTCCAGCCGGTTTCCCGGCAAGCCGTTGGCCATGATTCGTGGTAAAAGCATGATTCAAAGGGTTTACGAACAGGCTCAAAAAGCAACAAGCCTAAATAAAGTGGTTGTTGCCACCGATGACGAACGAATCTTTTCGCACGTTAAAAGCTTTGGTGGTAAAGCAGCCATGACAGCCTCATCGCACAACAACGGCACTTCACGCTGCAACGAAGTGATAAGCTTTCCTGATTATGGGGATGCAGATGCGATAATTAACATCCAGGGAGATGAACCTTTTATCGAACCAGAGCAAATAAACCAGCTGGCAACGCTGTTTAACGACAGCCAAACCGACATTGCAACCATGGCTGGAGTCATTAAAAATCAGGAAGAGCTTTTTGACCCCAATACCGTCAAGGTAGTAATGGGACAAAATGATTTTGCCCTCTTTTTTTCAAGACAGGCAATCCCTTACAACCGCGACCAAAACATCCAAAACTGGACGGAGAATCACTCCTACTATAAACACATCGGAATTTACGGTTATCGCACGTATGTGCTAAAAAAAATAGTCACCCTTCCCCCCTCCCCGCTTGAAAAAGCAGAAAAACTGGAACAATTGAGATGGCTTGAAAACGGCTACAAAATAAAAGCTAAAGTAACTGATTACGTGAGCCTTTCGGTTGACACACCGGCTGATTTGGAAAAAATCATCAATAATATTTGATAACCCGCTACTATTTAACTACTTTAGCAAGTTCCTTTAATGCATAATTTATAGTATGGTAATAGCAAAGTACATAGGCGATTTGTTGTTTGATTATGAGTGTGTTGTAATACCCGGGCTGGGTGGATTTATTATTAACGACAAGCCTGCCACGGTAAACTACAGCACGCACTATTTCAAGCCACCCTTCCGCGAAGTGATGTTTAACCCATATTTGCGCACTAACGACGGGTTACTGGTAAACTACATTGCCAAAGAGGAAAACCTTACCTATCAGGATGCTAAAAAAAAGATGGATGCTTTTGCCATTGCCTGTCAAAATGCATTGGACAGTGGCAAACAAATTCGATTTGACAAGGTGGGAACCATCCGTAAAGATGGAAACGGTAAAGTTGTTTTCAGTCAGGACACCACCATCAATTATAACCCCAACTCATTTGGCCTTTCCCCTTTTATATCGCCGGCAGTAAATAAGATATCAGATGAAGAACGAATTAAAGAGGCTATAAAAAAGGTAAAAAACAGCAGTAACGACAAAGCTGCTGCCCCTGCCAGACAAAAAACCGAAAAACGTAAAGATAAAACACCTTCCGACCTAAAAGCCAAACCTAAGAATGCCGACGGTAAAGTGTTGGTGGCACGTAGAAGATCGCCCTACCGCTCACAGTTTTACTTTATTCTGCTGCTGCTTTTAGGAATGCTTGCCGGATGGGGAGTTATGAACAAACAGATTGTAAATCACTATTATACACAATACGGTTCTAAAATCCCTGTTTTTTATAATAATGCCGGAAGTTATATATCCAACAATGTTGAAATACTTCCTATTAAAGATCTCAGCAACAGCGCATCCGGGCTTTGGTTGGTAAAATTGTTTAGCAAAGATGATTCGGAAGCCAAAACCGCATCGCTTGCCAACGACGATTTAACCTTTAAGGATTCGGCAAAAGAATTAACAACGGAAACCGGGAACAAAGCAACTAAACCGGAAGAACCAGCTGAGAAAGTTGACGCCGAAAAACAGGATGCCACCATAGCAACACCTCCCGGTGAAATCAACGTAGAAGAACAGGTTACTGAAGCATCCGGCAACGAAATTGTTGAAGAGCCGCCTGCTGAAGAAACAAATATGGAAGCTGAACCTGCTTTGGAAACGGAAAAAACGGCAGAACCGGTAGAACAGGCTGAAGTAACCTCTGCCGACAATTCCAACAACCCCGCTTTAGAATCATCATCTCCACATTACTCCTTTTTTATTATTGCCGGTTCGTTTAAAAACCACAGCAACGCCGTAAAATTTATTAAACAGTTACAGGCCAAAGGATTTGTGGCTATTATTGCAGGAACCAACAGCTATGGCATGACAAGGGTTGCCTATGCAGGCTTTAACACCATGGCAGAAGCAGCACAACAACTATCCCGTATCAGGCAACACGAAAATCCGTCAGCCTGGATTTTAAAAAAGTAAGCTCTTTTAGTAAGTATGAGTAATAAAAATAAATTGCAACGTTTTGCCGAGAACAAAACTTTTAGCAATATGTTTCAATATACCTTTGAAGAGGTTAAAGACGGTTTTTTCTTAAAAGGCAATTGGCGAAAAATTTTTTTTAAAAACAACAACCCCATTGTAGTTGAACTGGCCTGTGGAAAAGGTGAATACGCCGTAGGGCTGGCACAACGGTACCCTAATAAAAATTTTATCGGTATCGATATAAAAGGGGCACGCATCTGGCAGGGCCTTGTTAACGCACAAGCGCTTAACTTGTCAAATGTAGCTTTTATCAGAACGCGTATCGACCAAATAGGATATTACTTTGACAAAGAGGAGCTTGACGAAATCTGGATTACTTTCCCCGATCCGCAACCCCGGCGGATAAAAGAGAAGAAACGGCTTACCTCACCGCAGTTTCTGGCACGTTACAAACCGCTTCTTAAAAAAAACCACATCATCCACCTGAAAACCGACAACCTTCTTTTTTACGATTACACCATGGATGTTATTAAGGAAGGCAACCATAAACTGCTTTACGAAAATGAAGACATCTACAATTCGGAACTTGATAATGAAGTAACGCAAATTCAAACCTTTTACGAAAAAATGTGGCTAAAAAACGGTGTCAAAATAAAGTATCTCGAATTCAGAATTAACAACGATGGCTGACGATAATTTTTTTGACAGGGTTTACAAAGTTGTAAAACAAATTCCCTACGGTAAAGTAACAACCTACGGAATGATAGCCGAATTTCTCGGGAGCAAACGTTCGGCGCGCATGGTGGGCTGGGCACTTAACAGCTCGAAGCACAATTTGGAAAACATTCCCGCTCACAGGGTTGTAAACCGGCAGGGAATTTTAACCGGAAAAAGGCATTTTGGCAGCCACAACACCATGAAAGAGTTGCTTGAAAGCGAAGGGGTTAAAATCGTTAACGATAATATTGCTGACCTGGAAAAATACCTTTGGCACCCATCGAAATAAAAAACACATCCAAACCTGATTATAAATGTTTTGGATGTCACACTGAACGTAATCGGTGAATACTAAACTGAGCGTAGTCGATGGATGTCACACTGAGCGTAGTCGAAGTGTGACTTCTACGGTTCATAGGTTACAGCTGTGACTGAACATATTAATCTAAAAAACACTCCCTACAAAAACTTCTTCATTTCATCAAGACAGCTTACATAATAGGTGGCTTGGTTTACTATAAAGTCGGAATTCGGATCGAACAGTACCTGATTCATACCTATCTGCTTTGCACCAAGAATATCAACATCAGGATCGTCGCCCACCATTAAACTTTCGGAAACAGCTGCGCCTGCCATTTTAAGGGCGTACTGAAATATTGCAGGGTTGGGCTTTTTTATACCTGCTTCTTCGGAAGTTACCATTGTTGCAAAGTATTTATTCAAACCGGATGCTTTCATTTTTATCTCCTGAACCTCCTGAAAACCATTGGTAATAATGTGCAGCTTGTATTTTGGTTTAAGGTACTCCAGCGTGGCAATAACCTGAGGAAAAAGATTGACTTTTAACGGACTTAAAGTTACATAATCCATCCCAATTAACTCGGCAAGTTCCGGATTATCAATTCCAAAATCTTTTAATGTTAAATAAAATCTGCGTCCGCGCAAAACCTCTTTGGCTATTCCACCCTCGCGGTATAAGTCCCAAAGTTTTCTGTTGTGAACATCATAAACATCATGAAAAACTTTAACCGACTTAATACCAAGCGATTTCAGGTTTCGCTTTTCAAATATTTCATCAAAGGCCTCCAGCGAACTTTTATCAAAATCCCACAGGGTCCGGTCGAGGTCGAAAAAGATGTGGTTGTATCTCATATTAATTTGTATTGTTCCAAAATTGTTGTCGCAGCCACTCAAACGCAGCAATACCCAATGCATGGGTTACATTTAACGATGATATGACTCCGGGAATGGGAATATAAACCGTTTTATCAGTCATTTTCAAAACAGGTTTACTTATTCCGTGCACCTCGTTCCCAACCACAAAAGCAATCTTTTCAGGCAGTTCGGTTCGGAAAATATTAACGGCTTTTTCTGATGTTTCGATGGCCACCAACGAAAATCCGGAAGGAATGTACTCTTTTAGTTCGTTAGGCTTAATAATTTTCCAGGCAACCTTTTCATCCGCACCCGAAGCTGTTTTTTTAATTTTCCAACTCCGTGGTACCTCTTCCGTTTCCTGCCTCAAAAAGAAAACTTTATCAGCCCCCACATTGGCAGCAAGGCGCAATACTGAACCCATATTTTCAGGTGTCCGTAGGTTATCAGCTACAATTACGGGCCTTACTTTGCCATCATAAATCTTGTCTATCTGTAGCTGTTGAAACAGGTGGTATGAATTAATATTTTCGTTTTGTGTCATCCTGATGTCAAAAATAAAAAAAGAGGCTTTCTCAAAAGTCTTGGGTTGGCCGTTCTGAGCAGAATTAAGATTACTATGGTAATCTTAATTCTGCTCACCGATACCTTTTTACAAATGACTTTTGAGACAGCCTCTTTATTAAAGTAACTACAAACTATTACTTAACAACAAGCTTTTGGGTTGCTGTTCCAAGTTCAGAGTTTGTTTTTACAAAATAAACACCATTTTGCAACGATGACAAATCAATCGAAGCTGTTTTAGCATTTACCGTTGTACTATAAACCATTTGTCCAAGTGCATTAAAAATCTGAACATCAGTAATGGTTGTATTGGCAGTAAGTTTAACACCATCGGTGGCAGGATTGGGATACATTGAAACATACCCTTTGTCACCATTTTCGTTAATACCTACAAACACACCAATTTGAACAGGAACATCAATCCATTCGTTTGCCAAATCATTGCTTCTAACTACCATGGTAGCATTGTAAGCACCCGAAGTAAGGTTGTTGGCATCGATGGTTAAAGTAGCATCTTCGGTAGCACCGGGAGCTACAGTACCTGTGTTGGGGCTTGCCGAAAGCCAAGCTTCCTGAGCATCGCCGGTAAGGTGAGCACGGATATTCCAGTTTAAGTTGTAATCAGGGTTACCGTCGCCAAGATGGCTCCAACCCGGACCGAAAGCAATCCAGCTTCCATCGGGATTGTAGTTTGTTCCGTCATCGGTGCTGGCAACAAAGTTATTGGCAGGAGCTTCAATATAATATCCAACCCATAAATCCTGTCCGTTCAATTTTACAGGAGTATCCAAAGTAATGGTATTCCAATCGTTAGGAGTTACGGTATAGGCCTGTGATGTAATCAAATCACCGGGGCCGGGAACATTATAAGAACCCATTTTCCAAACTCTAACCTCGAATGTTGTAACAGTACCATCACCAATAAACACTTCAACAGAAGTTAAATCCATACCAACATAATCCTTAACCATATCAGCGCGGAAAACGGCTGCTGTACGCCACTGGATATCAGCATTTGCATTACCGAATGCATTGGCAGGATCGCCATCATAATTTAACACTACTTCCCTACTGTCAGAAGGTTCGGAAACACTTGACAACTCTACCTTTGAAAGCTGACGATTCAAAACTTTAGAAGTTGTATAATTTGTTTTTTCTGTTACAGGAGCGTAAGAAGCACCAACATCATAAGTAGGTGTCAGGTCATACTCAAGGTCTTGCTGTCCTTCGTTACCAATAGTAAGTGTTTCATCATCGGTAGTACCGCTTTCAACAACAACATTGAATGAGGTAGGCGTAACGGTAATTTCAGGAGCCTGAGCACCTGCATCCAATAAAATGTAGCCAACATCGTCAAGATAAACTTTTGAAAAAGCCTCTTCTCCTTGCGGAGCACCTGCGTAAAAGTCAACACCACCTAACTGAACAGTCGTAGAGCCGGTACTATAAACCCATGCGTTGATGAGGTTTCCATCAATGTACATAAAGGCAGAGTCGTTGGTTAAATCGATAATATTCTCAATCTGCATCCATGTATCGTGTGCATAACTAAAGAAACCAACCTGCTCGCCGTCAATCGACATATAACCATCTCCTGTTTTTCCGAAATAAACTTCATAAGCCCACTCAACACCGGGATCCTGAAATCTCTGAACATTAAAATAACCGGCAGAATCGGTAGGAATATAATATTTAAAATTAATTTGATACTTACCTGAGGTTTTGTTCCCCAGTTTCAAAATAAGGTCGGTTCCGTCTTCCAACAAAGCTGCATGAGTAGGGCTTGCTGAATAGGTATCCTTGATTTCTGCATCCTCAGTGCCACCCGGTTGATTGGTCCAGGTAGTCCACCAGTCCTGATCGCCGTCCAAAGCAACATATTGTCCGGTTGTAAACGACTCAAAGTCATCCTGAAACAGGTAATCGTAGCCACTTTTAATTTGAACGCCATCCACTCCGGCAATATCACCGTCGTTTCCAACGTACTCCCAGGCAATTTGGAAAGGAGCACCTGCATAAGCATCCAGATTAATGGTAACCTTGTTCCAATCCCAGTCGGCAGCAGGGTCAATTTCATCAAGAGCATCCCACAGTACAGTCCAGGTTGTACCATTGTCGGTTGATATTAAACATTTTAAAGTAGCTGCTGTAAGCCAGCTTCCACTGGTACCTGCATACCAAACAAGGTTTAACGGTGTTTCACCATTGGCAAAAACCGAGTTGGTAATAAGCCACTCATCCTGATCGGCTGCCACCCAGGGGCATATTGCCGAAAACAAGCTGCTGGTATCAATCACATTAAAATCGTGATCGGTAACATTGCCCTGCTCCCAGGTATTGTCAGCGTTGGTAACGGTAACCGCCCAACCTGTTGGAGGGAAAAGGTCGGCAGTGTCAAAGTTCTGTTCAAGCAACATGGCACGTGATCCGTTTGACAAACTCTTATCAAAAGTGGCATGCACCTGCCCGGTTTTTAAACCAAGTGTTTGAGCCTTGGTTTGAAATACTTTACCATTCTGAGCCGAAGCAAAGCTGATACTAATCATCAATGCCATGGCAATGGCCATAAAACGTGAAAATCTTTTCATAATCAATAAATTTTAGTTAATAATAATTTCCTTTTTTTGAAAGCAAACAAATATACTACATATACCTTTT
>Ga0256831_1000431_pt1 | contig 21767 bp, 20 predicted proteins | sample 132544metaG_FD_189087 | JGI IMG/M metagenome (GOLD analysis project Ga0256831, IMG submission 189087) | Hydrothermal vent microbial communities from Lau Basin, Pacific Ocean - 132-544 | ecosystem: Environmental > Aquatic > Marine > Hydrothermal vents | place: Pacific Ocean: Lau Basin | collected... | reverse complement strand
GTATTGACGGCAGGTGAATACCTATATACTAACGATCTTATAGATTTTAAAATGGTAACTGCAAATCTTAACAAAATCGAAATAGGTGAAGATATTGATAAATCTCTTTTCAAGTATCCTCAAATGAAATATTTCATTAGAACTTTTGAAGTAAAATCATATGAAGAAGGCTTACTATTTGTTGACAATAAATATCAAAGAAAATTAAAAGGTGGTATTTACAATTTTTGGGTAAATCCGTCAACAATCGAGGTAAAGAAAATAGATCTTAGAAATTTGCAAATGGAAATTTCAGGTCAAGAGATTTTAACTAAAGATAAAGCAGCTATAAGGTTAAACTTTTTCATCCAATATCTCATACAAGACGCCGAAAAAGCGATACTTGAAACAAAAGATTTTGAAAAACAATTATATATCCTTATCCAGTTAGCTCTTCGAGAGTTTGTAGGCACATATACTTTGGACGAATTATTAGAAAAGAAGGACTCAATTTCATCATTCATTTTGCAAAACTTGCAAGTTGACTCTAAAAAACTAGGCATTAAAATTATTAATTCAGGAATACGCGATATTATTCTTACCGGAGAAATGAAGAATATAATGAACCAAGTTTTGATTGCTCAGAAAAAAGCACAAGCAAATGTGATAATGAGAAGAGAGGAAACAGCTTCTACTAGAAGTCTATTAAATACTGCAAAATTAATGGAAAATAATGAGATGCTTTATAAGCTTAAAGAAATGGAATATTTGGATAAAATCGCAGAAAACATAGGCGAAATAACAGTATCTGGAGGAGGACAAGTTTTGGAGCAATTAAAGGAAATATTTTCCAAATAACAAATTAAAAAAGAAATATAATGAAACAAGTAATATCAACTGAAAGAATCCCTATCAAACTTTGGCTTGATGATATGGAACCGGGAGCACTTGCGCAAGCAAAAAATCTTGCGAATCTTCCATTTGCATTTAGACATATACCTATTATGCCGGATAGCCACCAAGGGTATGGAATGCCTATTGGTTCAATACTAGCAACAAAAGGTGTTGTAGTACCTAATGCTGTTGGAGTCGATATTGGATGTGGGATGTGTGCTATACAGACCGATATTGAATTTATAAGTCAGGAGAATCTCAAAAAAATATTAGGATTAATCAGAAAGACTATTCCTGTTGGTTTTAATTGGCATGAAGAGGCACAAGATGCATCATTACTTCCTGAAGGTCATGAAGAATTATTAATAGTAGGAAGACAATACGTCAAAGCTCTAAAACAATTAGGCACTCTTGGCGGAGGAAATCATTTTATTGAAATTCAAAAAGGAGATGATGGGTTCATCTGGATAATGATTCACTCAGGCAGTAGAAACCTTGGATATAATGTTGCCAAACACTATAATAATGTAGCAAATACTTTAAATGAAAGATACTTTTCTTCTGTTACTAAAAATATAGAATTAGCATTTTTACCAATAGAGACTCCTGAAGCGAAAGATTATCTGAAAGAAATGAACTATTGTGTTGAATTTGCACTTGCAAATAGAACTTTGATGTTAGAAAGAGTTCTAAATGGAATTAGTGAAGTTATAGGCGACTTTAGTCATGGCGAAATGATAAATGAATCTCATAATTTTGTTGCTTGGGAACATCATTTTGGACACAATGTTCTTGTTCATCGTAAAGGTGCAACACGAGCTTATGAAGGCGAGTTAGGAATGATACCCGGTTCTCAGGGTACACATTCTTATATTGTTAGAGGATTAGGAAATCAACAAAGCTTCAAATCTTGTTCTCATGGCGCGGGAAGAAAACTTGGAAGAAAACAGGCTCAGAGAGAATTGAATCTCAAAGAAGAAATAGATTCACTTGATAAAAAAGGGATAGTCCATTCAATTAGAAACACAAGCGATTTGGATGAAGCTCCAAGTGCTTACAAAGACATTAATATTGTAATGGAAAATCAAAAAGACCTGGTAGATATTATCGTAGAATTAAGCCCTCTTGCTGTAATGAAAGGATGAGTCATTTATGCACTCATCCTTCTTCATCTATTGCTTCTACAATTTTTTTACAAGCGATGATAATTTCTTTTTCGCTTATAATCAATGGTGGGGCAAGTCTAAAAGATTCTTCATTATAGAGAAACCAATCCATCAATATTCCTTTTTTAAATACTCCGGCAATCACCCTATTGACAAAATCGCCATCCCCAAGATCAATGGCAAAAAACAATCCTTTGCTTCGGATTTCTTTAATTGCAGGATGTTTTAGATGTTTGAGAAACAATTGTTCTTTAGCTTTTACTTTTTCTATTAGCTTGGAATCTATCAACTCATCAAGGGATGCAACTGCTGCAGCTAGAGAAACAGGATGACCGCTAAAAGTACTGATAAATCCAAGAATAGGATTGTTGGTAAATACTTTCATCACATCTCTGTTTGCCACCAAAGCTCCCGTTGGCATACCTCCTCCCATTGCTTTTGCTATCAATAATACATCCGGAATTACTCCATAATGTTCAAATGCAAATAGCTTTCCTGTTCTTCCAAAACCTGTTTGAATTTCATCAAAAATCAGCAAAGAGCCTGTATCGTCACATTTTGCTCTAAGCGCATCCATAAAATCATTTCCTGCTACCTTGATTCCAATATCCCCTTGGATGGTTTCTGTTATAACCCCAGCTGTTTTATCGGTAATCAATTCCAAAGAATCAATATCATCATAATCAATAAACTTAATTCCGGGTACAAACGGCCGGTATGCTTGAGATAAATATTCATTGTCCATCAAACTCTGCGCACCATGAGTATTGCCATGATATCCATTTCTACAAACTATGATTTCATATCTACCCGTATATCTTTTTGCCAATTTCATCGCTCCTTCGACAGCTTCTGAACCCGAATTTGTGTAAAAAACACTATTTAGACTATCAGGCAAAAACTTAGTAAGTTTTCGAGCAAATTCGATTTGAGGAGATTGAATATGCTCTCCGTAAACCATAGTATGCATGTACTTTGCTGCTTGCTCTTGTACTGCTTTAATTATTTTTTTGTTTCCATGTCCCAAGTTACTGACTGATATCCCACTTATTAAATCCATGTATTTCGTACCATCAGAACCGTGTACATATATTCCTGAGGCTTTCTCCACTTCCAAACCCAGTGGAAAAGGACTTGTTTGACCTACTAAGTCCATAAATAGACCTCTTATACTTTTTGACATAAATATTTTGTTTTAGCTACCAAAGTGGAATTGGGTTTTTAATTATAATACTTAGATGTGTGCATTTCATTTTTTCGCGTTGTGGGTTGATTTGAAATGCACCCATTTTCATTTAAATTTTAAACGTCATTTTAAAATTTATTTAGCATAAGTTAAATATATCCAAACGAGGCTGTCTAAAAAGTCTTCCAATTGATTTTCAAAAACCAATCTTTTTAGACAGCCTGATATATTTTCTAATATCTATTTAAACAATTTAAGTCTTCAAAAGCTACTTTCAATCTATTGACCATAGAAGTTTCTCCTGCTCTTAACCATTTTCTAGGATCATAGAATTTTTTATTTGGTAAGTCATCACCTTTTGGATTTCCAATTTGTCCTTGCAAATAGTCTTTATTTTCTTTATAATAATTCATCACACCTTCCCAAAAAGCCCATTGAGTATCAGTATCAATATTCATTTTTATCACACCATAACTAATAGCTTCTCTGATTTCATCTCTTGAAGAACCGCTTCCTCCGTGGAATACAAAATTGACAGGTTTATCATCGTCAAGATTGAATTTCTTTGTGATATACTCTTGAGAATTTCTTAAAATCTTTGGAGTAAGCACTACATTACCCGGTTTGTAAACTCCATGTACATTTCCAAAGGATGCAGCAATAGTAAAATTATCTGATACTTTGCTCAATTCTTCATAAGCGTATGATACTTCTTCCGGCTGTGTATATAATCTGTTTACATCAACATCACTATTGTCCACTCCATCTTCCTCACCTCCTGTAATTCCAAGTTCGATTTCAAGAGTCATTCCCATCTTGCTCATTCTTTCCAAATATCTCTTACTTATTTCGATATTTTCTTCCAATGATTCCTCAGATAGATCCAACATATGAGAACTAAAAAGAGGTTTACCGTTAAGTTTATAGAATTTTTCACCTGCATCTAGCATACCATCTATCCAAGGTAATAATTTTTTAGCAGCATGATCGGTATGCAAAATAACAGGAATGCCATACATTTCAGCTACACAATGTACATGCTTAGCTCCTGACACAGCACCCTTGATAGATGCTGCATAACCATCATTGGAGATTGATTTTCCAGCTATGAACTGAGCTCCACCTCCTGAAAACTGTACTATTACAGGAGAATTGACTGTTTTAGCCGCTTCCATTATAGCATTAATAGAATCATTTCCAACTGCATTTACTGCAGGCAATGCAAAATTATTTTCTTTTGCTATTTTAAATATTTTTTTTAAATCTTCGCCCCAGGCAACACCGGGTTTTACGATACTTGATATTTTTCCAGCCATAATATTTGATTATTTTGTTAAAAAAACAAAGATAATTCAAAATAACTACTTCAAAGATAAAAAGTCATATTATTGTATCTTGAAAATAAAAAATTACCCGTTTCCGTACAGGCACTATACAGGGTTAACAAGGGAACTCATCAATTTTCTTTATATAGTGTCTTTAGTATTTTTGGTTATTAGAAAAACAATATTATATTTGCATTCTTAATATATAGAATATAAAGTATGAGTTACTCTTTATCATTTACAAAAGCAATTTTAGTTGTTATTTTTATTTCGGATAAAATTAGACAAAAGCAATTTGAGTTTCTGTCAACAGCTGATATTTCCAGGTACTTAAGTATTCCGAAACCTACATTGGTAAAAATATTGCAAAACCTGAATGCTGCAGATATAATAGAGACAAAAGAAGGAAAACTTGGAGGAATTAGATTAATGAAAAACCCGGCGGATATCACTATTTTGGAAATATTGAATGCTATGGAAAAGGGGAAACCATTATTTCAAACTTCTTTTAATATACTTGCCGAAGGAAAAAGACCTAATAATGCTCAAAAATCTATTAAGAAACTATTGAATGATGCAGAGCTAAAACTAAAAAATGAATTGGCTACAAAAACTATCGAGGAAATTCTAATCGAGATGAATGACTAATTTTTTTATCATAACTAAATATACGCAATATATAGATAGAAAATATGAAATTCTCGAAATTCTTTTCAAATATACAAGAAACACCTTGGTATAGATCATTCCTGAATCCGGTAATAGAGGAAGTCAAAACAAGTGGAAGACTACTGGATATTGGTACAGGTACAGCTAAATTAATACAAATACTTACTTTAGAAAAATCGATAGAATGTGTAGGAGTCGATACTGATTCTAATATGCTTATTGAAGCTGAAAAAAAAAATTAATGACACAAACATAAAACTTGTAAAAATAGAAAAAGACAGTTCTTTACCTTTTGAAAATAATAGTTTTGACTATATCACTATCTGTAATGTACTTTTTCATTTAGATGATAAAAGCGTTGATTTAATCTTAGATGATTCCCGGCGTTTGTTGAAGAAAGATGGTAAAATAATTATTCTTACTCCCACAGGAAATAATGATTTTTTCTCACTGCTAGCAAAGTTTTTTTCATTGGATAATCTCAGTATTCTCATTTGGTATTTTGCAACTAAGAGACGAGCAAAGACCTGGGTAAGGGAAAGATATTTGGAGCAGTATTCTAGTAAAAATAAACTCAATTATAAAAAGAAAATAACTATGGGAGGCTTTGCTCTATTTGAAATCATACGTATGTAGTATCTGGAAGGGAACACATCATTTTTTAGCTTGATTCTTAGGGTCATATTTTATCTTTTTTTGCAAGTGATTGATAATTACATAATACCAAGTATTTTATTGTCATACCAAGTACCGTCCTTTAGTGATTTAACAATATTTAGGAATTAAGATTTTTAAATATAAGAGATGTATTAAACGGGAAAAAAATTCTTCGCATTATTAATAGTAATAATAAATATATTTAACTAAATGTTTTATAAACTAACAGCAAGTTTATATGCCCCATGAATTGCGTTCTTTGCATTTCCTACTTTTTTCGCATCACCTACAAAATAGAATGGTATTTTGTTAATATTATAAAAAGGTATATAACTCTTCATGCCCACAGCGACTACAATATGTTCAATACCCAAAATTTCTTTTTCCCCATCATCACCTTGAATTAAAGCTCTATCTCCATCTATCTCAACTACCTTATGATTGACCATTAGTTTTGCATCCTTTGCTTTCAACTTTTTAATCGTCAGAGTTTTTTCAATAATTTCCATCCCTCTAGCTAATTCATCAAGCATTTCAATCACAATAACTTCATTGTTGCCATCCACAAGTTTTGAAGCAACTTCCAGTCCGATCAATCCTCCTCCAATAATAAGCACTTTACTATTTTTGGGTAATTGATCCTCTTCTAGAAATTCTGTCCAGAAGTATTCCTTCAATCCTTTTATATGAGGAATACTTGGTATCGCTCCTGTCGCCATAACAACACCATCATAATTACCAAGCTTAATCAAATCTGCAGTCGCTTCTTTTTGTATTAGATTAATTTGTTTATTGATATCTGATTTTAATTCCTTTTTGTAGTAGTTGATTATATCTTTCAAACTCTCTTTTTTTGGTGGTAGAAAAGCTAAATTGAATTGTCCTCCTAATAAACCTTTCTCATATAAATCAACCGAATACCCTCTTTGACCCAAGGTAATTGAAGTTTGCATCCCGGCTAAACCACCGCCAATTACTGCAAATCTTTTAGCTGATGTATTGGAAGCATTATGTTTATAATTGGTATTGACTTCAGGATTAACTACACAGCTAAGACCTTTGCCACTTTTAACTCCTCCTAGACAACCTTCCTCACATGCTAGGCATGGTCTGATAGTGCCATGAATTTCGTTAAAATATTTTCCGACAAAATCAGGATCTGCAATCATTGCTCTTCCAATTGCTATATAATCAGCATTAAAATACTTTTTTAATTGATCAACATCCGATATTGAATTTATTCTACCGACAAAGATGATAGGGATATCAATTTTCGATTTGATCTGACTTGCTAATTCCCATGTTTTACCTTTTTTAATAAACATATGCTGAAAAAACCAAGGCGGTGTTGAACAAACAGAGCCGGCAGAAACATGTAAAGCATCAATTCCAATATTTTTTAATAATTGTGAAAATCTAATCACTTCACCAATATGTAGTCCTTCAGGAATCATTTCATCACCGCTTATACGAGCAATAATAGGAATATCTACTGCACTTCTAACGGCTTTGGCAATTTTCAATGGGAAAAGGGCTCTATTTTCAAAACTACCTCCATATTCATCATTCCTGTTATTTACTGCTGGAGAGAGAAACTGGGATATCAAATATCCATGTCCAAATTGCAATTCAATTATATCAAACCCTGAAATTACGGCTCTTTTTGCACTTTCAACAAATAATTCAATGACTTTATCCATCATATCATGTGTCATTTTCTCAGGGATAGCACCTCCATTTTTACAAGCTTTACCTGTAGAAGACAGCCAATAATTATTTGGGATTTTAGGGTTTGACATTCTACCCGGATGATTTAAATGTGCAATGCTCTTTGCTCCATTCTGATGAATAGCATCATTTAATTTTGTTAATCCGGCAATCTTATTATCATTATCAATACCTAATTGACCGGGTATTTCTCTCAATCCCTTATCCATATACAATGGCTCTACCGTAATAGCACCAATATGTTTATTTCTTCTCTGATAGAAGTCAATATGTCTTTGTAAAACAATACCTGAGCCATCACTATAATTAAGTTTCAATGGAGCAAGGATAAATAAATTTTTCAGCCCTAATAAATTTTCCATATTATTATTTTTATGACAATAAGCTATTTATTTCATGCAAAATTATCGTTAAAAATATCAAGAGCAATCCCTTAAAGAAAATATCAACAAGATATATTCCCTTATTTATATGACCATATAAATTAAGAGCATAAACTATCAAGATAGATTTAGTACATTTAAATTATCAAACTATGATTAAGAACATAATTTTTTTAAGCGATCTTTTACTCGAAAAAAACTATATGTTTTAATTATCCCCTTCATATATTGAATCCCAAACTACAAGAACTAAAGCTCCTTTCTCTGACTTAAATGGTCCATGTTGATCGTGAGGTTCAAAAATTTGAAAAGAACCTTCGGGAAATGATTCTCCATTATTAGTATACTCTCCTTTCAAAACATAATGCTGCTCAGTGGTCACATGGGAATGGGGTTTCATTGAAAATCCTGCCGGAAGTTTTAATAAAACTGTCTTTTTACCATTTTCATCTCTTAGAACTTTCCTCATCGTACCTTCACAGTACTCATCAGCATTTTCCCAATGAAGGTCATCATACAAATTCATTAATTTTTTCATAGGTATATAATTTTAATAGTTATTAAAATTCGCCTCAAAATCTTTCATGTATTATATTTCAAGCCTAAGATAAATATAAAAAACTAGAAAATCAAGAAATTTTAAAGCAGTATGGTCTATTTATATAGCAGTCAAAATAAAATTATACATAAATAGGAAAATGGGACTTTTTACAGTGTCAAGTTGATGTTTTTATCTCTCACTATGAATATCCCCAATAAATGGGCTTTAAGATGGATAAATACAAAAAAGATTGCTATTTTTATAGCTTTATTTATATACAAATATAGCTATGAAAAAGACAAAATTATTTGCATTATTATTGTTGAGTTTTATTTGTGAACTTAACGCTCAATACACAACTGATTATCCTTTTGATTCCACTTGGGTTAAAAGCTTTTCCGATCCTGTTTTTAATCTTCAGGATTTAGGTGCAAAACCGGACGACACAATCAATGATAGCCGTTATTTCAGAATGGCTGTAGATTCTATTAAACACTATGGAACAGGAAAACTGGTTATTCCGGCAGGAACTTATATTGTAGGCGAACAGATTATAGATACTTCCGCAGATTCCCCATATTATAATTATCAAGCTATATTTAAGATTGACAGTATCAATCAACTCATTATTGAGGGAAGCAAAAATACCATAATAAAAGCTGCCGATGGATTGGCTTTTGGTTCTTTTGATCCTGTATCAGGCGAGGCGTATTATGACGATGGGGAAGAAGGTTTTGTTGATTGGTGGTATCGTGCAGATGCAGAAGTGATGTTTGACTTGTGGGCATGCAAAAATGTCTTGATAAAAAACCTGGAACTAGATGGAAATATTGAATCAATGAAGGTCGGGGGATATTGGGGACACAAATCCAGCCGACAATGCGAAGCCATAGGGATTTTAGCTCTTAACAATACAAATGTAATGATTAAAGATATATATACTCATCATCATGGTTTGGACGGATTGGAAATTGGTCATTACGGAATAGAAGAGGGCGATCAACCCTCCAGAATAGTCGTCGAAAACCTCGTGAGTGAATATAATGCCAGACAAGGACTGTCTTGGATTGGAGGAATAGGTCTTACGGTGTACAACAGTAAAATGAATCATACCAGCAGAGCCGGATTCTCTTCTAATCCCGCATCAGGCGTGGATATCGAAGCAGAAGATGCTGTGATTCGGGGCGGAAAATTTATTGATTGTGAATTTATAAATAATGAAGGAGAAGGACTTATTTGTGATTCGGGTGACGGAGGTTATACCACTTTTGAAAATTGCACATTTTGGGGGACAACAAATTATTCAATCTGGGTCGGAAAGCCTGGTCTGAAGTTTAAAAACTGCAAAATTTATGGCTTTGTACCAGTTATGTATGGAGATGACAATCCGGATTTAGCCACTTCTTTTGACAACTGCCTTTTTGAGGATAAACCCCATCCTGATTATGGCATTGATGATAATGAATGGTTGATGTTTCTGTGGGGACCGGGACCAAATATATCTTTTTCTAATTGTGATTTTGTGGCTAACACGAGAAAATCCTTTAAAGTGACTAACCCTGATGGTGATTTTGTTTTTAATAATTGTACAATAACACATAGAGATACTTCTCTTGAGGATGGCGGTAAAATGTGCTCCTTAGAAACTTCAATTTTGAATAATGTACAAATCATCGATGAATTTCCGGAAGGATTTGATAAGAAGTACTGGATAGAAACCTATTATACTACGGTTGAAAATTGTGTTTATGTTGACGGTCAAAATGTATTTTGGGGAAATACAAATGGATATTCAGATTGGATAGAACCCGGAATCTATCCCAAAATTAAAACTCTTGGCATTAACTACCCTAATAATAAAGAAACATTTAGTAAGTCTGATACTTTGACTATTAAATGGGATATTGGAAGTGCGAGTGACTCAGTAAAAATCACCTTATATGATGATTGCAATTTATCACTGGAAATTGCAAATATGACTGAAAATGATGGAATATTCAATTGGCTAATACCAAAATCAGTACTTTCTGGTGATCAGTATAAAATAAAAATAGAAGATTTTGCTGAACCAAAAGATTTCGATTTTTGCGACAGTACATTTACTATAGATAACAATATTGGCATCGAAGACAATACAGAAACTAAAGCTAAAATTATTGTTTATCCCAACCCTTCAGATAAGATAGTTTTTATTCAAACAAATGATGAGAAGAAAACAGAAATAGAGATTTTCAATATTTTAGGTGAATTGCAGTACCAAAAAAAGTTTTATAAAAAGCATAGTATTGATGTGTCCAATTGGGATGGTATATATTTTATTAAATGCAAAAAACAGATAGAAAAGCTAATGATTAATAAATGACATTATATAAATATACATCCGGTATCACAACTTGAGAATTTTCTTTTTTTTAATAATAGAATCATTCACCTTTGTTTTTAAAATATAAAAACCGGGATTTAAATATCCTAAATCTAGATCTGATCTATTAGACACAGTCTTTTTTGATACAATATTGCCTAATAAATCATATATTTCAATCTCTAGATCTTTTGTCTCGTTCTCGAATTGAATAGTGATATTGTCATAAAATGGATTCGGAAATACTATCAGGCTATTGTTATCTAAATTGTATTCCTCAGTACTTACTCTGAAATCTAATGCCATCTTTATGGCTTTGAATGCATTAATCCTACCGTACCCGTAAGTAGAATTTGGCAATACCTGATCAGTGATTCCCCTACACGTATCAATATCGTATTTTGGATCAGCAGAATTCAAAAGAATCTTTTCGATAGTATCTACTTGCCCTTTAAGTTTGGGGTTTGCTGATATCATCAATGCAACAACTCCTGCCACATGTGGCCCTGCCATACTCGTACCACTACTATATCTATAGTTATTGCCGGGAACACAAGACAAAACTCTGCTTCCGGGAGCAGAAATGTCAGGTTTAAGCCTATTGCTACCATCGATAGTTACCGGGCCTCTACTACTATATCCGGCAATTGTATCTTGAAATCTTACTCCGGTAGAATCATAGATTAATCTTGTCGCTCCAATTGTAAAGGCATTTTCAAACATAGCTGAAGGATTGCGTATGCTTCCACAATAGCGTATACCATCATTTCCTGCGGACACTACCACAAATACACCCGAATTTCTTAGGTTATTCAATGCCAATTCCATATACTTCCAATTTGAAGAATCGCATCCTTCTTTCACCGGGCATCCCCAGCTATTATTGATAACATCAGGAGAGAGTGCAGGATCAGGATTTATACTACTTGTATCCGTAGGAGCCATAAACCACTCAAAACACTCAATATATGTTGATGGCTTTCCCCATCCTCTTTCCATATTTCGACATCCTATCCATTTGGCTTCAGGAGCTATACCAAAAGCAAGGCTATCATTGCTTCCAACCATAGTTCCCATAGTATGTGTACCGTGACTATAATCATCGCATGGTATTTTTGAATCAAGTCCACAAGGATTATTGGAGGGCTCTATAATAGAATCATTATTTAATGGACTTATATCGTGAATCGCATCATGCCAATTGTAATTGTGATTGGAAAAAGTATCATTAACAAAACCTCTATATTTTTTATTCAATGCTGGATGAGTCCAATCATACCCTGTATCTTGTCCTCCTACTACAGCTCCATTTCCCTTGATTTCTAAGTCCCAAACATCGGGAACATCAATCATTTTGATTCCCCATGTTGTGTCTTTAGCGATATTAGGCATTGGCTCAGTCTTTTCCAATGGATCTTTGGTTGGAGAATCATAAGATATAAACTCAACAACTCTTTGTTTTGCTAAAAGTTCTACCAATTCTATTTTTGCTCCTTTAACAGCGATAGAATTCACTATAAAATATTGCTTATATTTATACCCAAACCTTTCTAATAGAGCTTTGATTTCATTTTGATTTCTAAGGTTGTTTTTTTTAAGATTTTCATATACTAGTTTGGCTTTTTGCTGTTTGGATAGTCTATTATCAACAGCTTTTTGTACATATTGATTATTTAGAAATACAATGATAGCAACATTGGAATTTGTTTCAAATTTCTTTATTAAATCTGATGAAACTTTATCCAACCAATTATCGTTGTTACTTACAAAACCATAGCTATTAGAAACAAAAAATAAAAACAATATTAAAATTAGGGGTGACTTTATTGACATTTTGAACATTAATTTAGTAAAACAAATTGCATATATCTGTAAAATAAAACCAAAGATATAAAAGTTATATTATTAACCAACTTAAATACTCATGGAAGATTTAATAAAAAATAGATATTCTGACGAAGAATTAGAAGAATTTAGAGGGATTATTAATAAAAAGCTCAACAAAGTATTAGAACAAATCAAGTTTCTAAGAGGACAAATCGATGATATTTCCAATAGTGCAGACGGTAGAATCAAAGGACTTGATGATGGTGTGGGAACTGCGGAAAGCGAAAGGGTTATGCAAATGCTTGCAAGGGCGAATAAGCACAAAAAACATCTTGAAAATGCTATTGTCAGAATAGATAATAAAGCCTATGGAGTCTGCCGGGTCACAGGAAAATTGATATCTAAAGAAAGATTGAAAGCTGTACCTCATGCAACATTAAGCATTGAAGCAAAACAAATGAAGGCTAAAAAATAGACAATTGAAGATTATTTTAACCCGTATTGTTCACGGGCTAAACTCCGATTTCATTGATTTCTTTTAGCTTTTCCATATTTTCTGCAAGTCTAAGAGCATCGATTATTTCATCCAAATCTCCTTCGACTATTTTGTTTAAGCTATAAAGGGTAAGACCAATTCTGTGGTCAGTAACCCTATTTTGTGGATAGTTATAAGTTCTTATCTTATCAGATCTATCTCCCGAGCCAACTAGAGTTTTTCTCTGTTCTGTACGTTCTTTTTGGTCTTGTTCTCTTTGAGCTTCTTTGATTTTAACATATAGCCTTTGTAGTGCGATTTCCCTATTTTTCAATTGCGACCGAGAGTCTGTGCTTTCAGAAACAATACCTGTAGGGATATGTGTAAATCTGACACCAGATTCGGTTTTATTGACATGCTGTCCACCTGCACCACTAGCTCTAAAGGTATCTGTCCTAAGATCTTCTTTTTTGATTTTAATATCTTTCTCTTCGTATTTTGGAATTACAGCTACAGTAGCCGCTGAAGTATGCACTCTTCCTTGAGATTCAGTTTTTGGAACTCTCTGTACACGATGTGCCCCTGATTCAAACTTCAATTTACCATATACTTCAATCCCTTTCACTTCAAGTACCAATTTGCTATACCCACCGGCTGATCCCTCATTTACATATAATATACTGGTACTCCATCCTTGCTTTTCAAAGTATTTGGTGTACATTTTGTACAAATCACCGGCAAATATGCTAGCTTCATCACCTCCTGTCCCTGCTCTTATTTCAAATATAATATCTTTATCATCATCAGGGTCTTTTGGTATAAGCATCATTTTAAGCTTTTCTTCCAATTCCTCATCTTTACCATCAAGTTCTTCGAGTTCCATTTTAGCCATTTCCCTCATATCTTCATCTTCATCTTTAAGCATAGCTTTAGAGTTTTGGATATTATCTATTATATTTTTATACTCATCAAATACAATAAGAATTGCTTTAAGATCTTTGTACTCTTTGTTTATTTTTTTAAATTTATCCATATCACTAGCGATTTCCGGATTGGAAAGTTGCTCCTCCAGATAGATAAATTTTTCTTTTAGACTTTCATATTTATTAAGTAAACTCATAACTATATCTTAAAATACTAAAGATAAACAAAAAGCGCCTTGACAAAGTCAAAGCGCTTTTTTGTTGTCCCACAAGGATTTGAACCTTGACAAACAGTACCAAAAACTGTCGTGCTACCGTTACACTATGGGACAAAAATATTTCGACTTATTCGAAACCGGACGCAAAGATATTTCAATATTTTTATTTAAACAAATAAATATTGAAATTTTATAAATTATTTTTCGACTTTGTAAATCATTGATACGACAATTCCCATAAGTATTGTTTGAATTATACCAAAAATCACCCATTGCCAAACCATAGCTAGATCAATATTATAAACTATATATTGGTTAAAAACACTTCCTCCATATATCAAAATACCGATTAAAAAACCGTAACAGAACCCTGAAAATATCCCTTCTCTAAAATGCCCTTTGGCAAAGAATATATAAATATTTACAAAGAAAAAAGAAAAGACCAATCCCGTTATTTGCATGATCCACATCATACTTTCCATATCCGGTCTCCACAATTCCTTGGAGGCTTCATAAGAAGATTTTAGCATTACGCCATGGATTAAATAGTCAGTTGCTTGCAATACTACAAAGACAGCAACAATTGCTAGCAAGAATTGCTTTACATTGAATTTTTTCATAAAATATTTATTTAATAAGAATAATTGAAATTAAGTATCCAACCGCAAGATAAGGATTATTTAGATTAATTCAAAATTAAGAATAGTTTTTTGTGTTATATTTTCTTCCAAAACTTCCAGTTCTCTTTGATTTTTGCTTTGTTTTTTTGTACTGTGTCCATACTGATTAAAACTATAATGATAATCATAAAACCATTTTGTTCTTGCACTACCAGAATCAATATAAAACACAGCAGTTTTTTTATTTTTTCCCCATTTAAGAAATTCAATAGTAAAATTAATACTCTAACACCTCTCGGTCCCATTGGGTTTTAAGAAAAATCAACCTTTCATGTTGAACGCCCTTAGGGGTTCTATCTCTTTTTGTACATTTCCGTCCCCCAATCACTTCGCTTATTGGGGACTATTCACATTGAACCATTCAGTGGTTTTTATTTTTTCCTTTCATTTCCCATTCTGATAAGCAAGTATCTTTGACCTCATATCTTCATTTCTAAAATCTTAAATCCTTGTTCGATTTATAAAATTTCCAAACCTCCAAACCTTCCTGTCTCCAATATTACAATTTTTTATAAATCGGCTTCAGAATCACTCCTTCCAGTCGTGCTTTCGAGTCCTAAGTTTCCCTTGTTTTTTAAATATCAACCAAACACGAAACAAAAAAAACACTGAACACGGAAAAATTAAACAATCATTCACTCATCACCCAAGTCTCGAAATCCAAGTTAATTTAGCACATTTACCAAAAACTCTACAATGGGTTTGTTTATTACAGTATCATTGGTATTTCCGATTGCATCATTTACTCCTGAATGTGAGTAATCCACTGCGTTGATTGCAGTTACAGATTTTCCTTCTGCTTTAAGTGCGTCTATGTATCTAAGCTGATTGGTCATTCTTGTCTGAGAACCACGATAAACGACTACCCAATTTTTTGCTAAAGATGACGATACATAATTTATAGGAGAAGCTTCTTTCCATTTATTTGATGTATCTCCAAAAGCATTGATATACATTTTGTATAAATCTGATCCTTCAAAAGTATGTTGCATAGCGTAATCTATATCCGATGCTTGCGTATCTAGGGATACAACTCCTTTGAAAATTGAAGTTTTTAGACCTTCTGCATTTAGATACTTAGGGTCTGTCGCTATCAAGCTGGCAAGATGAGCTCCGGCAGAATGTCCCATTATGGCAATATTTGACTTGTTACCACCGTAATCTTCAATATTGTCATAGATATATTTAATGGCTTTAGCCACATCTTTTACATGAGTAGGATGTAGAATCCGATTAGGATTGTCAAGCTGATATGGAAATGGAGATAATCTGTAATTTATGCTTATGTATACATATCCTAACCCCTTGAACAATTCAATTTTTGAACTTGGTTTATTCGTTTTGTCGCCTATAACCCAACCTCCTCCATGTATGAAAATCATCACCGGTTTCAAATCAGTCCATTTGTCAAAATAATTGATATCCAGGCTTGTCAATTTGCTTTTAACTCCACTGATAGATTGATATTGAACCGTCTTTTGAATATATTTTGAATCTTCTGATGGGTTATCATTATTTTTATTACAAGAAAACAAAGATAATAAAACCAAAAAAAATAAGTTTTTCATACGAGTCTTTTACATATAGACAAATAATTTTTTGGAAAGTTTAAAACTAAATTTTAATTTATATGATCGCGATGATCTTTGCTGCCGGATTGGGTACACGGCTATATCCTCTCACAAAAAATAAGCCCAAAGCTTTAGCTCCTTTTGCTAATACTACATTGTTGGAGTATAATCTAAGATATCTTTCACAATTTGGAATTGATAAATTTATTATAAATACTCACCATTTTGCTGATAAAATCGAGGAGTATTTGTACGATAATGAATACTTCAATCTCGATATCACAGTCTCATTTGAAAAAGAATTGCTGGACACAGGAGGCGGATTGGCAAAGGTTAGAGAGCTCTTAGATGAAGAGCAAATCTTGCTATACAATGTGGACGTAATTTCAAATATAGACATTAACAGGATGAACAAAAACCATTTAAAACATAATTATGACATAAGTTTGTCTACAAGATCAAGAGAAACTTCAAGGTATTTGCTTTTTAATGAAAAAAACAAGATGATCGGTTGGAAAAATGAAAAAACAGGGGAAATAATAACGTGTGATAAAACTAAAGATTATCAAAAATTAGCTTTTAGTGGCATACACATCATTAACACAAAGCTATTACCAAAGCTCGGAAAGATAGAAAAGAAATCTATTATTGACTTTTATTTAAATGTCTGCAAAGAAGATTTCATCGCATCATATCCACACGATAATGATTATTGGTTTGATTGTGGAAATTTAGAAAAACTTGAAAAAGCTGAAAAGTTTATCAATAGTATAAATATCTAAAAAATTGGGGTGCATTTCATTTTTTCGCATCGCAAGTTGATACTCCTGCTTATTGGTACATTTGCCCCCTCATCTATCACGCAAAAGCACTGCGCTCCCCCTAATAATTTTTCTGCACTTTGTTACGAAAAATGATAGAAGGATGACTGAACGATTTTGATTTTTCAAAAATCAAGTGAGTAAATCTCACTTGATAGTGAAAGAACCTGTGCTTCAGCACAGGAGTAGTGCATTTTTGTAAAAGCGAAGTCAGAGACATTCGCTTATCAAGGGAATTTCGTAAAAGGAAATGCGGGTTGATGTTCTCCCGGTTTCGTAGTTTGCGAAGAAACGGGGAGTTAGAGGGCAGTGTTGCAAAAAGCGAAATAATGAAATGCAACTAAAAAACTCCATAGAGCTTCGCACTAATAACTACATTCATTTCTTGGTTTGTGCACAAGTTTATACAAATTTGCTTTTATTTTTTTCCATATTTTTCACTAAAACACCTTCAAATTTTTTATAGACAACAGTTACCAAAATAGCAAAAATAACAGCTAGTACCGTGAGTAATACATTTAAAAATATATCGTCAGTAAAGCTCAATCTTATCATAATCGTCGATGCAGTAAGAGCTGATGTTCTAAAAACCATAGCATATCTCAAACTAAACCACATTGTAACCAAGATCATTAAAACATCAAAATAAATCATTATTGAAAACATATCTTTAAAAAATAGATGAGACAGCTTAACATTTGAAATGTCCCCTCTAAAGAGACTATATGTAATTGAGAACATTTCTTTAAAAGAGAAAAACAGTAGGACAATTAACAAAATGACAGCGATTATTTTTTTCATATTAACAAAATTATTTTGTTGTCGCTCATCTTCCGATATCAATATGTGTGGTTGAATTTTGTAATAAATACTGATAAGGTAAAATATTAAGATAGATCCTAAGACTATCGTGACTATCTCCAAAACTTCAATGTAATCATGCTTGAGATTAGAAATAGTCGCAAAATTACCCAAATGTTCAAAAACATACCTTAAAATTATAAGAGACATTATTTCAAATTGTTTTCCCACAGACTTTGACACGGAATAAGGAATTGTATATATCATGGATGCAACTTCCCAAGCCAAAATAAATGTAAACGCTACATAAAAAGAGAAATAATAGTTATCCAAAAAAGTATGTCTTAAACTTTTTGATAATACTTCAGTTCTGATTCCAAGAGTAATAGAAATACTTAATATGAATGCCAATAATGCTAATACAACTGACACCTTTCTCATAAATCGCAGATGTTTATACTGCAAAATATAATCTAAAATATTTAGAATTTTATCTCCCATAACTACATAGCTAAAACAAAAACTGTAAAACAATCATTCAAAGATAAGTAAAAAAGTACATATGGCTATTAAAGATAAACTACTAAGTAGTCTTTGAAAGAAAATACATTAGATTAATAATTGTCTACTCCTGTGTTGAAACAATAAAAACTATATAGTTAGAGTATAGATTACCTGCTATATCGATATTTTTATCTATATTTTTTATTGTACAGAATTAATCTTGTACTTTTGGCGAAATTTAAAAAAATCGTAAAATGAAAACATTGAAATTATTTAGTTTAGCTGTCATTGTATTGATTACATTGGCTAGTTGCGGTACAACAAAAAAAGTTGTTAAAGCAAAACAAAGTACAACAAGTAAAAATAATGTATATGAGATGATACCTCAAAAAATCACCACATTATACAATGATAAGGACTTGCAAAATTGGCAATTGACAGATCCTTTTGAAAGCTATGAACCGGGAATGAGTGTCGAAAAAGCTTATAACACAATTCTAAAAGATCTTCCTGCAAAAGATATCATAGTTGCAGTTGTAGATGCAGGAATGGATATCAATCACGAAGACCTTAAAGATATTATTTGGACAAATGAAGATGAGATTCCAAATAATGGTATAGATGATGACAAAAATGGCTATGTAGATGATATTCACGGTTGGAATTTCCTTGGATCAAAAGACGGTAAAATGGCGACAGGAGAACAGCTTGAATTGACAAGAATAGTTAAAAAATATCGTAACCAATGGAAAGATAAGAAAATATCAGATATCCCTGTCAAAGACACTTTAATGTTCAAGGATTATCAAAGAGCAGAAAAAGAATTGGCTTCAAAATTAGAAGCTATTAAACCTTTAGAACAAAGACTTGTAGGTCTGAAAGCAATGGCTGAAGGAATGTTTAAAACACTAAAGGATTTTTTGAAAACAGACAAGCTCTCTGAAAAAGCTGTCGTTGCAATAAAATCCGATGACAATGCGGTAAATCAAGCAAAAGCTATGTACCTAAGAGGACTTACTCCCGATTATGTTAAAGGGTTTGAACACTATGTAGATGGCCAAATTAAATACAATCTGAACCTAGATTTTAATGGTAGGATACAAGGTGATAATCCAGATGATTTCAATGACAGGGATTATGGAAACCCAAATGTCATTCCTCCAAACGAAGATGAATTGCATGCAACTCACGTTGGAGGAATTATAGCAGCAATCAGAAATAATGGTAAAGGAGGAAACGGAGTAGCAGATCATGTCAGATTGATGTCTGTAAGAGCTGTTCCCGATGGAGACGAATATGATAAAGATATTGCTTTGGCATTTAGATATGCTGTTGATAACGGGGCAAAAGTAATAAATACTAGTTTCGGAAAATATTATTCTCCTCATAAAGATTGGGTTTGGGATGCTATTAAGTATGCTGAAGATCACGATGTGTTGATTGTGAATGGAGTAGGGAATGAAGGTAAAAACATGGACAATTTTGGTGATGATGTAAGTTATCCAAATGATGGAGATAAACCAGGAGTTCAACTATTTGACAATTTCTTAAATGTAGGTGCAGTAGGACCTAATTATGGAGCTAATATGGTAGCACCTTTTAGTAATTATGGTAAAACTACTGTTGATGTCTTTGCTCCGGGAATGAAGATCTATGCAACCGTACCATTTAATAAGTATAAGCACCTTCAAGGGACTTCAATGTCTTCTCCTGATGTTGCAGGTATAGCTGCTTTAATCAGATCCAGATTTCCAAATCTAACTGCTTCTGAAGTTAAGCATATAATCATGGATTCAGGATTAGCTCCACAAATTTTGGTAATTCAACCAAAAGAAGATGATGACAAAAGTGATCCAAAATTAGTGCAGTTTAGCTCACTTAGTGTATCAGGAAAAATAGCTAATGCATACAATGCGTTGATTATGGCAAAAGAAATGAGCGAAAAGAAATTTAAAAATTAGTTAAGAAGTTGTTATAATAAAACCAAATAGCATACCTCCTCTTTGTTATTCACTGAGGGGGTATTTTTATGGTCAGAATGAAAAGTTGTTGGTTAGGGCATTCGCTTATCATCTGGACTTCTAATCACGGGTTGGCGGCTACTCCGGTTTCGGAACAGAGTGGAGAAACGGGAGGCTGGGAGGTAGCGTGGCTAAAAAAGGTAATTATTAAATTTTGATTTTCAATTGGGATAAATCCCAAAGGTCTTAATTAATACTACTAATACAACAATAATCAATATCCTGTAAACCCAAACATCAGCCTTGGGATATATTGATGCGTAGTGAGCTGCCAAATATCCTCCAATCCCTTGACCAAGTGCAAATGTCAAGCCAATCTTCCAGTCGACAAGCTCTCTATAACTAAATATAAAAATCAGCATCAAAGAATATAAGGCAATAATAAAAACTTTGATTGCATTAGCTTCTATAAGATTGGTTTTTGCCAATAAAACCAGTATTATAAGTGTAAAAAGCCCCATACCCATCTGGATAAAACCACCGTAAAAGCCAAGGGCTAAAAACAAAGGGATAGTTAGCCAATTGCTCATTTTGAACTCCAAATCAGATTTTTTAATCCATCTTTTAGGATTTACTAAAACAACGATAAACATAAGAAGCAATATATACTTGAATATTATTTTAAAATCTGCATTTGAAATATTTAGTGCAAAATAGACTCCAAAAATCGAACCTATAAAAGTGAGTATTATCGCCAATTTGAATCTCTTAAAATTCAATTTACCCTCTTTATAATAGGCAAATGAACTCAAAGCCGTCTGACTAAACATATTTATTCTATTAGTACCATTGGCAAGATTGGCAGGCATACCCAAAAACTCTATCATTATACTGAGTGTGACTACAGATCCAAAACCGGCGATAGCATTGAGAATTCCAGCTAAAAATCCACCTGCGACAGCTATAATATAATAATAATTGGATTCCAATATCTTAATTTTTCACAAATGTAATAATACCAAATGAATTTTAGAATAACGTATAAATATTTTAGAATTAATTTTTCAAGATTGAGTTGAAAAACACAGTCATAGCC
>Ga0256831_1000430_pt1 | contig 21797 bp, 28 predicted proteins | sample 132544metaG_FD_189087 | JGI IMG/M metagenome (GOLD analysis project Ga0256831, IMG submission 189087) | Hydrothermal vent microbial communities from Lau Basin, Pacific Ocean - 132-544 | ecosystem: Environmental > Aquatic > Marine > Hydrothermal vents | place: Pacific Ocean: Lau Basin | collected... | reverse complement strand
CTTTGGGATAGTCGCGTCGATTGTTGTCACATACATCGGTTTGAAGATGAGGTTCGTCGCCAACGGCGGTGGAACTTACATAATACTCGGGATACCACCCCTATTCGACTTCATAGCAAAACTTGCAAACTTCAAGGGATACTTCATTCATCCAGTCGCCTTCGCTGGATGGGTGGGGATGTTCGTCACGTTCCTCAATCTAATCCCGGTCGGACAGCTTGACGGGGGTCACGTCTTGAGGGCCATGGTAGGTGAAAAGGCGGATTACGTCTCGAAGTTCATACCCCTCCTACTCATAGCCCTCGGTTTTTTAACGAGATCATCGATATGGTTCTTCTGGGGGCTAATTACGGTGTTTTTCGCAATGCACCCTCATCCGAGGATGGAGGACGAAAGCCCTCTCGACTTCAAGAGGATTTGTATTGGAGTTGTGACGTTCGCAATAGGTTTGTCGTGCTTCACCCCCGTTCCATTCAAACTCAACGTTTAAAAGTCAAGCGGAAGATAGCCCTTCATGAAGTATAAGATCGTCAGAATAGAGCTGAAGGACGATGAGGTTGTCGTTTACTTCAAAAAGATGAAGAGCAACGCAACGGTTTTACCCAAGATAGACTCACCAGAGAGAATGATCGAGTTCAGCATGCAGATGGGGATGAACATAGCGAGGAAGATAGAGGAGGCATTAAACTTCGACGGCTTCGTGACCCTCGAATACGACACCTACTGCACGCTCGATCTGAAGGTTGGAGACGTCGTTGAGATAGACATAAAACCCGCCTAGCATGGAGTTGGCAATAAATCCGTCCAAGATAATAAGTCCCCTCTGCTACTCCGTTTTGAGGCTTGAACCTTACACGAACTGCGGATACTCTTGCAGATATTGTTACGCCAGATGGTATAGAGGTGGAGGGATAAAGCCAAGGGCTAAAGCCATAGGGATGTTTGCAAAGGTTGCGAAGAGGTTGGACTTAAAAGTTCCCTTCAGGTTGGCGACTCTGAGCGACCCCCTTCAGGATGTTGAAGAGATCGCAAAGGTTTCACTCAAGCTAATGAAGATCGCCAAGGAAAACGGAATTCCGATAGTCCTCTGCACGAAATCGGACAGGATTGCAAGAAATCCTTGGAGAGGAACGATAGAGGAGATGGCCAAGGACGATTTGATTGTAGTTCAGGTTTCCGTAAGCTCGCTTGAGAGAAACGATTTGGAACCTAAAGCTCCGCACCCGAGGGAGAGGTTGAAGGCTTTGGAGGGTTTAGACGCCCCCAAGGTTCTCAGACTACAGCCCTTAATTCCGAACTACTCCTTCGAAGACGCTCACGGGTTTGTTGAAAGCGTTAAAGATTCGGTCGATCAGATAACTACGGAACCGTTAAGAATCGAGAGGGGTGAAATAGATTTCTACAGCAAGTTCTGGGATAGGTGGAGTCCCTACTCTTTTGAGGGAGAACTTCTGAAGGCGGATTGCTACGAAATCCTTGAGGATTTGAGTAGAGCCTGCAAGAAATTCGGTTTAGACTTTGGTCTGTGCAAAGAAGGATACTTCCACTTGGAGAGTGCCAACTGCTGTGGATTGCACATGATAGATTGCAAGATAAGGCCTACTTTGAGGGAGGTTTACAGGGTTTTGGTTAAGAGGGGCGAGGTGAGTTTGAACGATCTCGAGTTTGAAGGCTACCTCTTCGGAGAAGAGTTGAACGAATTACCAAGACCTATTAAAAAGGCTTTGAGGTTTCACGAAAAACTGTTTTTGAAGTGTTTGAGGTCTAAGGAAGTTCTCGAACGTCTAACACCCTTAATAAAGGTTGAAGGTGATAAGTTGAAGTTAGCTGAGCCCGAAATCCTCCTTTAAAACCCTTGCAACTTCAATCCCAGCCTTAATACTCCCGTTCATGCTCCTCTCTGGATAGTTGGGTTTCGAGAACATTCCAGCCAAGTAAAAACCCTTCAATTTCGTTCTGTAGGGGACTATCTTTTTCAAATACCCAGTTTCGTAAATAGGGGCGGAGTATCTCGCTTTAAAAACCTTTATCCACCTTACCTTTCTCCTGTCCATACCCAACCTCTCGAACTCCTTCAGATACAGATTGGCCAAATCCCTCTCGCTCATTTTGAAGAGATCGCCTTCAGGTGTCGTGTAGCTCGCCAGATATATCAAGTGCTCCCCGTAATCCTCGAAGGGCATGAAGTTCGTGTGCTCTATTATCGCACCAAAAATCGCGTTATCGACGTTTATCCAATAGAGATCGCTGAAACTCTCTTTGCATCCGAGGAGGGCACATATAGAGCTTTGATAATTTATTTTGGGTAATTCCAACATTTCCGCGATTTTTTTGTCCAATAGGGGTAGGGGGGCGGTCCAAACGACAGCGTCGAACTCCGTTCCGCGTATGTAAAACTTTCCGTTCAAGTAACCTACGCTATCTACTCTCTCTTTAATCACTTCAACACCTTCGGCCATTCTCTCCACCAACTGCCAGAAACCGCCCTTCAAGTATCCCAACTCCTCACCTCTAAGCTTTCTGTTGCTCCTTATTGCAATCCTCGCCAAAAGCCAAGCGTAGCTGACCTTATCGTAGTTCTCACCGAACTTCGCCTTTAAGAGTGGCATGAAAAAATTGTTCAGCAGTCTCTCTCCAAGCTCATCCCTTATTCCATCCAAAACTCCGACGTCGTCGTAGAACGTGTAATCCCTCCCTCTGCTTTTTAAAGTGAAAATCGCAAGTTTCAACTTGTCAAAAAGGCTTAAGTGTGGGTATCTGAGTATCTCGATAGGTGTATTTAGAGGATGGACTTTTCCGTTTATCATGAATCCAGTTCTCGTTACCTTCCAAACGACCCTGCTCGACAAACCCAACCTTTTAATCAAATCGAGCAAGTCCTCGTCCCACCTGAAGAAGTGGTGATAAAATTTCTCTATCCTGTAACCCCTGTCGTAATAAGATAAAAGACCTCCGACGTCACAACACTCGAAAATCGTCGGATTGTAATCCCTAAGCTCCATAGCACAGCTCAAACCTGTCAATCCAGCACCCACTATAGCTATTTTCACGTTGGTAGTTGGGGTTTCACTTTTAAACGCTTTCAATTTTAGGCTGACCGAAAGGACTATATAATTTCGGTTCAACCCTCGCAGATGAACGGTTGGGGTAGGAGGTGTAGGAGAAGACATAGGTGGGGGAAGGGTTTAGGATGGAGAAGAGGTAGAGGGATGGGTAGATGGGGTAGAGGAAACGTTGGTTTCGGTGGAGGTCTATCTCAGGTGATCTCAAAGCCAATATCCGCAGTCAAGAGTTTGTTTGCGAGAGAATCTCCAGAGGTTATTGAAAAGGCCGAAAGGATATACGAGCTGTTACCAAAGAGGGATTGCGGAGCGTGCGGATACGACAACTGCTACCAGTGTGCGCTGGCTATTGCAAAGGGCGAAGCTCCGCCAGATGCGTGCAGGGTTGCGGGGAAGAGGATCAGGGAGGAAGTAGAAAAGATACTTTCACAGTGAATTTTCGAGTATGTCGTGTAGCATCTCCCTCGTGAACTCGAAGTTGACTCTGCTGATAAGATACCTCAACGGCCCGAAAACGATTCTCTCGACCTCTTTAAAGTCGTCCCTTCCTACGTAGTCTCCCAACCTCTCTACAAATCCGACTTCCATCAGGAAATCCCTAAAAGCCTTTTCCGCTTCCTCAGCCAATCTAACTTCCCTTCCAGTCAAGCATCTCAAGATCTTTGCTGAGTTTTCGCAGTGCTTGTGAATCCAGTATATTGCCCTCGCCCCGATCAAAGCCAAACCGCAACCGTGAGGTAGCTTGGGATTTATACCGCTCAGGGCGTGTTCTATTGCGTGAACTATGTGGGCTGGAGATAAATCCAATGCCATTCCCGCAATCATCGACGCATACATCAGTTTGGTCTTCTCCTCAAGCCCTTGATCTTTGGGTAGGTTTTCACCGATTATCCTCGCGACTTCGCAGGATAGGGTCTCCACGAAAGGGTTAGTGGTTTTAGCGGTTACCGCCTCGTATGCGTGAAAGAATGCATCTATTGTCGTGTAAACCGCCTGACAGCTCGGTAAGGTCAGCGTGTATTTCGGATCGTCGAAGCTGACGTCCGGATATCTGATCGATATCCCTATCTTCTCCCTACCCTCCGTCAAAACCGCAAACCTGTCTATCTCACTTCCCGTTCCGTGAGTTAGGTTTACCGCAATTAGAGGTAGATACCTCTTAGCTCTCTTACCTCTCAAGTAATCCCTCGCCCTTCCACCGCTCAAGGCTATCACGGATGATACCTTTGCTGTGTCTATTACACTCCCACCGCCTATCGCAATAACGCAGTCGTAGCCGTCTCTCCAAACGATTTCGGCCAACTCGTCCGCTATCTCCGTTGTGGGATTCGGAACGACCTCGTCGAAAACCTTGTATTCGACTTCTAAATCCTTTAAAACTTCCTCGACATCCTTTAAAGCACCGCTCAGCCTTGCGGAATGTTTCCCAGTGACCAAAACGACATTTTCAAACCCGTTCAAGTGATCCCTCAACCTTTCAACCGCTTTCAGTCCGAAATATAGTTTTGTGTTCGCATACCTCAACTCCATCATAGCTCCACCACTTCCCCAACTTTAACCATCCTCGCGTTTATTCCATTGCTCTTCAAAATCTCCACCAACCCCTCGGCGTTTCTGACCTTCCTCTCGTCGTAGTGAATTGGAACCACCAAATCGGGCTTGAGCCTCTTCATCTCCTCTATGTATTCCTCGTAGAAGTCGGGAAAACATGCTGTAAAGACGACTTTAACGTTCTCTACATCTGGAAACTTGGCCGAATCTCCAGAATGGAGAACTCCCTCGTAGTAGTAGCTCACGGACTCTTCAGATTTCCAGCACCAGCTCGGCAAAATCTTTATACCTTCAACTTCCTTCCCGATCTCAGCTTTGATGCCTTCGAGTTTGTAAAGCTTTAGGGTGTATTCCGGAGCAATCAGTTTTCTGTAATCCAACCTCCTCAGCTTTTCGACGTCTATGTGATCGTTGTGCTCGTGAGTTACCAAGACGTAATCTATACCCCCCTCGGGCTCCACGAGGTAGTTCGGATCTATCAGTATGTGCAGATCGTTCCACACCTCAACGCAGGAGTTGCCGAGCCACCTGAACCTCATAGGGACAGGTGAGAGTGTCTGCTTATAGGGTTGTCGTCAGGTTTATAAATTGAGTTCCCTTCCATCATGCATGGTCGAGTTCAAGGTGGTTATATCCGATCCTAAAACTGGAAAGGCCTACCAGAAGGTGGTAAGCGGAGCTAACGCAAACAAGCTCATAGGAAAGCAGATAGGAGACGTGATAAACGGAACCTTGGTCGACCTACCTCCGGACTACGAACTTCAGATAACCGGTGGTAGCGACAAGGATGGTTTCCCTATGAGACCCGATCTGCCCGGAACTGGAAGGAAGAGGTTACTGCTGTCTGGTGGAGTAGGTTACAATCCGAAGGAGAAGGGTGTCAGAAGGAGGAAAACAGTTAGGGGGAGGGTCATATCCGCGGACATAGTTCAGATAAACGTTAAGGTCGTTAAACACGGAAAGGTTCCCTTAGAGGAATTCTTTAAGAAGGAGGAGAAAGAAGAGTAACATGGCTCTGCTCGACGACAAGAAGAGGGCGAGGCACTTCTACAAATACTTTTCAAAGGTATACGACCTAATCAATCCCTTCTTTTACTCGAACGAGATGAGAAAGATCGTCGTTGACATGGCGAACGTGAAGGAGGGCGATCTCGTTTTAGAGGTGGGGTGCGGAACGGGTTTCACTACCTACGAGATAGTTAGAAGGGTTGGAGAGGATAGAGTTGTTGCCGTCGATCTAACTCCGGAGCAGATGGTTAAAGCAGTAAGGAGGTTTCCAAAAGCGAACTTCTTGAGGGGAGATGCGGAAAGCTTGCCCTTTAAAGACGACGTTTTCGACGCGTCGATTTCTGCTGGAAGCATAGAGTATTGGCCACACCCAGCTTTGGGAATTCAGGAGATGGCGAGGGTTACAAAGCCGGGAGGTAGGGTCGTTATTTTGGCTCCGAGGAAACCGGACAACCCCTTCTTTAGAAAGATTGCAGAATCGATAATGCTCTTCCCTTCAACTCAACAGTGCGTGGCTTGGTTTCTAAAAGCGGGACTTGAGGACATAAGATACGTTGAAACTGGCCCCTACAGATTTTGGAGTAAGCTCGTGGTTATAGTTTCTGGAAAGAAAGTTTGAAATTCCAAGTGCCAACTACTCCCATGCTCTACCAGTGCAGGGTTTGCGGTTACGTTTACGATGAAAAAGAGGGTTGCCCTTGGTTTGAGAGGTTCGAATTTCAATGTCCAATCTGCGGGAGTAGGGACTTCGAAAGGCTGGATTAACGCTTCAAGAACTTAACACCGTCCGGATAACCCAATATAGCCTCATCCACATTGCAAAATATGCCGTTCTCGACAACCCCAGCTACCTCGTTTATCTCCACCTCAAGCTCTCTCGGATTTTCGATCTCTCCGAAGTTGCAGTCCAGTATGAAGTTTCCGTTGTCCGTTACAACTGGGCCGAGCTTACCTTTCCCTTCCCTCAGAGTGCAAATTCCTCCCATCTCTTGCAGTTTCCTTTTAACGTAACCGTATGCGAAGGGAAGGACCTCTACAGGAACTTGGGAGTTCAACCTCTTCGAGAACTTTCTGCCTTCCGCAATGATCACGAACCTCTTAGAGGCTTGAGAAACCACCTTCTCCCTTGTCAAAGCCCCTCCTCCTCCCTTTATGCAGTTCAGATTTTCGTCTATTTGATCCGCCCCATCGATGCAGAGATCGAGCTCTGGGAATTCCAAAAGGTCAACTACCCTTACACCAGCCTCTATACAGAGAAAGTGAGATTGATACGAACTCGGAACTCCGTAAACAGTCATCTCCTCCTCCCTAATTCTTTCACCGAGCTTCTTTAAAAAGATGGCAACCGTAGTTCCGCTACCCACACCCAAAACCATCCCATCTTTAACGAGCTTTACAGCCTCAATCGCAACCATCTCCTTCTCATTCATTCAACCACCTCTCAATTGACTGGAAATCGACGTTCGCCGTTAAATCAACGCTTATGGGTGTTACCGAAATGAAACCCCTTCTCAAAGCGTGTATGTCCGTTCCCTCCAAAGCGTTTTCAACCTCCACACCGTAAATCCAGTAATACTCCCTCCCCCTTGGATCCAACCTCTTCTCGACCCTCGTCCTATACATCTTCCTCGCCAACCTCGTGACGACTATCCTCTCATCTACCGCTTTGGACGGAACGTTGACATTCAAAACGTCCACTCCTTTTGGCAATCCGTCTCTCAAGACCTTTTCGGCAATCCTCCTCAAAACCCTCTTGGCCAAGCTGAAGTCGAAATCCTTTGGAAATACTTCGAACTTCTCGTGGTCTGGAAGTTCAAGGGAGATCGCTATTGCTTTGCTACCTTGAGTCGCTCCCTCCAAAGCTGAGCAAACTGTTCCAGATGTGGTTACAGCCTCCGTTGAAAGATTTTCACCGAGGTTGATTCCAGAGACGACGAGATCTGGAACGTCACCCACGACTTCGTATATGCCAATTATCACCGCATCCGTGGGAGTCCCGTCAACAGCGTAAACGTCCATCCCGTTAACCCTAACCCTGTGCATCCTTATCGGGGTCATTATGGATATGCTCCTTCCAACTCCGCTCCTCTGAATCATTGGAGCGACGACGTAAACTTCTCCCAAGTCCTTTAGAGCTTCGTAACTCGCTCTGAGACCGAGAGAATACAATCCGTCGTCGTTCGTTATCAGTATCTTCGGTTTCATTGAATCTCTATCTTCTTGAGCCTCTTTTCCCTTCCCTCTTCAATCTTCTTTATCTTTGCGTCTATTAGGCTTCTCAGGGCCAGAAGGGTTTCCTTGTATGCGTTTGCCATGTGCTCCTTGAACTCCTTCGGCAGGATGTCGTCCAAAGTCGGTATCCTAACCTTCACCTCCCTCATATTCTCAACTCGAACTCGAAGAATTTAAACGTTTACGAGTTCGAAGCTCATGAGCGGATACCTCATTTCTTCAACCCATCTCAGCAAACCTTTTACTCTAACCCCGTCCACGTTGACAACGACCTCAGCCTTGAGCATCTCAGGATCGAGTGTTGTGTATCCGAAACTCGACTCCCTCCTCTTCAAAACCTCCCTGTCTATCTCCACTCTAACGTCCTCCACGTAAGGCTGAAGCGAGACACAGCTCTCAATTGCCCTCTCGACAATCTCAACATTCTTCAAAGAGATCGGTAACCCCAAGAACTGGTGGAACAGGGCACCGAGCTTTATTCCGAGTTCGAAGCAGGCTTTGCACGTCATAACCTAACGTTGAACGCCGGACTTATAACGTAAGCCGTGAGCATTAAGAGGACGACGATGTAAAAGACCTTCGAAAAAACAGCAAGTATCAAAGTTAAACCGAAGATGACAGTTAAAGTCCTGTTCTTGACTCTAAAGTATCTCAATCCGCTGACCATCAGGAGGGATAAAATCAGTGCGAAGACGTCTATTCGGGGAAAGTTTAGAGCGACCGTGCAGGAAACGATTAAGGCGGAAACTGTCGTTGGTAGCCCGACGAAGTCCTCCGATTTGAGAACGTTGAACCTCGCAAGCCTATACATCGACGCGAGCAGGAAAGGAATTGCGGAGTAGAGGTATCCCAACTTCAGGAGGATTAGGGATGGTAGAACTCCGAAAGATACCATATCCGCAAGGGAATCCAACTCCCTTCCAAGGTCACTGCAACCCCTTTTCCTCGCGAAGAAACCGTCCAACCCGTCCATCAAGGCAGATATTAAAATAAATTTTATAGATAAATTTACATCATTTACATAGTAAATTCCGATCGTCCCAGAGAGGGCGTTGAGGAACGAGAAAAGGTCGGCAACCTTAAGTTTTGATCGCAATCGTCTCACCCGCTTTCACTTTATCTCCAACCCCCTTGACGAACTTGAACCCCTTCGGGACCTCCAAGACTACTCTGGAACCCATCACAATCATCCCAATTCTCTCACCCTTTTCAACCTTTTGACCCTCCCTCAAAAAGCAGATTATCCTCCTCGCCAAGAAACCCGCGATTTGGACGACCTTAAACGTTCCGTATTCGCTCTCTATGTATATCTCGTTCCTCTCGGGATTTCCGCATCTAATAAAGGCGGGAAGCTTCGAACCCCTACTGTAAACTATTTTACTAACCCTTCCGCTCACGGGACTCCTGTTGACGTGGCAGTCGAAGACGTTCATGAATATCTCTATCCTGTTCCCCTCGACGTGATCTATCCTACCGTCGGCTGGAGAAACAACTCCATCTCCGATCTCCCTGTATGGGTCTCTGAAGAACAGAAGGGTCAAAACCAAAAAGAATGCCAAAACGGGAAGGAGGGGTTTTAAGATCAGTGTGAGAGGTATCAGTGCCATTTCGAGGGCTATAAACTTAATCCCCTCCTTAACTATCATCTGACCACCCTCTCTATCTCCCTTTTTAGATTGACTATCAGGTCTTCGAGCTCAGGCAGTATTTTGAAAACCACCAGTGTTATGACTATCAGAGACGCCAGAGCTAAAAACTTAGATACTACGTTGTGTGCTATGTAAAAGCTGTTCTCTCCAAACCAGGAGTATCCGTAAGAGGCCAAAACGAAAACCGCCCTGAATAGGTTTAGGACGTAGATTGTGGGAACAGAAACGAGGAAAGCTTTCAGTCTCCTGCTTAAATCAGCTTTAACTCCCAAACACGCACCGGCGTAGAGGGACATGCTTTCGATTCCTGTGCACGGCAGTATGATCCTTATGCCTCTATCGTTCAGGGTTATCTCGTCCCAACCCAACCTCTCGAAGTCGAATCCTATGGCTCTACCCAGCATGAAAGTCTGATCAACCACGGTTCTTATCAAAGCCCTTCTAAAGGGCTCGTAGAGTTCGAAGGGGAAGTAGAAGAGCATTGCCAGAAATGAGAACCTCGTGACCTGCACCATAACGTCCAAGTCTCCCTTGAGTGTCGTGTATCCGAGAAGGACGAAGAAAAAGAATGCAAGTGCAAACACGGTTGCGTTGAAGTAATCTCCTATCGATAGAAAGTAGGGGACCCTCTGAAGAAAGGCCACTCCCGTCGAAATCCAAGCTATCAGTCCGAGGGTTCTCCTCTTAACCGCTAAGAATAGTAACATTAAAATCGATGCGACGATTATCAGCATTTCCGAAAAGTATCCTTCGAGATTTTAAAGGTTTCTACGTTTGTATTCTATCAGTAGCCTCTCTATTCTATCTATCTTGCTCCTCCTCAAGTTCTCCTTAGCCAATTTGTAAGCCCTTTCGAAGCTCTCGTAGTTGATCAAAGATATGGGATAGCTTTCCATGACCTCGACGTCTTTGAAATCGATGACCGGAATCTCTCTCTCCTCGAAAACGGATTTTGCCAAGTGGGACATCTCGTTCTTAACTATAACCGCCTTTACCTCCTTCTTGCATAGGTATTCCGCACCGCTCTTTCCACCGCAACTCGCATCGAGGATGAGTATAACGTCTCCCCTCTCTATTCCGAACTCCCTTTCAAGCTCCTCTATTTCGTCTCTCGTGAACTTCTTCAACACCTTAACTCCCTTCCATCCCTTAAGTTCGAGCACCCTCATCTTCTTCAGAGTTTCAACCTCCCTTTCGAGTTCCCTTATCCTCTCCTCCCTCTCCTTCACAGCTCTTCTAAGCTCTGAAATCTCGCTTCTGAGAGATCTCACCAAGTTGTCCCTCCTAATCCTGTCGTAGCTCTCCTTGGACATCTCGACTATCTTGCCCCTCAACCTCTCAACCTCTTCGCTTAGCTCCTTGACCTTTCTTCTAAGCATCTCGTTCTCCCTTCTCAGTTCCTCCAAGACCTTCAAGTTTGTCGAGTGTGTTTCCTGCTTTTTCTTCTCAACCCTCTCCTTCCTCTCTTCCCTCTCGACCTTAAGAATCTCCTTGAGGGAGTTACCCTTTATAACCTCCGCCTTGACGAAGTCGACATCTATTCCGGCGGGAACCCTCTTCTCTACGTTCTTTATCTTGTTCTTGTAGGAGTTGTAGGCAGAGATGGCTACCGCAATGGCATCTCTCTCGTGATCGTTGAGGTAGTTGTAGTTGGACGTCAAGTTCCTCTTCTTCTCGACGCTCATATCCTCCTTCGGACACCACAAAACCGCGTTGAAAGAGGCCTTAAGTTTTAGGACGAATTCGGGTGGGTTGGACTTGTCCGTTGCAACGACGACGGGCTTGCCTATAGAAGTTATGTAGTCGACGACATCTCCAAATCCCCAACCCTTCTTACTCCTCACGTCGAGCACGTTACCGTTTAAGTCGAGCAAAGCTACCGCAGTTGTCGTTCCCGGGTCTATACCTACTATGACGAAGGGTTTGGATATTCTCAGGGGTATGAACTCTATCCTGTCCTTCTCTACCGCCTCAACTTTGACCTGAACGTCCCCGAATCTGAAGGAGTTTATGGGGATTTTAAACTTCGGAGCGTTGACGAGTAAAACACCCTTCGAAATTCCCCCAAATCCCTTTCTAACCTTTTCAACGTATTCAAAGCCGAGATCGTCGAGTTTTCTCTTTATCTCGTTGAAAACCTGCCTTACGGAGTTGTGAATCTTTCTCTTATACTTCTTTTGCCTCCAACCTCCCCTCCCCAGACTTCTGTTCCTTGAAACGGTTATCGTAGTTCTGTCCATGAAAACAGAAACCTCGTAACCGACTCCAAGCTTTGCGAGGTAAGCACAGGCCCTTGCCTCGTCCATGGGATTCTTCGGGTTTATAGAGAGACCGAACCTCTTAGATAGGGCTGGCAGGGAGTGTTCTCCAGCAACTTGAATCAGCTTTGTATTCGGTGGTGCGTTTCTAAGAAACGTTACGAGCTCTTCTTTAGACTTGAAAAGCTCGAAAACGTTATCTACCGCTATTATTTCCGGTCTATACCTCCTGATAAGTCTGAAGAGTTTTACCTGAGATACCACCTTCCCCTCTTCGCTCTCCAGCACGAACAACGCATACCTGTTGTTCCCAACGACGTCAACGCCGAAGGTTACCACTTACCTCTATTAAACTCACGACTTGATATCTGTTTTGGTGGTAATAAGAAGAACTCTCGATATGCGGCCGCCGGGATTTGAACCCGGGCGACGGGCTCGGGAGGCCCGTGTCCTGCCAGGCTAGACTACGACCGCTTATTGTTAGTAATTCGGAGAAAATATATCGTTTTCGGTTGAGTTTTATATGGTGGAACCTAACGAACGACATGAAAAAGGTCGTGGTGGAGTTCTACTCGCCAAGGTGCAAGTCGTGCAGAGACGTTGAAAATATCCTCGAAGAGGTCCTGAAAGGTTTTAGAGATGTCGAACTGATCAAAGTAAACGTCTTGGAAAACAGAGAACTTGCAAGGAGTTTCGGTGTTGTAGCCATACCCGTTATCGTTGCCATGAGGGACGGTGTAGAGGTTGGAAGGCTTAAAGGTGCCAAAACGAGATCGGAGATAGAAAGTTTTTTGAGGGAAGTATTTAGTTGATTCCATGATCTTCACGGACTGGGAGGGGCCGTGGGTTTTAACGGATTTCGCATACGAATGTGCTTTGGCCTTTTTTAACGACCACGAATTCTTCGAGAGGTTGAGTCAGTATGACGATTACCTCGTCATGGTTGAGAAGAAAGAGAATTACGATGCTGGAGACACTCTAAGGCTTTTAGCAGTTTTTTTGGTCGCTGAAGGGATAGGCAGTGAGGATTTAAAGCTTTTGGCTGAAGAGGTATTAAAATACACGCCGAACGCTGAAGAGGCAATAGAAGAGCTTAGGGAAAAGCCGATAGTCGTTTCTACAAGCTACGAGCAGTTTTTGGAAGTTTCCGCTGAGCCTTTTAACCTCAAGTATCACTGCACCGAATTTAAACCCGAGAGGTATAGGATGAGCGAAGACCTTAAAAGGGAGATTAGGGATGCTGTGGAGATAATATCAAACCTTCCGGAGATTAGAATTCCTCCAGACGAGGGAACGATTAGGGCGGTGAGATGGTTGAACGACTTCTTCTGGAATAGGTTGATGAAAACAGAGGCTAAGAGGATTCTCGAAGACGTTAAGGCTGTGGGTGGAAGGAGGAAGCTTGACGTCGTTTTTAGTTACGAACCGAAGAGCGTTATAGCAATTGGGGACAGCATATCCGACAAGGACATGCTCTCCTACGCGAGGAAAAATGGGATCGCCATTTCTTTCAACGGGAACGAATTCGCTTTGAGTAACTCCAACTTGGCAATCGTATCTGAATCTTCACTTGCAGAAGCGGAGGTGGTCAACAGGTGTTTGGAAGAAGGTTTGGAATGGATAGGCAGTTGTAGAGAGGTTAAAGGGGGTAAGGTTTGCAGGTTGGATAGGGTGAAATTCGAAGAAATTCTAAGAGAATCCAAAGAAATGAGGAGGAGGTTGAGGGGTTTGGCTGGCTACCTAAGTTAGCGTTTGCAAATTTTAACGAAGTTCTCCAAAATTCTCAGTCCGACCCTTCCGCTCTTCTCCGGATGGAACTGAAATCCCACGAAGTTGTCTTTAACCACAGAGGAAACGAATTTGATACCGTAATCCGTTTTGGTTAGAACGAACTTGTCTTCGGTCACTAAGTGGTATGAGTGAACGAAGTAAACGAAGGATTTGTTTTCAACGCCGTCGAGTATCTCGTGATCCCTAACAATCTCCATCTGATTCCAGCCCATGTGAGGTATTTTACCAACCCAATCCGGAAATCTGACGACCCTACCTTTAATGATGTCCAATCCCCTGTGCAAACCACCCTCCTCACTTTCGCTTGCGAACAACTGCATCCCCAAGCATATTCCCAAAACGGGAACGTCTGCATTTACTATCAAATCTGCGTATGGCTTCAAGTTCTCCATTGCGGATTTGAAGGCTCCAACGCCCGGTAGGATTATACCGTCTGCGTTCTTTACTTTCTTTGGATCGTTCGTGATCTCAGCCTTACCGCCTACGAAATCGATGGCCTTGCTTATGCTCTTGAGGTTACCGACACCGTAATTGACTATGGCTATCACGTTCATCGTTACACGGTCTTGTTAAAAAGGTTTAAGTTCGAACGAAAAGCTTTATTTATTTGTTGTATAACCGAAAGCGGATGCGTAGTAAACTCGAACACGATAACAAGAGGTTGGCAAACATAATATACGGTAGAGTCATAGCCAAGTATAGGATCAAAGACCTCATGAAGATGATAAGGGAAAAGCCAGAAAAGGAGTTTCACATAGTCGTGGAGAGGAAAAATCCCTTAAACGTCGAAATTCACGTCAACGACGAGCACAGATACGAGTGCGGTGAGAGACTGATAATACCAATTCCCAAGAGGTTTGCGGTTCTTGAGCCTGACGAGAACTACTTCAGGCAAACTCTAAAGGCGAACATCTTTTTGGCTTTGAACGGTGCAAAGGAGAAGGAGTTGCACCTATGATATGCGGAAGATGTGGAGGTAAGGGTGTCGTTGAGGTAGAGGAGACTTGCAAAACGTGCGGTGGAACGGGGAAAGCCAAGAGTTTCGATCCCAAAATTACAGCCGAACTTTCTAAGGATCAGCTTGAGATGTTCTTGAAAGGCATTTGTGGAGTGTGCAGGGGAACGGGGAAGGTCAAGAAGTTGGTTATTTGTCCAGAGTGCAAAGGTTCTGGAAAAGTAAACGTCTGTAAGATATGCGGTGCGAAGGTTGTAGGTGGTCACGATCTCTGCCCGAACTGTAGGAGAAAACCCCATGCATACCTCTTGAAGAACAGCTGTGGAATTGAAGACGTAAGGTTGAACAGAGTTTACGTCGGCAAGGTTTCAGCTGTAACGGATATTGGAGTTTTCGTAAACCTCAACAAGAGGTTGAGGGGGCTGATACACAAGAGAAATCTGAACAACGAGAACTTGAAGGAGGAAGATACTGTTTTGGTTAAGGTCGTGAACATAAGGCCAACTGGAGAGATAGACTTGGCCTTGGAGAAGATGGAAGACTACGCAATAGTTGAGGTAAGCAAAGACGTGCCCATCGTTAAGATTTCCGATCTTGAGAAGTATCTCGGTAAGATAGTCGAGGTGAGGGGGAAGGTTACTCACGTTAAGTTGACGGGTGGTCCAACCGTTTTCACGATAATAGATGAAACTGGCGGAGTTAATGCAGTGGCGTTTGAAGGTGGTGAGAGGGCTTACCCAGAGATAGATGTTGACGACGTAGTTTCGGTTGTTGGGATAGTCAAGAAGAGGGAGAAGGTTCAGATAGAAGTTCTGGAAATGGAAAAGCTCTTGGGAGAAGAGGCTTATTTAATTCAGAAGGCGATTCAGGAGGAGCTCGAAAAAAGAAGTGAACCCATATTTACTGGATTTTTAATCGAGAGCGAGGTTCTCGAAAAACTCAAGCCTGAGATGATGAAGGTTGCAAAGGAGCTTAGAAAGGCTGTTTTCGAATCTCGCCCCATAATAATAAGGCATCACTGGGATGCAGACGGGGTTTGCGGTGGCGTTGCGTTGGAAAAGGCACTTATAGATTTGGTTGAGAAGTTCCATCCCGATCCAGAAGCTAAGTTCTATCTCATAAGGCGTAGGGTTTCAAGAGCTCCTTTCTACGAGCTTGAAGATGTAGTTAAGGATTTGGACGAAGCTTTGGAAGATGTCGATAGGCATGGGGACAAGATACCTTTGGTAGTTTTGGTCGATAACGGTTCGGGTGTTGAAGATATACCAGCAATAAGGCAGTTTTTGGTTTTCGGTGCGGACGTCATAACGATAGACCATCACTACCCAGATGAGGAGGTTGACAGATACCTGCTCTACCACGTAAATCCCTACAAGGTTGGGGGAGACAGCAACTACACAGCTGGAATCTTGAGCGTTGAGATTGCGAGAATGGTCAATCCAGATGTCGATTTGAAGCTGTTGGCAGGAGTTTCCGTCGTTGGAGATAGGGCGGAAGGAGAGGTTGAGAAGTATGTAGAAATAGCTGGATTGAGTAGGGAGGAGTTGCAAGATATCGCCTTAGCCATAGAGTTCGAAGGCTTCTATCTGAGATTCAGACCCTCGTCTTACATAATGCACGAAATACTGGGTTTCGGTAGGAAGGATAGGCAGAAGAAGTTGGTTGAGATGCTCTCAAGTTACGCGAAGGAGGCAATAGAGAATCAGGTTAAAACGGCTATGGAGGGTGTAAAAATTCAAGAGTTGCCCAACGGAATTGTTTTGGTTGCTTTGGACGTTGAAAATTACGCTAAGAAGTTCACCTTCCCTCCACCGGGTAAGTTGACTGGAGAGGTTCACGACAGGCTTAAGGAGAAGTTTGAGAGAATTGTCACGATAGGTTACGGCCCGGACTTTGCGGTTATAAGGAGTGAAGGTGTGGAGTTGGACATACCGAGGTTGGTCAAAGAGTTACAAAACGAGGTCAACGCTGGCGTTGAGGGTGGTGGGCATTTGGTTGTAGGTTCTATAAAGTTCATTCCAGCAAAGAGGAAGGAGGTTTTGGCAAGGTTGGCGAGTAAAATAGGTTCCCTTCAGTAACCCAAAGCTTTAAAAAACGAATGAAAATTTTGAGTTTTACCCGATGAATGATGACTAAGGGGAAGGAGGTGATGTGTATGGCGTATGTCAGGTTTGAAGTGCCAGAGGAGCTTCAGCAAGAGGCTTTGGCTTTGCTTGAGAAGGCGAGGGAGACCGGTAAGATTAAGAAGGGAACGAACGAAACTACCAAGGCCGTTGAAAGGGGATTGGCCAAGTTGGTTTACATAGCTATGGATGTCGATCCACCAGAGATTGTGGCTCATCTACCGCTCTTGTGCGAGGAGAAGAACATACCCTACATATACATCAAAAGCAAAGCGGATTTGGGAAAATCTGCGGGCATAGAGGTTCCAGCTGCATCCGCATGCATAATAGATGAGGGAGAGGCTAAGAAGGAGCTCAAGGATTTGGTTGAAAAGTTGAAGGGGTTGAGGAAGTAACCTTTTTATATTTATTCACTGGTGATTGAACATGGAAGAGGACATCGCACCAGCGGAGGTTATAGAGATAATCGGAAGGACTGGAATGCACGGCGAGGCTACCCAAGTCAAGGTCAAGATACTCGACGGCCCAAATAAGGGTAGGATAATTACAAGAAATGTTGTAGGGCCCGTTAGGGTTGGAGATGTTTTGATGATCAAGGAAACCGCAAGAGAGGCGAGGAAGTTGGTGGTGAGGTAGTATGGAGAAGAGATTTTGCTCCTTCTGCGGTTACGAGATAGAGCCTGGGACGGGAAAGATGGTCGTTAGAAAGGATGGTAAGATACTCTACTTCTGTTCGAGGAAGTGCGAGAAGAACATGCTCGAACTAAAGAGAAATCCAAGAAAGTTAAAGTGGACGAAGTTCTACGTTAAGCGTTGATCTTCTCCAGAACAGATTTTACCTTTTCCTCCATACTTCTACGCTTTTTCCTCCAATCGATTTTTACGTTGATGTATATCCTTGGAACTCCCATTCTCTCCAACCTATCCACGATTTCTTTTAGAATATCGGATAGGATGCTAAAGTCTTCTATTTCAATGACGGTTCCCATGGGATTCAGTTCGAACTTCAAGTTTTTCTCCTTCAAAACCTTCAAAACCTCCGCAACGAACTCGCTTTGGGATTCACTCGCAAACGCTATAACGGAGATCTCGACTATCATAACGCAAAGTCTCGGATAGTTTTTAAAACAGTTCCCCAACTCCCTTCATGGAGAGGACTTTCGTTATGATAAAACCGGATGGAGTTCAGAGATGTCTGATCGGAGAGATAATTTCGAGGCTTGAGAGGAAGGGGTTGAAGATCGTTGCAATGAAGATGATAAAGGTAGAGAGGGATTTGGCTGAAAGGCATTACGAGGAGCATAGGGAAAAACCGTTCTTCGAGAGTTTGGTTAGCTATGTAACATCCGGCCCTGTGGTTGCAATGGTGGTTGAGGGTAAAAATGCTGTAAAGGTGGTTAGAAATTTGGTGGGCGCAACAAACCCAGTTGAAGCTTCACCCGGAACGATAAGGGGAGATTTCGGAATGGAGATTGGTAGAAACGTAATTCACGCTTCAGATTCTAAGGAGTCTGCGGAGAGGGAGATTTCTCTGTTTTTCAAGCCCGAAGAGATTTTGGATTATAGGAGGATTGACGAGGATTGGATTTACGAGTAACATTTTTAAAACGTCTCTTGTAACCTCTTTTTTACGGTGATTACAATGAGCGATAAAAAGCTTAGAACTCCAATAGTTGCAGTCCTTGGGCATGTTGATCACGGGAAGTGTTTAATGCCTGATGAAAAGGTGATTCATCCAGAACTTGGAGAGATCAGTTTAAAGGACTTGTTCAACCTATCTAACAATGTAGTTCACAGAGAAAACGGCTGTGAAGTTAGGGAAATTAACTTAGAAGTTCAAGGATTGAATTTCGATGCTAAAAACGACTTGATGAAGGCTCAGTTCGTTTGGAGAGTTAGGCATGGGGGCAAAGTTGTGAAGGTAAAACTTAAGAATTGGCACTCCATCGTAGTTACACCGGAACATCCGTTCCTAACGAATTTCGGATGGAAGAAGGCTTGCGATCTCAAGGTTGGAGATTACGTGGCAATACCAAGGAAGATATTCGGGAACGAAAGGTTTGAGAGGTTTTTGAACTTCGTTTACTCGAAGTTCGATGAGAGTGCAATATTCAGAATAGACGACGAAGGATTGAAGAAAGTTGAACTGCCATCTCATAAGAGATACAAAGTCAAAAAGAACATCTTTAGAATTGAAGAAGTAAGGGAGTTCGATCTCTTCGATCACGTCGTAGAGTTTGCATTCTGTTCAAGGAAGAGGCGTTGCGGTAAACCAAGGAACTACATGAGATTCCCCAAGAGCGTTGAAGATTGGAAAGCCATATTTTACTTGGCCGGAGTGATGTTTGGTGACGGTAGCGTTTCAAAGATTGCAAACAACGATTACGAAGTTTACGAAAGAATTAAAAGGATTGAGAGATTGGGTGTGAAGGTTGTTAGGGTTAAGAGAAAAACCTCCTATGAAATAGAGTTCAGATCCGCTGGAAGGGCTCTCTTAAAGTTCGTAAGATTGATTTTCGAGTATCCAGAAAGGAAGAAGGCTCGTTCAATTAAGGTTCCTCAAGTGCTCTTCATAGCTCCAAAGGAGCTTGTATCGGAATTTTTAAGGGGTTACTTCGATGCGGATGCAACCGTAAATAAAAGATCCGTAAGGATAGAGGTCTCGAGCGTTTCGAGGAATTTCATAAGGAAGATTTCTCTAATTTTGCTGAGATTCGAAATACTTTCAAAGATATACGAAGGCAAAAACGCTTCAACTCTCATAATATCTGGCAGAAGGAACCTTGAAAACTTCGCAAAGCACGTAGGATTTACGGTCGGATACAAAGCGAAAGCTCTAAAAGATGTAATTAAGAGAAGCAAGAAGAGCGAAGCCTATCCCCTCCAAGCGGAGCTAAAGAGGCTTAGAATTCTTTTCGGATTTACCAAGAGCGAGTTGAACAAATACATCCCCTTCTATTCGAAGTATGAGAGAAACCAAATGCCGAGCTACGAGATCGTTAAGATGTTCTTAAAAGTTTTGACCAAGGGTTGCAAGGATTTGGAGAGAAAGACAGCGGTTTTGGAGGGTAAGGTAAAAGATGCAAACTACTTGAGGGCCTTTGAGAGCGACGGTCTTATAAAGGACGGAAATCTTACAGATTTGGGAAAAGAGGCATTAGAAGTTTGGAAGAACGGGGAATTCGATGAAAAAGACATCAAATACGTTGAAAACCTGATTGAAAATATTGTGTTTGTGAGGGTTGAGAGCGTTGAATTCGTTGATTACGAAGGGGACGTTTACGATCTAACCACTCCTACTCACAACTTCATTTCAAACGGGATAGTCGTTCACAACACGACCCTATTAGATAAAATTAGGAAAACGAGGGTTGCACAGAAGGAGGTAGGTGGAATAACGCAACACATAGGAGCTACCGAAATTCCGATCGACGTAATAAAGAGAATCTGTAAGGATTTCTTGAAGAACGTGAAGATAACTATTCCCGGACTGTTGTTTATAGACACACCGGGACATCAGGCTTTTACGAATTTGAGGAAGAGGGGTGGAGCTTTAGCGGATTTGGCGGTTTTGGTGGTTGATATAAACGAGGGTTTCAAACCCCAAACGGAGGAGGCCATATCCATCTTAAAGACTTTTAGAACACCCTTTGTGGTTTGTGCGAACAAGATAGATAAGATACCGGGATGGAAGAGCGTTCCAGATGCTCCATTTCTAAAGAGCTACGCTCAGCAGGATGAATATGCAAAGAGAAACTTGGAGAACAAGATTTACGAACTCATAGGTGAGCTTTACAGACACGGATTCAATGCGGATAGGTTCGATAGGATCAGGGATTTTACAAGGACGGTTGCAATAATACCTACTTCAGCGATAACTGGTGAAGGCATACCAGAGCTTCTGATGGTTTTGGTTGGTTTGGCTCAAAAGTATCTCGAGAAATCTTTGAGATTGCACGTTGAAGGTAAGGGTAAGGGAACTATTTTGGAGGTCAAGGAGGAGAAGGGGTTGGGTGTAACCTGTGACGCAATTTTATACGATGGAACCTTGAAGGTCGGAGATACCATTGCCATAGCTGGAATAGATGACGTAATCGTTACGAAGGTTAGGGCTATATTAAAGCCGAGACCCGTTCAGGACATAAGGATGGAAAGTAAATTTACAAACGTTAAACAGGTTACCGCTGCGTCTGGAATAAAGATTGTCGCTCCGAATTTGGAGAGGGTTTTGGCTGGGAGCGAGTTTGAAGTTGTTGAGAGCGAGGAGGACGTTAAGAGATTTAAAGAGAGGGTTAGGAAGGAATACGAAGCCATAGCGATCAGAACGGATGAGGAGGGAATAGTTTTAAAGACGGACACCTTGGGTTCCTTAGAGGCGTTAATAAACGAGCTTAAGAGAAAGGGAATTCCGATAAAGAAGGCTGAGGTTGGTGATGTTGACAAGAGGGATGTCGTCGAAGCTTCAGCAAACAAGGAGGAGGTTAACAAGGTAGTTTTGGCTTTCAACGTCAAGCTCTTGCCAAACGTTGAGAGCGAGGCTGAGAAGTATGGAGTTAGGATATTTCAGGACAGCATAATCTACTCCTTGGTTGACAACTACGTTAAGTGGAGGGAAGAGACGAAAGCTCTGAAGGAGAAGCAGAGGATAGAGGCTTTGATAAAGCCCGGGAAGATAAAGCTCTTGCCAGAGTTCATATTTAGGAGAAGCAAGCCAGCCATAATAGGGGTTAGGGTTTTGGCTGGGGAACTCAGGAAGGACGTGACTCTGATAAAACCCGATGGGACAAAGGTTGGAACGGTTAGGAGCATGCAGAAGGAAGGTAAGAACGTCAGCGTTGCAAAGGAGGGAGAGGAGTTGGCAATTGCTATAGATGGAGTTACTATAGGAAGGCAGTTGGAGGGGAACGAAGTTTTGTATGTTGACGTTCCAGAAAACCACGCGAGGATAATTGAGAGGGAGTTTATGGACATACTCAGCGATAAGGCTAAAGAGGCTTTCAAGGAGTTCTTAGAAATTAAGAGGAGAGAGAACCCCCTATGGGCTAAATGATTTTAAAATGATTCCAACGACATCGATACCGTTCGTCTTGAGGATGTAGTTCAACACCGCACCCACAACCGCTCCAACCAAAACCGAAGAAATCACCCTAACCTTCCATATTAGAATG
>Ga0256831_1000429_pt1 | contig 21811 bp, 19 predicted proteins | sample 132544metaG_FD_189087 | JGI IMG/M metagenome (GOLD analysis project Ga0256831, IMG submission 189087) | Hydrothermal vent microbial communities from Lau Basin, Pacific Ocean - 132-544 | ecosystem: Environmental > Aquatic > Marine > Hydrothermal vents | place: Pacific Ocean: Lau Basin | collected... | reverse complement strand
GTTGCGGGGGTGGCCGAGGGGTCAAAGGCGTCGGACTTAAGATCCGATGGGCGTAGGCCCTGCGCGGGTTCGAACCCCGCCCCCCGCATCCCTACGTTTGCAAAGATCAGCAAATGTCCCACACAGATTTTTATTCTGGGGGTGCGTTGTGCAAGTATGATCATACCGTCGACGTGCATATTCTGTGGAGCGGGATGCAGGCTCAAGTACGTGGTTGAAGACGGCAAAATAGTGCGAGTACTGCCGGATCCAACAGATCCCGTATCAGAGGGACGTCCGTGTGTAAAGGGGCTTTCGATCCACACATTGCAGCCAAAGCGAGTCACGAAACCGCTTGTAAGAGAAGCTGACGGGGAATTCTCGCCCGTTTCATGGGAGTACGCGCTTGATCTCATTCAGGACAAGCTTGAAAACACCGCCCCGGGAGACACGGGGTGGGTAGGAAGCGGAGAAATCACAAACGAGGACAACTACGCGATCCAGAAGTTTGCCCGCGAGGTGATCGGCTCAGATAATGTAGACTCTTGCGCACGATTGTGCCACGCGCCCACAGTGAAGGCGTACAAGGATATGCTCGGGATTCCAGCCACAAAGGACTTCGAGAACGACGTATATGGCTGGGATCTCCTCGTTGTGGTGGGAACAAACCCTGCAAGCAATTACCCAACAGTGTTTTCGAAGATAATGGCCGCGAAAAAGAAGGGGCTGAAGCTGCTCACGATAAACATATGGGATGACGAGACGGCGCGATTTTCGGACTACAAGGTGATCGTTAAGCCGGGACGAATGGTATTCGTTGTTCTGGGAATTCTCCACGAGCTCATCTACACCCACGGGGTCAAAACAGACGTGCCTGGCTACGATGAGCTCAAGAAAAGCGTTAAGCCGTACTCTCCCAAGACTGTGGAGGAAATCACAGGAGTTCCTGCGGAGCGCATAAGGGAGCTCGGTACGGTGGTCGCAAACGCCCAGAAAATTGGTGTAATGCATGGGATGAAGTACACGCAGACGTACCACGGAACGGACGCCGTGAAGGCCCTCACCGCGATTGCGATCCTGAAAAATGGGAAGATTGTGACGGGTAGGGGCAAAATAAACATCCAGGGAGCCGGAGATGTGGGCATCGCCCCCCGCTGGGGCAAGACGCTAACGGAGTTCATGATATCGGATCCCGTGAGCTTCCTCTTCATCTCCCAGTTTAACCCCGCACGATCCCTTCCAGCGCTGAAAAGAGCCTGGGAAAACATGAGACGGGCTTTTATCGTTCATGCAACCCCCATATTCAACGAAACAAGCGAATTTGCAGATGTTATCCTACCAACACCCCTGCTCTTCGAGCGCGAGGGCACAATCACAACGGGGGAACGACGGGTACGTTATGTTAGGCGCGTAGTTCCCCCACCTGGCGAAGCGAGGCAGGAGTGGGCATTCATATCGGAGCTCGCGAGGCGCATGGGCGACGACTGGGGTTGGAAGAGCGCAAAGGACGTGTTCTACGAAATAACAACAAACGTTGATGGATACATGCACATTGACCCTGAGAACGTCTACAGGGGCGAAGATGCCTTCGCAGAAAAGGGTGCACGCCACAAGAGACTCTGCAGGATAAACGCGCGCATAGTGGAGCACCCCGGCTACCCGTACACGCTCTTCACGGCCAGGAGAATGCCACACTTCAACACGGGGGACCTAACGAGGTCGTCCCCAGCACTGATGAGTATGTTCAGCTCCCGCGCGGTATGGATGAACCCCAAGGACGCCGAGCGCGAGGGCCTGAAGGAGGGGGATCGCATACGCATTGAATCGCCGGAGGGAGAGCTGGAGGGCACCGTCCACATTGAGCCGCGCGTGCCGGAGGGTGTGGTGGCCACGACCTTCCACTTTGCAGACTTCCCCGTGAACGTCCTAACCCCACTGGACCTGGATGCCGAGACGAAGATCCCCTCCTACAAGACGGTGCCGGTGAGGATGGAAAAGCTGTAGCAACACTTAAATATTACAAATCTGGAATATCTACGTGAAAGCCACCACCGTGAAGATCCTGCGGAATTACCAGATCACGATCCCAGCAGAGGTAAGGAAAAGGCTACCCCTGCGAGAGGGAATGCTGCTCCTGGTTGAACTTGAAGGGGAAAAAATTATCCTACGTCCAGCAAGGCCAAGGTTCCCCACGGTACGGCTGGGGAGAAAGATAACGGAGGCGGAAACTGAGAGAGCGACCGATGAGGCGATGGGGGAGGCGACAAAATGATACTTGTGGATACCAACGTTCTCTTCGCGTACACCGTGGAGGACCACGAGCGTGCTAGGAACATCATGGAGGGCGCCGATGAAATTGAAGTGAGAATATCAGCCTGCTACGCTATAACGACACGGTTCTCATCCAAACCGGGCGAATTCTGGGCACGCCCATCGCCAGCTTTGACAGGCAGCTCGTCAAACACGCCGAGCGACTGGGGGCAGAGGTTCACCCCAGCTGCAAGATATAAAAACCACAAAATCCCCTTTCTATGGAGGGCGATGCCGTACCAATCTGCATAGACGCTCGGACTTATTCTCCTGATCGCCCTAGTTTTCGGAGGTGTAAAGCGTGTTGGGTATAGAGGACATCAGGCAGAGGAAAGAAGCGGTAATAGAAACCTTGAAGAAGCGCTACCTCGAGGAGCTAATTCCCGTGGTAGAGGAAATCGAGAAGCTCGATACGGAGTGGCGCCAGTTGTTGAAGGAGCTCAACGGTCTGCGCGCCGAGAGGAACAAAATATCCAAGGAGATAGGGAAGCTCTTCAAGGAAGGCAAGCGCGACGCCGCAGAGGAGCTGAAGAAGAGGGCAAAGGAGCTGGATGAAAGGATAGAGGAGCTCGAGAAGAGGGAAGCAGAGCTAAAGAAGACCATAGAGGAAAAGCTCCGCCTCCTGCCCAACTTCCTGCACCCTGCTGTAGTCATAGGGCCCGACGATTCGTACAACAAGCCCATAAAGTTCTGGGGCAAGCCAAGGGTCTGGAAGAAGTACATCGATCAGTTCAAGGAAGAAACGGACGGTTTTGACGTGGAGCACGAGGTCATCGACTGGCAGCCGCCCCACCACTACGACCTCATAGAGATGCTCGACGTGGCTGACACGGAGCGCGCGGGCAAGACGTCCGGGAGCAGATTCTACTACGAGAAGAAGGCACTGGTGTTCCTGGACCTGGCGCTGGCACGCTGGGGTCTTGAGGAGCTTATGAAAAAGGGCTTCGAGCCGATCATACCACCATACATGATGCGCAGACGCGTAGAAGAGGCGGCGACGTACTTCACAGACTTTGAGGACGTCATATACAAGATCGAAGGGGAAGACCTTTACCTGATCCCCACCGCAGAGCACGCAATCCTGGGCTACCACATGGATGAAATCTTTGAGATAGGAGAGCTTCCCAAGCGGTATGCAGGCTGGTCCCCCTGTTTCCGCAAGGAAGCGGGATCCCACGGCAAGGATACGAAGGGCATCTTCCGCGTGCACCAGTTCCACAAGATTGAGCAGTTCTCCTACGTGTACCCAGAGGATTCCTGGAGGGAATTCGAGTTCCTCCAGAGCAACGCAGAGGAACTCCTGCAGAAGCTGGAAATACCGTACCGCGTGGTTGAAATATCCTCTGGAGACCTGGGAATGGTGGCAGCGCGCAAGCACGACATAGAGGCGTGGTATCCGGGCCAAGGCAGGTACCGCGAGGTGGTGTCCTGTTCAAACTGCCTCGCCTGGCAGGCACGCAGGGCAAACATACGCTACCGTAGGAAGGACGGCAAGACCGACTACGTGCACACGCTGAACAGCACGGCTCTGGCATCACAGCGCGTTATGCTGGCAATCCTGGAGAACCACTACGACCCGGAGAACGAGGTGGTCAGGATCCCCAAGGTCCTGCACCCGTACCTGCCCAAGGAGTACCGCGAGATTCCCGTGGTTAAGAAAGCGAAGTGAGTGTTGATCCTCCGAACCACTCCCTTCTTATTCTTCCAGTGCAAATGGATCACATGTTCATCGTATTCGAGGGCATCGATGGCTCGGGAAAGGGCACGCAGGCAAGGCTGCTGGCGGATTATCTCGTCCGAAGGGGCGAAGACGTCGTCCTAACGGAGGAACCCACCAAGGACCTCTTCACAGGATACTTTTTGAGGATGCTCCTCCGCTCCAAGGACGTCCCAGATCCGAAAACCGTGGCGCTCATGTTCGCGGCGGACCGCAATGAGCACGTGAAGAAGATCATAGAACCGGCGTTGAAGGTGGGGGGAAATCGTCATATCGGAGCGCTACTACTGGTCATCCATGGTCTATCAAACACTACAGGGGCTGAGCGAGGAGTTCATTCGCCAGTTGAACTCAGGGTTTCCAAGGCCCGACGTGACTGTGCTGATAGACGTTCCCGCGGAGGTTGCCATGGAGCGAATCATTGCAAGGGCCCACGGAGACGACGGGCTCGTCCAGCGGTTCGAGCAGCTCGAGTTTCTAAGGAAGGTGCGGAAGAAGTACCTGGAAATCGCCGAGAGGGAAGGGTTCGTGGTGGTGGATGGAAGGGGGAGCCCGCGGGAGGTGCACGAGCAAGTATTAAACGCTTTGAGCCGCTACGGGTTGTAGCACCAGTAGTCCTGCTTTACCGGAAGCGGGCGTAGAGGGAGCGCCGGCGCACTCAAGGGAGCAAGGTGCACGGTAGCGGAGAGCATCCTGAAGCTCGTGTACGGGTCGCTCCCGGAGGTCACATTCACATCGGCAGAAACAAAGCTGTCGGGGCAGGAAACAGAGCCAGATGGGTTGTGTAGGAGCGCAGGGGTTCCGCCGCGTGCGCCGGCGACCCATGAGTAGACCACATCTGTTGCAGAGGTCACGGGCTTCAAGTAGTTGGGCCCCAAGTAGAGCTTGCCGCCTACTGGGTGCACGAGGAGGCGATCCGTGGCGGTGTAAGCAAAGACGATGCCGTCGCTGCAGGTGGCTGTGCTGACGCCGATGTTAAACTCGTTGTACTCGTAGGTGCTGTTATTCTCCGCAATCGTTCCTACCAAGAGGTGGCCATTGGGAGAAGCGGAGATCAGATAGCCGTCGCAGAAGGAAAGGGGCACAACGGGAAGATCCTTTGCTGATCCGAAGCCGCCCTCGAAGAGAAGTCCGCCGTAGCGAGAGGTTGCCATGTATACGTATTGATACGGGGAGAAGCGGTTCGGTTTGTAGCGGGCGGAGGAAATTAGCGTAAAGTCGCAGGAGTCACAGTAGTATACGGTGCCCGTATTGGAATCGGGGGCGAGAACAAGGACCCCGGAGCGGGAGTTGGACTGGACAGGGATAACGAGATTATCAGAAACGGGTACGGAAAGGGGAGAAGCAACGGACCAATCACCAAGGGAAACGCTCTGGACACGCTCAGGGGAATAGCCCCCATCGCCAGGGAAGCGTAGCACATCAAGCCGATTGCCGATACCAATAGCAGCGTAGACGCTACCAACATCAGAGGTTGCAAAGGCGAGAACGGGACCGCCAACCTTGGCAGACCACAGAACGTCGCCATACTGGCCCAAAGCCACAAGACCGTAGGCGCCGGAGTCCAGACGAAGGGCGAGTATGGCTCCAGAACGATACGGCACGATGCCATAATATTCTGCCTTCAGGCCGGGTAGATACTGAGCGTAACTCCGAGCGTGTGGCACCCAATTCAGACCCTGAAGGTACCAGAAGCCCACAGCAACGTATGCGAGCCCCAGAAGAATGAGCAGGAGCTGTGAAAAGGAGAGGCGACCACTATCCCCAGACTCCATGTAACAATCGTAACAGGCACTCATTTAAATGGTGACAGCGTCTTAACAGCATGGAACGGCAGATACTGATCGGCGGGGAGGCCGGACAGGGAATCGCGAAGGCTGCCGAAATACTTGGGAAGGCCTTCGTCAGGGAGGGTTTTTACGTTTTTAACTACAGGGACTACCCGTCCCTTATAAGGGGCGGCCACAACTTCAACGTTCTGCGGATCTCCGACGAACCCATAATGTCCCACGAGTTCGAGGGTCATGACATCGTAATTGCTCTGAACGACGATACAATAGTCAAACACGCCGCAGAGATGAAGGAAAACGCCGTAATCTTTGCCCCGAACAGGGTGAACGCTGAGAAGAAGATTTCCGTTGACACGGATGCGATCATCAAGGAACTCAAGGCCCCACGCATCATGGAGAACACAATACTCATAGCCGCGGCGTGGAAGCGCTTCGGAATGCCCTTTGAGACGCTGGAAAAGACCATACGCGAGGAACTCAAGGGCAACGAGGCGGCGGTGGAAGCAGCACGCAGGGGATACGACGCGGTGGACGCGGGACACGCCATTGATATAAAGCCCGAAAAGAAGCCCCGCTACTTCATCTCTGGGAGCCAGGCGGTGGCCCTCGGGGCGATAGCTGCGGGCATTGACCTGTACATTGCCTATCCCATGACACCGGCTACGCCCGTGCTCCACTACCTAGCGGCACTCCAGACGAAGTACGACTACCAGGTCATTCAGCTGGAAAACGAGATTGCAGTGGCAAACGCGGCGCTCGGCGCATCCTACGCCGGGGCAATGACCATGATTGGAACCTCTGGCGGTGGTTTTGCCCTCATGGGCGAAGCAATGTCCATGCAGGGCATGAGCGAGGTGCCCCTCGTTGCGTACCTCGCCATGCGCAACGCGCCGTCCACGGGGATCCCCACGTACACTGGGCAGGGCGACCTAAAGATGGCGGTCAACATCGGCCACGGTGAGTACCCCAAGGTGGTCGTCGCCCCTGGCGATCCAAAGGAGGCCTTTGAAAGGACGCTCGAGGCGTTCTACCTTGCATACAAGTACAGGGTGCTTTCAATCATCGTTTCCGACAAGCACCTCGCGGAATCTACGTATACCGTGGATGGATTCTCTCCCCGCGTGAAGCCCGAGCGGTTCATCATTGAGAACGTGCCCTCCGACTACAAGAGCTACGAGATAACGGAAACAGGGGTCTCCCCGCGCGCCGTTCCAGGGCAGGCAGACGTTCCCGTGCGCGCGACATCCTACGAGCACGACGAGTACGGATACACCACGGAGGAGGGCGAATGGGCAATCAAGATGAATGACAAGCGCTTCCGCAAGGTGAAGTACATAGCGGAGGAGATCGAAAGGCTCGAACCAGTTAGCGTCTACGGGAGCGGCGACAAGGTCATCGTGTCCTGGGGCAGCACGAAGGGAGCAATACTGGACACCATAAGGCGGCTGGACGGGTGGAAGTTCGTCCAGGTATCCTACATCGAGCCGTTCCCCGTGGATCAGTTCCTCGACGCCGTAAAGGATGCGGAGAGGATTGTGCTCGTGGAGAACAACGTCACGGGCCTCCTGGGAGACATCATAGCGGAGAAGACTGGGATGATCATCGAGGAGAAGATCCTGAAGTACGACGCGAGGCCCTTCACCCCCGAATACATCATAAGGAGGTTGTGAAGATGTGCGCCATGACCCCAAACGACCTGAACACCCCGGCACCCATCACCTGGTGTCCCGGATGTGGTAACTTCGGCATCCTCACGGCCAGCAAGATGGCCATCGCCGAGCTGATCAACGAGGGATTCGCCCAGCGCAAGGACTTCGTCATCACGGCTGACATAGGCTGTGGTGCCAAGATCTACGACTACATAAACGTCAACGGATTCTACGGGCTCCACGGAAGGGCAATACCCCCAGCGGTGGGCATAAAGCTGGCAAACCCGGAGCTAAAGGTGATCGCCTACGGCGGTGACGGAGGTCTCCTCAACGAGGGGATCTCACACCTGCTCCACGCGGCGAGGTACAACTCGGACATAACCGTGGTCCTCCACAACAACCAGGTCTTCGCCCTCACGACGGGACAGGCAACGGCCACAACGGAGAAGGGCTTCAAGGGCAAGAGCACGCCCTTGGGGACCTTCGAGGAGCCCTTGAACCCAATAGCCCTCACGCTGGAGGCAGGGGCCACCTTCGTCGCCAGGGAGTTCGCCTACGACGTGGTGCACCTCAAGGAAACGCTCAAGGCAGCCATAAAGCACAGGGGATTCTCGCTCGTCGAAGTGCTCCAGCCCTGTGTCTCCTTCCACGACACAACCCAGTACTTCAGGGAGCACGTGTATCGGCTCGAGGAAGAGGGCCACGACCCCAAGGACTTCGAAGCAGCGCTCCGCAGGGCAAGGGAGTGGAACTACAACCTCGATCCAGACGCAAGGGTGCCCACTGGCATCTTCTACGTGAACGAGGATAAGATGCCCTACGAGGAAGGCTGGCCCTCCGTGCGCAAGGGCCCCTTCTGGAAGCGGGAGCGCAACAGGGACTGGAAGGAAATCGTTTCCCTCTACAGGGTGGACTAACATGGCCACCCTCATTCTTCTTCGCCACGGAAAGAGCGAGTGGAACGAGCTGCACGTATTCACAGGATGGACCGATGTATCCCTTGCCCCTGAGGGCGAAAGGGAGGCAAGAAGGGCAGGAAAAAAGCTCGCGGAGCTCGGTATTTATCCAGACGTGGCGTTCACATCGGTGCTAAAGCGCGCCATAAAAACCACGTTTCTGGCGCTTGAAGAGCTCGACAGGCTCTGGATACCCGTTCACAGGAGCTGGAGGCTAAACGAAAGACACTACGGAGCGCTACAGGGAAGGAACAAGGACGAAGTACGAAAGGAGGTAGGAGACGAGCTCTTCTGGGCGTGGAGGCGTGGATACGATACTCCGCCGCCAGCACTGGACTGGAACGATCCCCGGCACCCGAGGTTCGAGGAAAAGTACAAGAACATTCCGCCGAGCGAGCTCCCCGCCACGGAATCCCTGAAGATGTGCCAGGAACGCATGTGGCCGTACTTCGTTGACCGTATCTACCCCGAACTACAGGCGGGCAAGACCGTGCTGGTATCAGCCCACGGAAACACACTCAGGGCGCTCATCATGAAGCTCGAGGGCATTCCCCCTTCAGAAATCCCAAAACTGGAGGTGCCGACGGGAACGCCCATCGTATACGAGCTCCAGGGACTCAAGGTTAAGAAAAAGGAAGTTCTGGAATGAGCGAAGAGGGAATTTCCCGATCCTTTCCCCCTATCGGAAGCGCAAGATCCCCCACTTCACGTACAGGTACCTCAGCCTATAGGCGTAGATGAAGGACACCACGACAACGAGGGCGAGCAGAGCATCTGCTGCATCCCCCACAAGAAGTCCAAAGCGGCAGGCGAGGGCGTACGTTGCCCAGAGCATAACCATCCCGCCGGTATAGCCCCGTTCCACAGCGAAGAAGTCCATTATGCCCCCACCCGGTCGAAGAACAAGGTAATAAGCAACGAAAATACCGAACGCAATAGGTACAAGCCTCGGTTCAACGGCAAGAGCAAGACCGATGGTGGATGCGGTGCCCGCCCCCGACACGAGCCTGCGCACGAGCAAAAACCCGAAGATAGAGAAGATGTGGCCGAAAACGGCGATCACACCATACCAAGGCCCCCAAAAGTACGCCGGTACAAAGGCCTTAAGGGCGTCAAGAACCGCCGCAGCTACCCAAACCCACAGCCTGCCCGTGGCGTAGTAGGCATTGGTGGCCCCAAGGTTTCTATCCCCGAAATTGGCGATGTCCTTCCCGTAGAGGCGAGCGAGGATATAGGCAAAGGGGATGGACCCGAAAAGGTAAGAGAGAAGGGCGTATGTAGTGTCTATCATCGCAGAACCTCCAGGAGCTTCGAAAGCGACAGTTCAAAGGTGGCCACTGGCATTTCCACACCAAAGGCCTCAAGGACCTCTGGGTGCACCTCGCCGATGTGGCCGGCGGGAGCGCCCCCTATTAGAAGCTCTGCAGAACGCCCAGGCACGTAGAACGGGTAGTCCTTTGCCCTGAGTTCGTAGGACACTCCGAGCGGATCCAAGAGGAACTCAAGCACCTGGCGGACATCGGTGTACGTTGCGTTGGACGCGGCAAGGGCATAGGCAACGTGCTGCTCCGTTCTCGTGCCGGTGGGGGAGGAACCGTCGTAAACCACGACGTCCCCAACCTCAAAAACCCTCTGTGGATAGTCTTCACCAGTGTTTGCCGAGAGGAAGTCCATAACGGTGGGGAAGAGAGCCGGTCGAACGAGGGAAAACGTTTCGGTCATGGGGTTCTGGAGGACAACGACTGGAACGTGCTTCGCCCGCTCAAGGACGGAACGGGAGGTAAGGATGAACGTGGCGATCTCTTGGGCACCAGTTCCGATGAGCAACTCCTTCACTGCATCCTCGAGCTTCGTATACTCGGAAGCGCCGCCCTTGGTCATTATGTTGGGCAGCTTGGGCTCCACCCTGTTGTAGCCGTAGGCAATGAGGACGTCCTCCACCACGTCGCGCTGGTGCATAATGTCCGATCGGTAGGCGGGGTAGGCAACGGTCCAAAGATCTCCGTCCACGGAGAGAACGCTGTATCTTGCCCTTTCAAGGAGCTCCCTGAACTGTTCCTCCGTAAGGTGAAGTCCGGAGATGCGCTCAACGTAGGACTTTGATACCTTAAACTGCCGCGGCGTTAGATCGGGGGTTTCAACGGTACGGTCCGGGTAAACGATCGTTACGGACTCTACTGAACCACCACGCTCCACAAGAGCGGCCACCACGGCGTTCAGAGCGGTCATCACGGCGCGCTCATCAGTACCAGTCACGTCAATGAAGATATTTCGTGTTTCGGGACCGATGTTCCCCAGATCGTTGGAATTGATGATAGGGGGGAAAGAGACCACCCGGCCCTGCGCGTCGAGAAGAATGGGGTAGCGATCAAAATCTTCAAGGAGATGGGCGTATTCCCTCCCCTTCTCGTGCTCCCGAAGGATCTCGCGCAGGGTCATCTTTCGGTCGCTCCAAAGGGGCACGAAGGAAACCGCGTCGGGATCCGCCGTGGTATACCGCAGGGGGAAGGAAATAAGGTCGTAATTGTGCGTGCCTATTGCCACCCGCTTCCTTTTCCTACCATAGGTGAGCATGATCTTATCCTGTAGCTGTATGAGCTGCTCGTAGCCTGCATCCCCAAGATTCACGTTCTTTACAATGGCAGCTGCAACGAAGGGTCGCACACGCTGAACAGAGGAGTCCACACGCAGCTCCAGGCCGGATGGGCGAACGTCGTAGGTGGGGCACCCCCGTTCAATCCCAAGGTAGCCCCGCATCTCGCGGGCGAGACCTTCTACGGACCACATATCGGGCCTGTTCGTGTCGGAATAGTCTACGGTGATTATTCCGTCCTCGTAGTCGTCCAGCTCCGCCTTTAGATCGAAAAGAAGGTCTTCAATTTCCTCAAGGGTAAAGCTTCGGCCCACAAGGCGCTCGAGGTCTTCCTTCCGCACTTCGTACTTGGGCATCTCAGACCCTCCAGACCTTCCTGGCGCTCCTCAGATATCCAAGCCTCTTGGAGTAGAACTCACGGATATCCTGTATGCCAAGCTCCATCATGGCGAATCGCCCGATGCCAAGGCCCCAAGCAATCACAGGGACGTGAATATCGAAGGGCTCCAGTAGCTCCTCCCGGAACATGCCAGCACCGCCTATTTCTATCCACCCCTTCTCCGGATGCTTAACGAAGAGCTCCACCGAGGGCTCCGTAAACGGGAAGTAGCCCGCCTTAAACTTGACACGATCCGTTCCGGCGAACTCCCTGGCGAAATCCTTCAGAAGCCCAAGAAGATCCCTGAAGCTAATATCATCGGACAGCACAACACCATCGAGCTGGTTAAACTCGAGGAGATGTTTGTAATCAAATTCATCGGGGCGGAACACGCGGGAAATTGTGAAGTATTTGCCAGGGATCCTTGGCTTGTGGGCGAGGAGCATGGCAGACATCGCGGTGGCGTGGGAGCGCAGGACGAGGCGCCAAGCCTTTTCGTCGGACCACTTGTAGCCCCAAGAGCGCTCATGGACGCGCTTTACCCGTTCCAAATACTCCTCCCACTCTGGAGGAATCTCCGCATGGGTTTTCGGGGCGGAAAGGAGGTAAATATCGTGGATATCCGACGCCGGATGATCCTGGGGCATAAAGAGGGCGTTGGAGTTCCAAAACATGGAGAGAACGATTTCCCCGGGCTCCTCTTCCTGGAAGCCCAGCGCATATAAACGATCCTTCACGCGGCGGAGGAACTCGTAGTATGGCTGTCTCTTCCCATAATAGCGCTTGGGAATGGGGGACACGACGTCATATGCCCTGAACTCGCGCCCCTTCCACTCGCCGCTGCGAAGGATTTCTGGGGTAATGGAATCGATGAGATCGTCGCGCACGTGCGGCAGAACCTCCTGCCAAAGCTCTGTGGGCTCGGCATACCACGCAACGACCTTTTCCTTTGTAACCAGACCCCTGCGATTCAGGAGCTTAAAGGATTCTTCGTCCAGACAGTCCAAACGATCGTAACAGCGCTCCCAAGGGAAGACAAAGTTCCTTCCCTTTTCCGTGAGCGTGAGGGTACCCCTCTCGAAGCGCACAAGGCCCTCCTTCTTAAGAAGGCCTATCGCACCGGAAAACTCTTCCTTTGAGACGGGAAGCTCGCTAATGGACTTTGGTCCATCCTTGAGCGCATCCAAAATCCTGCGTTCGGGCAGCGGCTGGTTCAGATAGGCCTTCCCTTTCTCAGTATGGACGATGCGCTCCTGTTCCTCACGGATAAGGCGCACAACGCCCTTGTTGGAGAGGTACTGCAGCCCTCGCATGGTCTCGACTTCGGAGAGCCCTGCAGCCCTTGCAACGTCAGAAACGGATCGCCTTCTATCTACGTACCTAATGACCCTACGCTCCAGCTCCGAGAGAGAACGAGCAATGCGCTCAGGCTCCATGTATCCCTTTTTCCTGCGAGTGCTTAAAATTGGGACGGCATCACCAGCACCTCGCTCATAAATTCCCGATGAACGCACGGGCAGTAAATATTTGCAACGCCAAAAAATAAATACCACAACGGTGTTATCATCCCGGTGAGGCACGTGCCAAAAGGGCGGAGAGCTGAAAGGAGAGTTGTTCGCAAGAAGATCCTCGAACGGCCCGTGGGAAAGGAAATACCCCTTGACTTTTACACGAAGGTGAACAAGCTCATTGAAGACCACATCGAAGTGGGCCGCCGCTTCGGCGAGGTTCCCCTGCTCCACCACGACACCGTGGAAAGAATAGCAAGGGAGACGGGCGTTCCAGAGGAGTTAAGACCAGAGGCGATGGTTCAGGCTCTCCACATGTTTTTCAAGAAGGTCAACAGGGTGCAGGGCAAGGAGAAGATCCCCCTAACCCTGGCGGCAGATTGGAAGAACCTTATGCGCTGGACGGCGACGGTTCAGACTAAGGCGCTCCAGAAGATCCACCGCATACCTCCAGAGGAAATTAAAAGACATGAAAGGCGCCTCAGAATAGGGGAGCTGGCAAAGCAGGCCCTTAAAGACGTGAAGGGAGGCGTCCCCTTGCCATACATACCACCCATTAAGATAAGGGAGCTCGTAGAGGGGGCAAACATCAAAAAGGAGAGCGATCTGGCGGAAAAACTCCTGATGAGGTACATCTATGGAAAGCTCGCCAGACAAGGGGCTGCCATGAGCGGAAAAACGCTTAACAGGCACGTGGAGATGCTCAGGCAGTGGACCTCCGAAGTGATCGAGCCCCACGCACTAAAGATCATGGAGTCGCTCGATGCATTGGGCAAAGGCACAGGGAAAAAGAGGAAGAAGCGAAGCCGTTAATCGTACGGGAACTCCCACTCCCACATCCGGGACGCCAGCTCCCCGCCATACTTTATTTTCTCCAGGTTCTTCTCCGCGTGCTTCTCGTTCTCGCGGATCTCGTCCAGAACGCCCTGCACCTTCTTCAACAGGCGGAGCTTGCACTCGCCACAGAGCAGATCGCCGGACTTACAGTCATGATAGATCTCCGCAAGCTCCCTGTCGTCCTCTGTGAAGAGTGTGTGCCACTTGTACACCGAACAGATCTCAGGGTTGCCGCCCTTCTCCCGCTGCTCCTTCACCGTGGGCTGGCCGCCAGTAAAGGCGTTCATAATTTTCCGCTTGACTGTCTGCTCGTCGTCAGTTACGAATATGGTCGACTCGGGCTTGCTGGCGCTCATCTTACCCGTTGGACCGTCTAGCCCAGGCATGAACTTGGAAAGAACGGTGGACGTCTTCTTGTAGCCGATCTTCTCAGCGATGTCCCTTTGTATCCTCCAGTAGGGATCCTGGTCGATGGCACACGGTATCACAGGGCGGTTATTCTCGAAGAGTGTCGGGACGATCTGCAGTGCCGGGTAGAAGATCAGGCCTATGCTCGTATCGCCCCCGAAGCCGAAGACTGCGCGGGCAACAGAAAAGTTAATCCTCCGAGCCACTACGACCGCAGCGTCGTAGAGGTGCTTGATGTACTCCCGATCACGGAACAAAAACGTCCTGTCGGGATCAAAGCCAAGGGATGCAATGACGCGCTCCACCGCCCGAACACGCTCGTCCACCGCGCGGAGCGAGTCCACCTTCTTGGCGAGGTACTTCTCCTCGTCGGGGATCATGATGTAGAGGTTCACGTCAAAGGCCCTCTGCATCCATCGCGTGAAGAGGAAGGGGACAAGATGCCCAAAGTGCATGGGGCCCTTTGAAGGGGCAATGCCCGTGTACAGGAAGAATTTTTGGCCCGAAGCGTACTCCTTCAAGGCCTTATCAAAATCACGGTGCGCGTAGAAGATCTGGCGGCGCAGGAAGGGGTGCACGTCGCCCACAAGGCGGCGGACCTCCTCGATCATATCATCCGTGATCCTGTCCACGCCAAAGTACTCCAGAAGCTTGTTGTAGTCGATCTCCCCCTCAACTTCCCAGGGCGTTACAACGAATTCATTGCCAAAGACGTTCACCTGCCATCCTCCTCACCGCAAGAAGAATGGGATAAGTGGATTTAAAGGGATCCCGAAGAAGACGCAAGGAAAGGTAGTGCGGGGGCTGGGATTCGAACCCAGGAAGGCACTAAGCCACCGGACCCTGAATCCGGCCCCTTTGGCCGCTCGGGCACCCCCGCAACCGTATCCCGGTTGACATCGCAAGCTTCGCTTGCGTGCACGCGAACGGAGTTCGCGATGCGTGACCGTGCATGGGGTGCTCGCTTTCGCTCGACCCCATACCCAACCGGTTGTGCGTGCGGCTGAAGTGCCGCAGCCGATCCTCGGCTGGCGCGGAGCTAACTGGGGATCTGCGATCCCCAATTATGCACCGAACGTATGACTGGTTGCTTGCAACCGGCCCCGCGGACCCGCGGGCCGCGTCGGCCCGGGGCTTGCAGCCCAATACCCAACCGGTTGTGCGTGCGGCCGAAGTGCCGCACCCGCGTCAGCTGGGACTGTGTCCCAGTGCGCCCGACGAAGTCGGTGCGCAGCGTCGGCCGATGTGGCGGTTGCTAGGCCGGCAGGGGAATACACGAACACTTGTTTAATATAGTGGACGACGAGAGTATGGTGGGAAGGATTTAAAGATTAGAGGGAAAGCAAAACGGCGGCAGCAATCGCCAGCAAAAGCCCAACGGTCCTTGTCAACGTGATCTCCTCGTTAAGCAGCACTACAGAAAGGAACACGGCAAATGCAACGTTCAGAGACGTCAGAGGAACCACCGTAACGGCAGGCCCCCGCTCAAGCGCGTAGGTAAAGCTCACATAGCCCAGTGCACCAAGCACCCCAAAGAGAAGGATCCAGGGAACGTAGCGCAGATCCACGTGAGGAGCACCGAATATGAGGAGGAGTACAGCGCCAGAAACCACTGCAGCAACCCAGAGGACGTAGAGCACTTCGGTCCAGGACACTTTGCCGAGAACCGCCTTCAGCACAACGGCCTGTGCCCCCCAAAAGAAAACCGTGAGGAGAGCGGCAACGCGCCAGTCCATGGGAATAGAATGATGGGGAGTGTTAAAAAATTACTTCATCTTCACGCCCTTTATGCGCTTGGGGGGTTTAATCTTGTCGTAAGCAGGCCCGTAGTGCACGTAGACACCAGAAGCGGCAAGCGCATCCCGAACAGCGCGGCTCCGGGCGTGGCAACCATCAATCTCAAGGGCATCTGGCCAGCGGGCGTCAACCTTACCGATGTGATCGTAGACGGACTGGGAAAGGGATGCCGCGTAGAACGCAACGTCTAAGGGGTGCGTGTTATCGGTAATACGGATTTTCTTCACGGAAACCCAACCCTCTCCGCTTACCACGAAAAACATGCCCTCCGCAGGGGCGGAAACAGGATCGCCCGGCAGTGCAGTACACTCAGGGAGGGCGTCCACCGTGGAAAGCACGTAGCGAACGGCATATATGCGGAGAATGTCCTTCACTGCCGCTACCGACTTCTTGTTCAGATCCAGCTCCTCGGCAATGGGCGATATGATGTCCGCCGCAGCCGCACTGATCTTTCTGGATCTGAAAACAGAGCGTGGAAGAGCATCAAGGGCTTTGGACCCGGCAAGATCCTTCGCGATGGCCTCAAGGTTGTCCACACTGGGGAGACGCTTGATCCAGAGGTCTGTAGCCCTGGACACAATGGAGAGAACGCCGTCAAGAAAGTCATCAACCACTTCTGACGGATACCGGACCTGTGCACCCGTGTCCATCCCTGCGAGGCGAGCCGCGAAGTAAAGGGTGTCCTTCATGGGGTAAAAACAGGAAGGAGGGTTTTTATGCGTAGTAGTAGAAGAGGAGGATCAACGCCACCCAGAAGGGGAGCCAAAACCAGTCCGCCGAAGGCGTGTACCCCAGAAGCCAGGCAACGTAAAGCTCTCCCAGTATGAAAAACAGCAAGGAATAGAGGATAACGTACGTCCCGGGCTTCTTCGCGGAGGAAAAGGAGTTCCTGACCCGGTCCAACACTGAATTCGTTTGTCCTGGCAGCTCCTTCCAGAGTATGTAGAGGAAGAGGACAATGGCGGCGATCGTCCATATGTCCAGGCCCAGGAAGGTGATCATGTATAATATTACCACCCTGCGGTAATAAAAGCCTTGGGCAGGTAGTATAATCCTGTCGGTGCAGGTGATAGCGTGGATGAGGGAATCGTCTCGCTCCTCAAGGACCTCGGCATGACCGATTACCAAGCAAGGGTCCTCTACGCGCTGATGCGGCTGAGGGAAAGTAGTGCCAAGCAGATCTCCGAGCTCTCCGGCGTTCCCAGAACGAAGGTATATGAAATCCTTGAAGACTTCGTTAGAAGAGGCTACGTCATCGAGATAGACATTCGTCCAAAGATGTACCAGATCGTAGACCCGCACAGGATCCTGGATATGATCGTAGAGGAAAAGAAAAGGGAACTCCAGCGAATAGAGCGAAAGGCAAAGGAGTTCAGCAAGATTATACCCGTGCTCGCGGAGACGGAATCCGGCGAGGGCAACTACCTCCTACGACTCAAGAGCCCGGAAGATCTGGAAATACGACTTAAGGGTAAAAAAGGGGAGATAATTGTCGGACTCGGGCCGCGGAGCGAAATTGAGCTGAGATTAAACAACGTGAAGGAAATTCCAGCACCCTTCGACTTCATATACACGGGGGACGAGATTTACATACCGCTCGTGCCGTTTTCCGAGCAGAGAAAGGAGCGCACCGTCGTAGTTTTCCGAGACAAGGGCATCCTTAGCGTATTCAGGAAATGGCTGCGTTCCCGATCGTGAGCAAAACCATTTATACCAATTACCCGTGCGGTTTCTATCATGGAGAAGGAAGAGATCTACACGCTCGCGTATAAGCACGCCCTGAAAAACGCCGTGGAGCATGGGGGGCGAGCTGCCGTTGGCGCGGTAGTGGGAAAGATCTTCGCAGAGCGCCCAGACCTGAAGCAGCATGCAAAGGAGATCATGCCCATCGTAAAGAAAGCCGTGGATGACGTCAACAGAATGAGCGTAGACAAGCAGAAGAGGGAGATGGAGAAGTTCGACTACAGCAAGCCCCAGAAAAAGGAACGGAAGGGGCTCCCCGAACTCCCGAACGTGGACAAGCACGACAAGATCGCCACAAGGTTCCCACCGGAGCCCGGAGGATACATACACCTGGGCAACCTGCGCAGCGCCCTCGTATCCTACCTCTACGCAAGAAAATACAACGGCACGTTCATCCTGAGGTTCGAGGACACCAACCCAGCAAAGCCCAAGCTTCCCTACTACGATGCAATCCGGGAAGACCTGAAGGCGGTGGGTATAAAGTGGGACAAGGAGATCATCGAGTCCGATAGGATCCCCATGTACTATGAGTATGCCAGGAAGCTCATAGAAGCCGGCGCCGCATACGTCTGTACCTGCAGTCCGGAGGAAATGCGCAGGTATCGCGAGGAGAGGAAGGCCTGCCCCCACCGCAGCCAGAGCGTTGAGGAGAACCTGGAGCTATGGGATAAAATGCTCGAGGGCGCCTTTGGAGAGGGGGAGGCCGTCCTAAGGCTGAAGATTGATCCTGCACATCCGAACCCCGCGATGCGCGATCCCGTGCTCTTCAGGATCATAACGAGCGTCCCGCACCCAAGAACGGGCTACAAGTACCACGTCTATCCGCTCTACAACTTCGCCTGCGCCGTGGAGGATGGACTTGAGGTCACGCACGTCCTCAGGGGCAAGGAACACCAGACGAACGGCGAAATACAGCGGATCATACAGAGGGCCCTCGGTCTGCGCACCCCTGAGTTCATCCACTTTGGAAGGATCCACGTGGAGGACAAGGACTCTTCCATCCCCATGGGCAAGCGCTACATCCGCCAGGTGCTGCGTGAGGGGACCGTAGAGGGCTGGGACGACGTCAAGATACCCACCGTGCGCGCGCTCCTCAACAGGGGCATCCTGCCGGAAACGCTCTGGGAGTTTTTCGAGGAGATCGGTCCAAAGAAGAGCGACCTTCACGTGGACATGGAGTACATATACGGCATAAATAGGAAGAAGCTTGACGAGCGCGCGAGGCGCTTCTTCTTCGTAGAGGATCCCGTAGAGGTAATCGTGGAGAACGCGCCCGCCGTGGAGGCGAGAATACCCTACCACCCCAACCACCCAGAGTACGGCGAGCGCGTATACAGACTCCCCGAGGGGGACCACCGGCTTTACGTAGCGCGGTCCGACCTTCCGGAGGAGGGGGCAACGGTAAGGCTGATGCACCTCTACAACATCCGCATCGAAAGCGCCGGGGACCAGGTGGTTGCCAGATACGCCGGTGACGAAATAGGGAAGATGCGGAAGATCCAGTGGGTGCCGGAAATCGGAGAGTCCACAATAGATGCAGATATCCTGCACCCCTCCGGCAAAAGGATGCGGGGAATCATCGAGTACTGGGCCCAGAGCCTAAAACCAGGGGAAATAGTGCAACTCGAGCGCGTCTGCTTCGCGCGGGTGCGAAGGAACGAGGGAGAGAAGATAATCTTTTACTGGACGCACCGGTAAACATCAGCCACAACAAAGGGAGCAGGGTGCAAAATGAAGATTGTAGCCGTTGCCGACGTTCATGGAGACGCCGACGCCCTCGACCGGATACTCGTGAAGGAACGGTCATGGGATCTCTTCGTTTTCGCGGGGGACGCCCTCGGGAAAGGGGAAGGAAACAACGAAGTGGTCGAAACACTCTCGGAGATTGACAATCTAGTTGCCGTGCTCGGAGAGTGGGACTACGCGGTGCTTTACGGCAAAACGAGCCTCGTGCCAAGGGAATACGTGCAAGATGCTCTAAGAATTCGAGAAGAGCTCCGCAAAGAAAACGCGGACTTTCTGAATCAACTGCCGCTCGTGGCAGAGCGCCAACTTGACGGCAAAAGACTAACGGTGGTTCACGGCACCCCCGACGCGGTACTGCTGCGCGGAATAGGGCCTTGGACGGAACCGGCAAGCATACGGGCATACCTGAGCAAAACCGACCTACTCATAACCGGACACACCCACGTGCCCCACGTCTTCCAGTGGAAAACCAAGCGATATGGGCAGCGGCTTTACGTGAACCCGGGGAGCCCCTCATACCAAGGAAGCGGAGCGAAGAAGACGTACGCCGTGCTGGATACGGAGGAGTGGGAAGTAAAGATCAAAACAGTTTAGACCATGGACTCCAGCACCCTCCGGAACCTACGCACCTTCTTCCTTGAATCGCCACGGAGCTTACCCTCCAGAACCTTGAGGGCAAAAACCACCCTGTCAAGCTTGTCAGCGGGGATACGGATATGCGTTTCACGTAGCTCCATTGGAACGGAGATGCCCGACGCCTTCTGCAGATAATCAGGGACCTTTGCAACGAACTTTGCATCATGATCACGAAGACCCCTCATAGAAATAACGACGTATCCATGTGGGTGACGCCAGATGTTCACCTTATCGCCATATAGCTCCAGAAGGCGTGAGATCGCCTCGGCAGCAGCACCGGCGTAAAACATCTTGTTGGTCATCCGCGTTGCCGATCTCCCTGTACTGGAACTCCCCTTTTGGATGAAATGCCTGCGGATAGCGTCAAAAACAATTTTTGCATTGCGAGGATTCCTTGCCCACGAGATATCATCCCCCGCCATGGACCGTACAAGGGGAACAAGATCCTCCAGGATCTGTGAGACATCTACACCGCTCTTACTAAGCTCCTCGCGTATGGGGCGATAAACAGGATCCTTACGGATTAACCGCTCCCAATCACGGGCGTCCGACTTTGTTTGCACTACCTGCGGTTCCCTTGGAAGGTAACGGAGCATCCGCCCGTACTCTGATAGAAGGTTAACGGCTCTGCGCAGGTATATTGGGTTGCCTGTGGACGTGTAGCGTTCGAGGAGTTGCTGAATCGGTTGTGCAGACAGAACGTCGGGAATTGTGACTAATGCCCGTCTAACGTCCCGATCTGCATCGTACGCCTTTGCAAAGGCATGAACAACGGAAGGATCTCGCAGCAGTTCATCGGGCAAGTGCTTGGATAAATGCTGTAGAACAGGGTGGTTGCGGTAGAGCGAGAGGTGCTTCGATATTCGTGGGTTCTCCCCCAAGTCCTTCGACAATCGCTTAGCATACTTATCCAAAGAGTGTTCCCGCAAAAGCAACCTGAGACGATACTCAAGCTCGGGAAGGGGAACATCCTTGGAAAGCACGTCTGCAACCTGCTCGGGTGGGATATCGGGATGTACGAGAATTCTCAGAACATTCTTTGCACCCAGCGCCCGGATGGCCCTACTTATTAACCGCGGGTCAACATTAGCCAAAACTGCTTTACGCTCGACCAAGGACCGCCTGGCCTTTGCCTTTGCCTTCCCGGAAAGATAAGGGGCAAAATCAGGGTGTAAAACCTGTCGAAGCTCTGGATGTTCTCCGAGCAGTTGCCAAAATTCGCGATTAACCCTCCCAGCGATCATATGCTCGGCGACGTCAAGGGGTGAAAGTGAATGGATGCGAACGTAGTCCCAGAACCAATCGGGGGCCGTGGCAACGGAATTGTAAAGATCGTAAGCATCCGCTAGCGTTTTTACCTTCTTTCTGAGATCCTCTGCATCGATATCAAGGCCATGTTTGCGCAGAAGGTCCGCCGTGGATTCCAGGTATTCGTCTGCGAGGCGCAGAGCTACCGCAGAATGGACAGAGTTCAGCGTATCCCTTAAATGATAAAGATAAGCATAGAGGGGAACTATCTCGCCCGAAATCCGCACCCTGTCCCCGGACAGCTCCACACGTAAATGCTCGTTGGGGACGCCATCGGGATAGTCTTTCCGGATCTCCGGATCGCCGTCCACCTTAATGCGCGCAAGGGAGAGGACGTCGTGCTCCGAACCAAATTCCTCCCGTATGAACTCCGTTGCAAGATCGACCCCGCGACGAGGAAGTTCCAACGAGTACTCTGGAAACTTCTGGGCGTGGCGATAGAGTCTATCCATGTG
>Ga0256831_1000428_pt1 | contig 21820 bp, 16 predicted proteins | sample 132544metaG_FD_189087 | JGI IMG/M metagenome (GOLD analysis project Ga0256831, IMG submission 189087) | Hydrothermal vent microbial communities from Lau Basin, Pacific Ocean - 132-544 | ecosystem: Environmental > Aquatic > Marine > Hydrothermal vents | place: Pacific Ocean: Lau Basin | collected... | reverse complement strand
CTTCTACGGTCACTGCTGTGCCGTCTGAAAAACGGGCTTTCTGATTAATATGGTAAGTGACGGATAAGCCGTCTTCAGCAATGTTAATATCATCCGCCAGCAGGCCGTAAAAAGAATAAGGTTCATCCAGACTCTGTTCCATCAGTGTTTCAAACACCAGGCCATCAACTCCGTCAGCCCCTACCCCTTTAAGCAGATAGGGGTTGAGCCGGTCAAAGGTCATGGAACCGTTTAGATCCAGACGGCCGCCTTTGGGCGCATCAGGGTTTACATAATCAAAATGACTGAAGCCTTTTTTATATTTGGGGGTATAACCGTAGGCAATTCCATAATCAGCAAAAGCTAATTTACTGATACTGATAAATAACAGCAAAATTACCAAGCTGATAAAATGTTTATGCTTTACAGGCTTATTATTGAATGACATTTTTTGCCGGTTTAATAAAATTTTTTTTAATAACATCTAGTTTATTCTAATTATCACAGGTATCATATCCAGAATTGATTTTATTACAAGTAGTAATGGTTGGTTCACTTTAAAGTCTAAGACAACAACCATACTCATTCTATCCAAGGAGTTAAACTATGGGATTTTTGCAGGGTAAACGAGCGCTGATTGTCGGTCTTGCCAGTAATCGTTCAATTGCATGGGGCATTGCCCAGGCTATGAAACGTGAAGGTGCTGAACTTGCATTTACCTACCAGAACGAAAAACTGCAGAGCCGGGTAGAAAAACTGGCTACAGAATGTGATTCAGATATTATTCTGCCCTGTGATGTATCCAGTGATGAGCAGATTGAAAAGGTCTTTGAAGATCTGGATAACTTCTGGGATCACCTGGATATTATTGTCCACTCCGTGGCCTTTGCCCCAAGAGCAGAATTGAGCGGTGAATACCTGGACAGTGTCACCCGTGAGGGTTTCTTAATGGCCCATGATATCAGTTCCTACAGTTTTACAGCCCTGGCCAAAGCCGGACGAAATATGATGGAAGGTCAGAACGGCGCCCTGTTAACTCTGTCCTACCTGGGTTCAGAGCGCATTATGCCCAATTATAATGTGATGGGTGTGGCCAAGGCCAGTCTGGAAGCCAATGTCCGCTATATGGCTGAATCTCTAGGCCCTGACGGTATCCGTGTTAACTCCATCTCTGCCGGCCCTATCCGTACTCTGGCCGCTGCCGGTATTGGTGATTTCAGAAAAATGCTGACCCATGTAGAAGAAAATGCCCCGCTGAGACGCAATGTCACCATTGATGATGTGGGCAATACTGCTGCTTTCTTATGCTCTGACCTGGCCAACGGCATTACCGGTGAAAATATTTATGTAGATGCCGGATATAATCATGTCGGCATGGGTGCCGGTGCTTTGCGTTCTAAAGACGAAGAAAAATAAAAGCCGATATTTAACAGCACGAAAAATTCGTGCTGTTAAATCTTATACAGGAAATATCGGTACCTACACCGATTGATGACAAATAGAACTAATTATTTCAAATAGCAGCATTCCTGCTCCTCTATCCATACCCCTATTTTTCCAGTATCCCGGTTTCCCCTTCTGTTTTTGCAATAATTACCGCACCGCAGGAATCGCTAAAAATATTAACCGAAGTTCTGAACATATCCAGAATTCTGTCAACAGCCAGGATCAGGCCGATGCCTTCTAACGGCAGGCCAATAGCGGTCATAATAATGGTTATAGCGACCAGGCTGGCAGCAGGAATACCGGCTACACCGATAGAGGTCAGCAGAGCAACCATAACCACGGTAAACTGAGTGATAAAACTGAGTTCAATGCCGTAGGCCTGAGCAATAAACATGGCGGCTACACATTCATACAGTGCTGTACCGTCCATATTGACGGTTGCACCCAGAGGCAGGACAAAACTTGAAGTGCGGTTGGAAACGCCGGCATTTTTTTCAACACACTCCATGGTAACAGGTAAGGTAGCGCTGGAAGATGCCGTGGAAAATGCGGTCAGCATGGCCGGGGACATGGCTCGGATATGGCGCCAGGGGTTTACCCGGCCAACGGTATAAAGAATGATGGGCATGATAACAAATACATGGATGGCCAGGGCCAGCAGTACACTGAGCATAAACATGGCCAGGGAACCAAACAGGTGAGCAATATTATCAGAACCAATACTGGCAATGACATGAGCCACCAGACCGAATACCCCTATAGGGGCAAACTTCATAATAAAGTCGGTCATGGCCATCATGGTTTCAAATACACCCTGCCAGATGTTTTTCAGGGCTTTTGCCGGACCTTCCGAAATGCGGGTCATAAAAAAACCAAACATCAGACTGAAAAAAATCAGCCCAAGCATCTGACCATTATGGGCTGCAGCCAGGACATTGGAGGGAATAATACGCAGAAAAATGTCCGCTACATCACCAGCCCCCTTGCCTTCAACCTTGGCCAGTGTTGTCTCGGGAACCTGCTGTAAACCAATCAGGTCTCGTGCCGGCTGGCCGTCAATATAGCCGGGCTGAATAAGATTAACAACAAGCAGGCCAATGGTAATAGCAATAAAACTGGTGGCTGTATAATAAAGCAGGGTTTTAATACCCATCCGGCCCAGACCTTCTTCACCGCCAATGCCGGCAATCCCCATAATAATGGAAGACATGATCAAGGGGACAATAAGCATCATCAGAGCCTGCAGGAATAACTTCCCGACAAACTCAAACATACTGTCATAAGTGACACCGAACAGGGCAGCATCCGGCCCGGCAAGCAGTCCGGCAAAAACTGATAATACAAGAGCAATTAAAATCTGCCAATGCAGTTTAAGTTTCACCGAACTCTCCTTTTAAGTAAAAATTTACAGCTCGTCTTCAGTTAGAGCCCTGGCATTAATCTTTATCTCGGACTCAGAACGGATCTGCAAAGTAGATAAAGCGGTTTCAAGGTTACCCTTGTTTTGCAGCAGAGCTTTTTTAATGTCTTCAAAAAGTGCCCTGTCATCAGTGTCACCATCCTTGACCGCAGCCACTGCAACAATGGCCACATCACCATTAATCATTTTAGTACTGGCATATTTGACATCCCTGGGCATGGTAAAAGCTTTATTCAGGATAGCTCCGGGGACATTAGCGGCCTGACGATCAACATAACCTGCTGTTTCCAGTTGTATAGAATTAGCCTGGGCAATGTCTTCCATGGTTTTATCGCTATTCAACTGCTTGATTATTTCTGCGGCCTTTTCCTGGGCTTTAGCAGAAACCTGCTGTTGCTGCAGATGTGTTTTAATCTGTTCCTTAACTTCTTCCAGCGGTTTGATATTGGCAGGAATTCGTTCAACCAATCTGACCACGGCAACATGATCATCATCCAGTTCAATCAGATCACTATTATTACCTTCTTCAAGTACAGTTTCGCTAAAAGCGGCATTAAGTAATTTGGGGTTGGCAAAAATACCTTCTCCACCCTGCTGACTGATTAAATCACTTTCCTTAATTTTTAAATTAAGTTCCGCAGCTACCGGTTCAAGAGAATCGGGCTGTTCAAAAGCCAGTGTCTGCATGGTTTCAGCTTTTTCAAAATAACTGTTTTCTGCTTTTTCAAACTGCAGGTCAGCCACAATCTGATCTTTTACTTCTTCCAGTGGTCTGGATTCACCGCCCTGCACTTCGCTTAACCTGATAATATGAAAACCAAAGGGTGATTCTACCAGTTCACTGACTTCGCCGGGTTTAAGTGCAAACGCGGCCTTTTCAAAAGCTGGCACCATTTCGCCGGTACCGAAAAAGCCCAGGTCACCGCCTTTATCTGCCGAACCGGGATCTTTGGAATATTGTTTGGCCATTTCAGCAAAATCAGCACCATTTTTAATTTTATCCAGAACTTCCTGAGCTTCTTTTTTTACCTGGGCTTTAGTTGCTTCATCAGCATCAGTAGCTACAGTAAACAGAATATGACTGGCTTTGCGACGTTCAGGCTGAGTATATTTAGCCAGGTTATCGTGATAGTATTTTTCTATCTGTTCTTCTGTTACCTCAATATCTTTGGCAATATCCCCTCTGGATATTTCAAGATAAGCCAGTTTGATTTTCTCGGGATTTTCAAACTGCTGTTTAAAGTTCTGATAATAATTTTTTATTTCTTCATCGCTGATTTCTACACTGTCCTTAAAAGTATCTGCCTTGATAATCGCATAGGAAATGTCTCTTTTCTGTTTTATCAGCTGAATAACCCGCTTAACTTCCTGCTCAGACACAATAGCTGACTGGTTAATACCCTGAGCAAATTGCTGCAGTAATAATTGGGTTGCCACATTGCTGCGGTAATTAGACTTGCTATAAGCACTGGGTAAATAACGATTGTATAAGTCTGCAGAAAACTTGCCGTCAAGCTGGAAGGTAGGATCGTTACGAATGTATTCGTCTATCTGCGCTTTGGATATGGTAAAGCCTTTTTCTATCAGATAATTGATCAGGACTCGATTGTTAATCAGTTTTTCCAGCACTAATTGCTTGATTAAACTGCTTTCAACTTTACCCTGTAATTTTTGTGATTCATTCTGAACAGCATTCTGAAACTCAGATACGGTAATTTTGTAATCACCGACATGGGCAACAGCCGGATTGGAATCAGGCGTAATATAACTATTAATGCCCCATAGTGCGAAAGGGATGGAAATCAGAATAACAATTACCCAGGCAAACCATCCTGTCGCCTTTTCTCTGATACTGTGTAATAGCATATATTTATCTCAGTCGTGTAAATATTGGTTTCAAAAAACCCAAAAAAAGTTTCAAAAAAAAAGCGCGTCAAAAACGCGCTTCCTTGATATGGCGGAACGGACGGGACTCGAACCCGCGACCCCCTGCGTGACAGGCAGGTATTCTAACCAGCTGAACTACCGCTCCTGAATTCATTCCAAAAATTTTACTCATTAAGTAAAGGGTTTCTGGTTATGTCTATATCTTGTAGAGTTTTAGTTTCTCGTCAAGAATTTTTCTCGTCGAGAGTTGCCGCTTTTCTCGTCGAGAGTAGTAGCTTTTTCTCATCTTCTCATCGAGGTAGTTGGTGGGTGATATAAGATTCGAACTTATGACCCCCGCCTTGTAAGGGCGGTGCTCTGACCAGCTGAGCTAATCACCCGCAAATTTCTGCAGCTATTGTTTTTCTGTAAAGAAATTTTAAATACCTTAAATACAAGTTTTTATTAAGCTTTATATCAAGGTTTTTAAACCAGTAGCTGCAAAAAAATCTGGCTTAGTTTACCGCGTCTTTTAAAGCTTTACCAGCTTTAAATGCAGGATTTTTTGCCGCTTTAATCTGAATAGTTTCGCCAGTGCGAGGATTACGACCTGTACGGGCCGCTCTTTCTCTAACTTCAAAAGTTCCAAAGCCAATCAAGGTGACTGGTTCATTGCTGGCAAGAGAATCTGTAATAGCTTTAATGGTGGCATCTAATGCACGACCAGCAGAAGCTTTTGACAGATCAGCGTTTTCAGCAATAGCATTAATAAGTTCGGATTTGTTCACAAATGGTCCCCTTTCTGTTTACCCACGAAATGACAGAAAGTTTTTTACAACAAACTAAATAACAGGTCTCAATAAATGAATTCCAGTAAAATGGATTTGCATATGATTATTGATATTTGTCAGATTTTTTGTTAGATAAAAACTGAACAGTCAGATTATAGATAATACGTAAAAAAATTATTATAAATTAACTTAAATTAAATTAGACGTTGTGTTACAACGGATACCGGGACATTGAAGCAAAATTTATTGTTAAAATCTAGCTAAATTTGTAATTAATTTAAAATTTCTTGAATTAAACATAAAAGCTTTGTTCAGGCCTTGCTACAGCTTGTTTTTAAAAATTAAATAATAATTTTTAAAAACAAAATGTTAGCTTGTCTTTCTCAGTATTTGGTAAATTTTAGACCTAAAAATACCGGAATATTAATTCCGATATTTTTATATTTTACCAGTGTCTACAGGCTTCCTGATAACAGCCTCTTTTCACCTTCAATACCCTGTTAATGAGCTCGAATGGCTGCATTTTTTTTGCGAGTAGACACTTTTGCGTTTGTTGAAGCCGTTTTTTTTCCGGAAACCGGTTCAGGCATATGTTCAAGAGCAATCTGAAAGACCTCATCAATCCACTGAACAGGAATAATTTCCAGTTTGGATACAATATTTTTAGGCAGTTCAACCAGGTCCTTACGGTTTTCTTCCGGAATAATAACGGTCTTTATTCCGCTTCTCAGAGCTGCCAGAAGCTTCTCTTTCAGACCACCAATAGGTAAGACCTCACCACGCAGTGTAATCTCGCCTGTCATCGCGACATTGGCTTTAACCGGTGTTTCGGTCAGAGCAGACACAATCGCAGTACACATGCCGATACCGGCACTGGGACCATCCTTTGGAATAGCCCCTTCCGGAACGTGAATATGAATATCCTTATTCTCATACACTTCATGGTCAATACCCAGCATATCAGAACGACTACGTACCACCGTCAGTGCAGCCTGAATAGACTCTTTCATCACATCACCTAACTGACCGGTGACACTGTTTTTACCTTTACCGGGCATAACCGCAGTTTCAATAGTAAGAATTTCACCACCGACTTCAGTCCATGCAAGGCCTGTCACCTGGCCGACCTGGTTTTCCTGTTCCACACTGCCGTAGCGGAAGCGTTTAACACCCAGATATTTTTCAATATTACGGCAGGTAACCGATACTTTTTTAACTTTCCTGTCCAGCAGAATTTCCTTGACTACCTTACGGGCAATCTTGGCAATTTCACGCTCAATACTACGCACTCCGGCTTCGCGGGTATAATAACGGATTACATCCCTGATAGCTCCTTCACTGATGCTCAGTTCGGTTTCTTTCAGACCATTATTTTTCATCTGCTTGGGGATCAGATAACGTGAAACAATATTCAGTTTTTCATCTTCCGTATAACCGGGAATACGGATCACTTCCATACGGTCAAGCAGTGGTCCCGGAATATTCATGCTGTTAGAGGTAGCAATAAACATGACCTCAGACAGATCGTAATCGACTTCCATATAGTGATCATTAAAGGTATTATTCTGCTCCGGATCCAGAACCTCAAGCAGAGCTGAGGATGGATCACCGCGCATGTCCATGGCCATCTTGTCAATTTCATCCAGCAGGAAGAACGGATTTTTAACCCCGACCTTGGCCATATTCTGAATGATCTTGCCCGGCATGGAACCGATATAAGTTCTTCTGTGACCGCGAATTTCAGCCTCATCACGCACACCGCCCAGAGACATACGGGTAAATTTACGATTGGTCGCACGGGCAATAGACTGTCCAAGCGAGGTTTTACCTACACCTGGGGGGCCGACCAGGCACAGGATCGGTCCCTTGAGTTTTTTCATTCGCTGCTGAACCGCGAGGTATTCAAGGATACGTTCCTTGACCTTTTCCAGACCGTAATGATCTTCTTCTAAAATGGCTTCGGCTTTAGCCAGATCATGGCGGACCTTGGAACGTTTTTTCCAGGGCACATTAGTCAGCCATTCAAGATAATTACGCACCACAGAGGCTTCTGCGGACATAGGCGACATCATTTTGAGTTTGTTCAGCTCAGCCAGGCCTTTCTTTTTAGCTTCAGCAGAGAGGCCGTTATTCTTAATCTTGTTTTCCAGTTCTTCCAGTTCATTAGGTACATCATCAATATCATTGAGTTCCTTCTGAATGGCTTTCATCTGCTCATTGAGGTAATACTCACGCTGGCTTTTTTCCATCTGCTGTTTAACACGGCCGCGTATTCGCTTTTCAACCTGCAGAATATCAATTTCTGATTCCATCTGAGCCAGCAGATGTTCCAGACGCTCACGGACATCAGATATTTCCAGGATAACCTGTTTTTCTTCAATTTTCAGCGGCATGTGCGCGGCAATGGTATCCGCCAGGCGACTGGGATCTTCAATGCTGGATAAAGAGGATAAAATTTCCGGCGGTACCTTGTCATTCATTTTGACATACTGGTCAAACTGGTTCATGACAGTACGAGTTAACACATCAGCTTCACGCTCATCCAGCTGAATATTTTCAAATACGCTGACCTGGGCAGTAAAATAGTCATCGGCAGTAAATATATTTTCAATACGGGCACGCTCATCGCCTTCCACCAGAACTTTAACGGTTCCGTCGGGCAGTTTTAATAAACGTAAAATTGAGGCTATGGTACCGACATTATTAATATCTTCAGGCTGCGGATCATCATCTGATGCATTTTTCTGTGCAATCAGCAGGATTTTCTTATCCTCTTCCATGGCCGCTTCAAGGGCATTAATAGATTTTTCACGACCAACATACAGTGGTATGACCATATGCGGGTAAACCACCACATCGCGCAAAGGCAACACGGGATAAATCCGGGTACTTTCTTCGAGTTCTGACATTTCTTCAGACATATTATTTTCTTGCTCCATTATTCAGGAGTTCCTCTTGTTTTGTGCATCTGTAAGCAGCTAAAAATACGGCTCCCACAAATATTTTGAAGGTGTTATTTGATTATAGTGTATATATGGGTGTTATGGGAGAAAATTCAAGTTTAATGAGTTATTTTTGGGCTTTAAACACTAAAAAAGGAGCCTTAAGGCTCCTTTTTTAGTGTTTAACCATATTTTAGCTTATGGTCAATTCTTTATAAACAATTCAATAACTATTTCTATAAAAGCTACTCACCTGATGCTTTTTTATCAGTATTTTCATAAATCAGAAGGGGTTCAGACAGACCGTTAATTACGCCTTCATCCACCACGACTTTCTGCACATCATCTACTGAAGGCAGTTCATACATGGTATCCAGCAGAGTATGTTCCAGAATAGAACGCAGCCCACGGGCACCCGTTTTTCTTTCCATTGCTTTCTGGGCAATGGCCTTCAATGCATCTTCGCGTAACTCAAGCTCAGCACCTTCCAGTTCAATCAGTTTGCTGTACTGTTTGGCCAGGGCATTTTTGGGTTCTGTCAGGATCCGTACCAGGGCTTCCTCATCCAGCTCGCGCAGAGTGGCGATTACAGGCAGACGACCGACAAATTCAGGGATAAGACCATAACGAGTCAGATCTTCTGGTTCAATATCATCCAGGGTTTCACCAAAACTCTTAGCATCTTCCCTGGTTTTTACTTCTGCACCAAAACCGATACCACCTTTATCAGAGCGCTGCTGTATCACCTTATCCAGGCCGGCAAAAGCGCCGCCGCAGATAAACAGTATATTACCAGTATTAACCTGTAAAAATTCCTGCTGTGGATGTTTACGGCCGCCCTGCGGCGGAACAGAAGCTATCGTACCTTCAATTAATTTTAATAATGCCTGCTGTACACCTTCACCGGAAACATCACGGGTAATGGATGGGTTGTCTGATTTACGGGAAATTTTGTCAATTTCATCAATATAGACAATACCGGTCTGGGCTTTTTCTACATCATAGTCACATTTTTGCAGCAGTTTCTGGATAATGTTTTCAACATCTTCACCGACATAACCGGCCTCAGTCAGAGTTGTAGCATCAGCAATAGTAAATGGTACATCCAGTAAGCGTGCCAGAGTTTCGGCCAGCAGGGTTTTACCGGAACCGGTAGGCCCGATTAACAGGATATTACTCTTGGACAGTTCCACATCGTCTTTCTTATAGCCGTTTTCCAGACGTTTATAGTGGTTATACACCGCAACAGCCAGAATTTTCTTGGCTTCAGCCTGGCCAATGACGTATTCATCCAGAATTTTATTAATTTCTCTGGGTGTAGGTAATTTTTTACCCGGAACAGAACCACCCTGTTCCTGGATCTCTTCACGAATAATATCATTGCATAATTCAACACATTCGTCACAGATAAATACAGAAGGACCGGCAATTAACTTTCTGACTTCATGCTGGCTCTTGCCGCAGAAAGAACAGTAAAGAAGCTTACCATTATCATCTTTGTTTTGAGTATCATCACTCATAAAACGAACCTCATATCAGGGAAACTGCGCCCTTCTTTTCTTATAAATAGCTTATTTGTTTCTGACGGATCTCATATTATCTAATAAATTAGAAAGCCCACATGAGACTGTATCAGGCAAATTTTTATTTACCTGATACATATATAAATGTTATTGGCTAATAAATCAACTCTATTCTTCTTCAGAAATGCTGTCACGATGGCTGATAATTTTATCTACCAGACCATAATCCACAGCTTCCTGAGAGCTTAGGAAGTTATCTCTGTCTGTATCCTGAGCAATAACTTCCAGATCCTGGCCGGTATGATCCGCCATGATCTGATTTAATTTATCTTTTAATGTCAGAATTTCTCTGGCATGGATTTCAATATCCGATGCCTGGCCCTGAAAACCGCCTAAAGGCTGGTGAATCATCATTCTGGAGTTGGGCAGACAGAAACGTTTACCATGAGCACCGCCTGTCAGTAATAATGCACCCATACTGGCCGCCTGGCCAATACACATGGTACTGACGTCCGGTTTGATAAACTGCATGGTGTCATAAATGGACATACCGGCAGTCACTGAACCACCGGGGGAATTAATATACAGGTGGATATCCTTATCCGGATTTTCGGATTCAAGAAATAATAACTGCGCTACAATCAGGTTAGCCATATGGTCTTCAACCTGACCGACCAGAAAAATCACCCGTTCTTTTAATAATCTTGAATAAATATCAAAAGAACGTTCCCCTCTTGCTGTCTGCTCAATAACCATAGGCACCAGACCCAGGTTATCAGCCTGTACAACACCTGCTGTGATTTTATTGTTTAGCATTAAATTATTATCCTTCATTTTATTAATATCTTAAATACCGGTAGTATCAGCCTGTTTTATTCAGCGGCCTCTGCTTCTTTATCTTTTTCAGGATTCATAAACTCGGTAAAAGACAGTGATTTTTCTTCCACCTTAGCCTGATCACAGGCCCAGTCAACCACCATTTCTTCCAGTACAAATGACTCAATTTCAGCCAGTTTTTCCTTGTTGGATATATAGTAATTAACAACTTCCTGTGGGTTTTCATAAGTAGCTGCCAGTTCTTCAACTTTTTGTCTTACTTTTTCAGGATCAGCTTTGATTTCATTGGCTTTAACGATTTCCGCCAGTACCAGACCTAAAGTAACCCGTTTTTTAGCCTGATCTTCAAAAAGATGGGTGGGTAAATCCGCTTCATCACTGCCCTGCATCTGATACTGCTGCTGCATCTGTTTAGCCATATTAACGGCTTCTTCCTGAACCAGTGCTGAAGGTACTATAATATCGTGTACCTCAAGAATGGTATCCATAATCTGATTTTTCAGCTTACCGGATATAGCCTTATCCAGCTCAAGCTGCATATTCTTTTTAACTTCTTCACGGAAGGCTTGTTCTCCACCTTCAGTAATACCAAATTTGGCAAAAAACTCATCATTCAGTTCAGGCAGGGAAGATTCGTTAACCGCTTTAACCTTAACATCAAACTGAACATCCTTGCCCGCCACATCTGCATAATGATAATCTTCAGGGAATTTCAGGTTCAGAGTGATTTCATCACCGGCTTTAGCACCTTTAAGGCCTTCTTCAAAACCTTCAATCATCTGTGCCTGACCTAATACGATAGGTACATCTTTACCTTCATTACCGTTAAAGCCTTCACCGTCGATAGTACCAACAAAATCAACGACAACCTGGTCGCCTTCTTCAGCAGCACGGTCAACTTCATTAAAGACCTGGTTCTGTTTGCGAATATTCTCAATAGTCGCATCAATATCCGCATCGGTAATTTCTACATTGGCTTTTTCAAAGGTCTGTTCAGCCAGTGAAGCCACTTCAATTTCAGGATAAACCTCAAATGTTGCCTTATAACGGATAACATCCTTGTTATCTTCATCAACCAGGTCGATTTTAGGCTGACCGGCAGGATTAATTTTTTCCTGAGCAATGGCTTCAAAATAGCTTTTCTGTAATTTCTCATTTAGAACTTCAGCTTCAACCTGAGCACCAAAACGTTTTTTAACTACCGAAACAGGGATTTTACCAGGACGAAAGCCATTGATTTTGACGGTTTTTGTCAGAGATTGTAAACGAGTTTTAACTTCTCCATCGATATCTGCTGTTGGAAATTCAACAGTCATTTCTCTTTCCAGACCTTCTTTTGGTTCTACTGAAACCTGCATTTTCTATCCTCGTTACAATCTAATAAATTTTTTAAAAAATACCACTACCAAAAATGATGGCCGCTGAAACCACAGCGGTCACGGCAGATGATAAGCTATATAGGGTTAAACCTAAATTAATCAGTTGAACCTACTGCGAAAGTCCATAGCACTGAATCTACAAGGCTTTCCAGAACATTTTGACTTCACCCGTAGGGTGACTACGAATAAAGCCAAAATAACCTGTAAAACATTGTATCTCCAGCACTCTGATCATTCTCGCTACGATTCAACTGATTAATTTAGGTTAAACCCGGCATTATACAAGATAATTGGGCTAATGATTAATACTTTTTGTGATGATATTACAGAATTATTGCTTTTTTCTATTTTGCGAGAAATTTTTTACAAAGAAAATAAATGGTGCGGATGGAGAGACTCGAACTCTCACGCCTCTCGGCACCAGAACCTAAATCTGGCGTGTATACCAATTTCACCACATCCGCAGGAATAATCAGGGATCAGAAAGATATCAATAAGGGATATGGGGTGAACGAAGGGGATCGAACCCTCGACCGCAGGAGCCACAATCCTGAGCTCTACCAACTGAGCTACGCTCACCACAATTATTAGTTTTCTGATAGTTAGTTTTTGATTCTGGAATAAATCAGGGATTAAGTAAGCCTTAAAATTGCTTTTATGGCAAAAGCAGCTTTCTTTACTAACAACCCTTACGATCCCGCTTGGGCAAATATGGTACGCCCGGCAGGACTCGAACCTGCTACCCTCGGCTTAGAAGGCCGATGCTCTATCCAGATGAGCTACGGGCGCAGAATCTATAACTGGTCATATATATTGCCAGAAATATTCTAAATTTGGTCGGGGTAGAGAGATTCGAACTCCCGACATCTTGCTCCCAAAGCAAGCGCGCTACCAGACTGCGCTATACCCCGAATAATGTTGGCAAACCATTTAATAAATCAATGATGACTTGCTATGCATTAAGTGGTGCGTATGTTAATAAGTTTATGCAGTCAATGCAAGTATTTTTTATAAAATTTTACTCACATCAGGCTTTAATAATATAGACAATTTAAACGACTCTTTTTTTAAACTGAATTTTGTAATATTTTTACTTTAACCTTTCTTTTTTAGGTAAAATAGCTATACAAAATTTTATAACTCCCTGCATCTTATTTAATAGTAAGGTGCAGGCAATATTAAAAAGACCCATTTTATGACTGCAAAGATAATTGACGGTAAGGGCATTGCCAACCAGATTAAAGAAGAGCTTAAACAACGAGTTGAAAGCCGTAAACAGAAGGGTTTACGGGTTCCGGGACTGGCAGTTATAAAGGTCGGTAATGACCCGGCTTCTGAAGTTTATGTACGCAATAAGCGCAATGCCTGTGTGCAGGTCGGCATTCATTCAGTGGCCCATGACCTGGATGAGCAGACTACCCAGGAAGAAATTCTGTCCCTTATTGATGCCTTAAATGAAGATGAAACTATTGACGGCATTCTGGTGCAGTTACCTGTTCCTGAGCATATTGATTCGGAAACCATTATTGAGCGGATTAATCCTGATAAAGATGTGGATGGTTTTCACCCATATAATGTTGGCCGCCTGGCTTTACGGGTACCGCTATTACGCCCCTGTACACCACGCGGGATTATGACCCTGCTGGAAAAAACACTGTCTGAGGCAGGGCTTGATATCAGGGGACAGAATGTCTGCATTGTCGGAGCCTCAAATATTGTCGGTCGTCCCATGGGGCTGGAACTGCTGCTGGCAGGCTGTACGGTAACCACCTGCCACCGTTTCACCAGGAACCTGAAAAAACACGTTAAACAGGCGGATATCCTGGTTGTGGCTGTGGGCAAACCGGGTATAGTGGACAGCAGCTGGATCAGCAAAGACTGTATCGTTATTGATGTCGGGATTAACCGGCTTGATAATGGCAAGCTGGTGGGTGATGTTGATTTTAACAGTGCCAGTGAACGTGCGGCTTATATTACTCCTGTGCCTGGCGGGGTTGGGCCTATGACAGTGGCGACGTTATTGCAGAATACGATGGATGCGGCGGAGGAACTTCATGGGTAAGGGAAGACAGGGTTAAGGGTTAAGGAAAAGACTGGGAGCGTTTCAGAAAGAGCTTAAAGCGTTGAGCGTTGAGCGTTGAGAAAGAGCCTGGAGGGTTTGTGGTTACTTGTCTATATAAAGTTTTTAACCTAGAACCTAGAACCTAGAACCTTTAATTCGCCAGTCTGATGTCCAGAACCCAGAAAAAAATGATGCCGGTTAGGAAAAAGCCTAGTAGGCTGCCTATGGAGAAGCGGCGGTATTTGCTGATAATGTCTTCCTGATTTTCTACTGAAATAATGAATGGGCGGCGGCTGTCAATGGGTTTGGAGATGGTGTGTATTTCCTGATCCACCAGGCGTTCGGTCATATCTTTATCCACTCTTTGCTCGGCAGCAGCCACGACTTTTTGCCATTCCTGTATATCAATTTCACCGTCATCATTCTCATCAAAACGGGCCAGGATTAAATCCGGCATTTTTTTCCATTTAGCCAGTAAGTCCCGCACTTCTGCTTTTTTATCAAAATTCTCCCTTCGCCCGCCAATGCTGTTAAAACGGCCAAGAACATACAGGTAGTCACCAATATCAATACGCTGCTCAGTAAATCGATATTTATTTCTATTGCCGATTTTAAGCATACCAAGAACGCCATCCACACTGGTCACATCAGAGACCTGGTATTCCCGTTCACCATACCAGGTTTTGGAAAAGGAAGGGGTTACCGTAGCATATTCCGGATCCACAACACAGGTGCCGGTATCATCAATCAGCAGGAAGAGATTATCAGAAGTTCCGGAATTGACTGTCTCCCAGCTTGCCTTTGACAGAGCATGATTATTTGAGGGGCCGATATCATATTCCCTGACCCGTTCTTCTATCTTGAACTTATACCAGAGACATTTTTTTTTACTCAGGGGAGATATTATGGGCTGCCCCTGCATAAGCCTGCCCTCGCCTTCCAGTTCCACATAACCCTGATGGGCAGAACGTATTCTGGAAGTCGGGGTGTCTGCAATCATACGGTAGCGGTGAAAGAAGCGGAATATACCATACAGACTGGCAGCACAGAGTATGACCAGCAAGCCAAGAAAAAAAATAATACCCGCCTGATCGGCCTGAATAATCTGCTGTTTTACGGATTCGAGCATTAATCAGCTAAAAGAATACAGGGACGATTAATTAAACAGAGATTTAATATCAACATCCTGCTTTTCTTCTTCATCAAATTCCAGCAGTGGCTGTTCTTTAAAATTAAACATCCGGGCAACAATTAAGTCAGGAAACTGTTCAATCCGGACATTATTAATATTGACACTGTCATTATAGTATTCACGCCTATCAGCAATGGCATCTTCCAGCCCGGTAATACGGTTCTGCAAATGCTGAAAATTTTGATTGGCTTTTAAATCGGGATAAGCTTCAGATACGGCAAACAGATTGCCCAGTCCCAGCCGCAACTGCCCTTCGGCAGCCCCTAAGGCAGCAATATCACCGGCTTCTCTGGCCTGAGAAACACTGGCACGGGCTTTAATAATTTTCTCCAGAGCTGAGCCTTCATACTGCATATATTGTTTACAGACTTCTACCAGCTTGGGCAGTTCGTCGTGACGCTGTTTAAGCAGAATATCAATGTTAGACCAGGCCTGAGAAACATTATGCTTGATCCTGACCAGGTTATTATAAATACTGATAAAATAAATGGCGGCAACAACAATGATGCCCAGTAAGACAAACGAAAAGGTACCCATAGATAATTCTGCCCTTTGAGTTGAATCCAGATAATTTAACTGATTTTTTCAGATTTAGCTTTGCTACAGTTAAAAATAGCAAAAACAGTCGAAAAAGCCATAAATACTGATTGTTTTTTTAATATACTTTTTTAATAAACCAGGGTTAAAAAATATGTCCCAGTTTACCGGCTTTGGTAGAGAGATAATGTGAATTGTGTGGATTTTCGCCATGCTTCCAGGGCAGTCGTTCAACCACTTCAATACCATGTTCTTCCAGGGCACTGACTTTACGTGGATTATTGGTCATTAAACGGATTTTATTTACCCTGAGATGTCTGAGCATATCACGGGCTATATCATATTCTCGTAAGTCGGCATCAAAACCAAGCTGTTCATTGGCTTCTACGGTATCTGCACCCAGATCCTGTAAATGATAGGCCTTAATCTTATTGATCAGCCCGATACCCCGCCCTTCCTGACGTAAATACAGCAGAATACCCCGTCCTTCATCAGCGATATGTCTTAAGGCTGCTTCAAGCTGAGGTCCGCAGTCACAACGCATACTGAACAGGGCATCGCCAGTCAGACATTCTGAATGCATACGTATATCAACGGGCTTACCATCAGCCACATTGCCCAGTACCAGGGCGATATGCTCCTTACGGGTGACATCGTCTTCAAACCCGTAAATGGTAAATTCTGCAAATTGGGTCGGCAGTCTGGCTGATTCTACAAACTTTAAGGCCACTTTTGTTCCTTGGCTGATAATTTTTATTTAATTTAATATTTTAGCATTTTCTAAATAGGATTGAAAAAACAAACCGGAAATATTTATTTTTAGGCACCTCATCAGTGCAATCAACCCTAAAATAAGCTATACATTAGAAGACATTCATAACGATTACTAAACCATATATGGTTCTTCGATTCCTTAAGTTTTTTTTACCCTTTCAGCATCTTTCTGATCATCAGCTCATTGAACTGGGTAACCTGATACAGATTAAAAATATTCCTGCTAAAACAACCTTTATTCAGCTATACAGTGACAGCCCCTACCAGTATTTTTTAATTGACGGCAGTGTTGAAATCAGTGATGAAAGTTCGACCCAGTGGTTGATCCATGCCCGCAGTGAAAATGCCCGCAACCCCCTGTCACGCTATCGCCCCAGCCGTTACAGTGTTAAAGCCATTGATGATATAAAAGTTGTTATGGTTGATTTACAGACCATGCTGCAATTTGCCAATAAGTCAGTTACAGAGGATCCTTCAGATAAAATACGCCAGCATTATCTCTATAAACGTTTAACCAAAGACCTCAGTAATAACCGCCTGGAATTACCCAGTGTACCGGACGTAGCACTGAAAATTCGCCAGGCCCTGTATGATGAAAACAGTAATTTCCGTCAAATTGCCAATATTATTGCCTCAGATCCGGCCATTACTACCAAAATAATTAAAACCGCCAATAGTGCTCTGTATCGCTCGATTCATAAAATTGATGATTGCCAGATGGCGGTTACCCGTCTGGGAACCAGGGTTACCTCCCAACTGGTTACTTCTTTTAGTATGAAGGAGTTATTTAAAACCAGAAACCGAGCCTTAAAGAAAAAAATGCAGGCCGTCTGGAATCATAGCCGGGAAATCGCTGCATTAAGCTTTGTCCTGGCCAAAATAACACCCGGCTTTAACCCGGAACATGCCCTGCTGGCTGGTTTATTACATGATATTGGAGCCATCCCGATTATCACTTTTGCCGATAAACATCCAGAAATCGTTAGTGATGACAGGCAATTTGATTTACTAATTGATACTTTAAAAGGTGAACTGGGTGCTGCCATTCTCTCTAAATGGCAATTTACCGAAGACTTGATTACCACCGCCCGGGAAGCCCAGAACTGGCTACGGCAGCCCGGTGAGAAACCCGACTACTGCGATATTATTATTGTTGCCCAGCTGCATGCTTTAAGCGGCAAATCCAGCACGACAGGAGATCTGCCCCGATTAAATGAAGTACCTGCATTTTCCAAACTGGCCCTTGGTCAGTTAACTCCTGAGTTAAGTGTCAAGGTTCTGGAGCAGGCAAAAGAACAGGTTGAAGAAACAATGAACCTGCTGGCCTGATTTTTTTTATATCTTTGCTATAGTTAGTGTTAACCTTGAAACCTTAACAGGATTAATATCGATGTCAGCTAACCCAAACCCAACCATGAACAAGTTCAACACCTTAAAACGTCCCTTTGCAATAACGCTTAAATCTGTCTTTATCTTTTTAATGCTCGGCTTTGTAGCCACGTCAGTCATGGCTTCCGGAGGTTCTGAAATACCTGAAGACATGACCGGAACGGTCTATGGAATTATTGCCCTGCTGGTATTTGTCCTGGCCTATAGTCTGGTTATAGGTGAAGAATTTCTGCACCTGAGAAAATCCAAACCGGTACTGGTGGCCGCCGGTATCATCTGGATCCTGGTGGGACTTTCCTATAACCAGATAGGCGAACCACATGCCGCCGGCATTGCCGTTAAACACAATATTGAAGAATACGCTGAATTATTGCTGTTTCTGCTGGCAGCCATGACCTATATTAACGCCCTTGAAGAACGCAATGTGTTTGACGCTTTACGGGGCTGGCTGGTTTCCAAAGGCTTTTCACTTAAAACCGTTTTCTGGATCACCGGCTTACTGGCCTTTTTAATCTCCCCTATTGCCGACAACCTGACGACTGCCCTGCTGATGGCTGCTGTCGCCATGGCTGTAGGTACCGGCAATACAACCTTTATAGTACTGGCCTGTATCAATATTGTTGTGGCCGCTAATGCCGGCGGAGCCTTCAGCCCATTTGGCGACATAACAACATTAATGGTATGGCAAAAAGGTATTGTCCAGTTTGACCAGTTTATTGCTCTGATCGTCCCTTCTCTGGTTAACTGGCTGGTTCCCGCAATTATTATGTCCTTTGCTGTTCCCAAAGGTAATCCAGAACCCATTGAAGCTGAAGTCCTGATTAAAAAAGGCGGTCTGGTGATGATCGCCCTGTTCCTGTTTACCATTGTCATGGCCGTCAGCTTCCATAACTTTCTGCATTTGCCTCCGGTACTGGGCATGATGACCGGACTGGGATTACTTAAACTATATGCTTATTATCTGAAAAAAATTGGCCATATTGAAGATGAATCCATGCAGAATACCGCACTGAACCTGGAAGGCACACATGCAGAAGGGAAAAAAGCTGAATACGATATCTTCTCCATCCTGGCCCGCGCAGAATGGGATACTCTGATGTTTTTCTACGGGGTAATTTTATGTGTCGGCGGCCTGGGCACACTGGGTTACCTGGCCATGGTATCCGAAGCCCTGTATATCGGCACAGGGGTTATGGGCAGCGGTATAACCGGAGCCAACGTTCTGGTGGGTATTCTGTCTGCAATTGTAGATAATATTCCGGTCATGTTTGCCGTGCTGACCATGAATCCGGATATGTCCCTGGGACAATGGCTGCTGGTGACCTTAACAGCCGGTGTCGGCGGTTCCCTGTTATCCATTGGCTCAGCAGCCGGTGTTGCATTAATGGGACAGGCTCGGGGCACCTACACCTTTTTTGCCCACTTAAAATGGTCCTGGGCCATTGCCCTGGGTTATGCCGCCAGTATCTGGGTGCATCTGTGGATTAATGCCGATTTAATGACAACAGCTATTAATATACCGAAGTAATAATAAGCTAATTAGAAGCCGGAACCCTCACTTTAGATTCTCACTCTCACCCTGACCTTCTCCCAAAGGGAGAAGGAACTATAGGTGAAATGATTATCTCAGCTGGGGGCCAGCTCCTAAACCGCTGATTTCCGCAATTTTGGCTGCCATGGAAGCACCCATTTTTTTAGCAAAACGATCCATAAAGGATTCGGTAACGGTAAAATCCTTGATGTGTTCTGCTCCAATCACCTCCCTGGCCACATAACTGCTGCTGCCCAGTTTATCCACCAGGCCAAGTTTTACAGCCTGCTCTCCAGTCCAGACATAACCGCTGAATAATAACGGATCATCTTTTAGTTTATCACCACGGCCTTTTTTCACTACATTAATAAACTGCTGGTGAATGTTTTTCAGCATGGATTTAGCATGCTCAATATCTTCTTCTTTGGGCGGAGAAAAAGGGTCAAGAAAGCCCTTATGATCGCCCGCAGTATATAAACGGCGGGTAATGCCGACCTTATTAATGGCATTTTCAAACCCAAAACCATTCATTAATACCCCAATGGAACCCACCATACTGCCCTTATCAGCATAAATTTCATCAGCTGCTGCAGCAATATAATATCCGCCGGAAGCACACACATCTGAAATAACCGCATATACTTTAATATCCGGGTATTTTTTCTTCAGCCTGTAAATTTCATCATTAATATAACCGGACTGAACGGGACTGCCGCCAGGGGTATTCATACGCAGGATCACCCCTTTGGTTTTTTTATCCTCAAAGGCATCCCGTAAGGCTGTGACCACATCATCGGCACTGGCTTTAGAATCCGCTGAAATAACCCCTTCTACATCAATCAGGGCCGTGTGTTCCTTAGTGACACTTTCCAGGGCATCTTTGTCGAGCGGCGAGACAATAGCCACCAGCACCCCGATTAAATAAGCCAGAAAAGCAAATTTAAAGAAAATACCCCAACGACGTGCACTGCGTTTTTCCTTCAGGGAGGACAGAGCCAGATCTTTGATCAGGTTTTGTTCCCAGCCGTCTTTCTGACTCATTTTTTCAACCTTGTCGTGTAGTTTTTGTTCATCTTTTTCCATTTATTTTATTGCACCTGTGTAAATTGATAGGTTTATTGTATTGTATTTTATTTATTTAAGAACCAGTCCGACAGCTCACTAATACTGGCAACACATGCAGCCGGCTGATGTTTCAGCAGGCTGTCCTTATCATGTACACCATAACTGACTGCCAGGGCATCCATACCCAGGGAGCCGGCCATAAGCAGGTCATATTCCGTATCTCCGACCATAATGGCTTCACGGGCAGACAATCCAAATTCATCCAGTAATTCTTCCAGCATCTGCGGATGGGGTTTGGAGCGCGTTTCATCGGCACAGCGACTGCCATGGAAATATTCCGCCAGCCCGGTATCAGTCAGAACCCGTTCCAGCCCCCGGCGGGCTTTACCCGTGGCCACTGCCAGCATATAACCGCTTTGATTCAGAGCATTAAGCATTTGCCGAACATCCTTAAATAGTCCGGAGGGTGTCTCATTGGCAGTTACAAAATGATAACGATAGCGATCGGCGTATTCAGTGATCTGTGCTTCAGTAAAATCCGGGTACAGCTGAACTATGGCTTCCCGCAGCCCGAGACCAATAACATGCTTATATTGTAATGTTGTTAATCTTGCCGCCTGTAAATCATCGGATGCCGCTTCCAGGCAGGCCACAATTCTGGCCTGTGAATCCATCAGGGTGCCGTCCCAGTCAAAAATTATTAATTGATAATTTGCCATTTCAGTATTCTGTCTTTTATATTCAGTTATCAGACCAGTGTATCCAGAAATTTATCCAGATCATCAGTTAAGGGAGCTTCAATGGTTAATCGTTCTCCCGTATCCGGCTGTCTGAAACTGATTTGTGAAGAATGCAGAAACAGACGTTTCAATCCCCGTGCTTTCATACGCTGGTTGCAGGCATAATTACCGTATTTACTGTCCCCTGCCACATTATGACCGATATACTGGGCATGAACCCGGATCTGGTGGGTGCGCCCGGTGACAATTTTTATTTCCATCAGGGTAGAGTCAGTATATTGTTCCAGCCGGGTAAAATAACTGGTGGATTCTTTACCCTGTTTATCAACCCGTACCAAACGCTCACC
>Ga0256831_1000427_pt1 | contig 21824 bp, 21 predicted proteins | sample 132544metaG_FD_189087 | JGI IMG/M metagenome (GOLD analysis project Ga0256831, IMG submission 189087) | Hydrothermal vent microbial communities from Lau Basin, Pacific Ocean - 132-544 | ecosystem: Environmental > Aquatic > Marine > Hydrothermal vents | place: Pacific Ocean: Lau Basin | collected... | reverse complement strand
GCCAGTGGAATACGTTTATCTCGTCTCTGTAGAGTATCTCTAAGTGGTCTTGAGGGTAGATCGGCTTCCAGCCTATCTCTTTACCCCATTCTCCTCTGTAGACTTTTCCACCTAAAACGTCTGCTATGAGCTGGGCTCCGAGGCAGATTCCTAAAACCTTTTTCCCTTCAGAGAGGGCTTTTCTGATGAGTTCCTTTTCCTCTTTCAGGAAAGGGTACTTATCCTCTTCGTAAACGCCCATGGGCCCGCCTAAAACCACCAATATGTCAAACTTGCCCGTTTCTGGAATTTCTCCTTCGTAAGCCTTTAGCTCTTCTACCTCTATACCCCTTCTTGTGAAGGCTTCTCTGAAAGTTCCAAGGTCTTCTATTTCAATGTTTTTCAGTGCTGTTAGTTTCACTTCGTTCCTCCCACGGTTATTTTGGGAATCCTTATAGTAGGCATTCCATCTGATACTGGAACTCCCTGGCCGTCTTTTCCACAGGTTCCTATGGCAAACCCTATGTCGTTTCCAACGGCGTCTATCTCCTGCAGCACTTTCGGGCCGTTTCCTATGAGTGAAACTCCCCTGATGGGTTCTGTAACTTCACCGTTTTCAATTAAGTAGCCTTCTGATACCTCAAATATGAAGTCTCCGTTTACCGTGTTTACCTGACCTCCCCCCATTTTTACCACTAAGATTCCCTCTTTTGTGTCTGCAATTATCTCTTTGGGGTCTGTCTCTCCGGGAGCTATGTAGGTGTTTGTCATTCTTGGTATCGGAACGTGTTTGTATGACTGCCTCCTTCCGTTTCCTGTTGGAAGCCCGTTTCCGCTCTTTAAGGCCTCTGTAAGGTCGTACATGTAGCCTTTCAGGATTCCCTTTTCTATCAAAACGTTTTCTCCTGTTGGGGTTCCTTCGTCGTCGTAGCCGGAGCTCCCATACTTCCCCTTCATGTAGCCGTTGTCAACAACTGTGATAAGCTCTGAGGCGACCTTCTCTCCAATTTTCCCTGAGTAAACCGATAGGCCCTGATTGGCAAGGTCTGCCTCAAGGCCGTGGCCAACTGCTTCGTGGATCATGGTTCCACCTGCCTCAGAACTGATTACCACTGTAAAGGTTCCTGCGGGTGCCGGTTTGGCCTTTAGCATTTTCAGGGCCCTCTCTGCAGCTTTAGAGGCCACCTCTTCCGGAGATATCTTCTTAAAGAGTGAGTAGTCTCCTAAATGGCCTATCGGTTCGTAACCGGTCTGGAGCTCCACTCCATCTGAGGCTACCACCAGCGTGTAAAAGACCACTCTCGGCCGTACGTCTTCAACTATTTTCTCTTCAGTATTCACTATGCAGACTTCCTGGAGCTGATCCCTCAGGACGACTGTTACCTGTTTTATTCTGTCTCCGTAGCTTCTTGCCTTTTCGTTTGCCCGTTTCAGGAGCTCCACCTTCTCTTCAACGGGAATGCTCAGGTCAAGGCCTTCTGTTATTTCACCGTAACGGGGTTTCTTTTCTGTGAAGTCTAAAACCACCTCGTATTCCCTCTTTGCAGCTGCTGCAAGGTTTTCAATTACCTCTCTGATGGAACTTTCTGTTAGTTTGTTGGTAAAGCCGTAGAAGGTTTTAAAGTTCTTCACAAACCTGATTCCTACGCCTACCTCTATGCCGCAGTTTAGGTTTTCCACTCTGTTGTCTTCGCACTTACCGCTGAAAGAGAGCCTTCTCTCAAAGAAGAGGTCTCCAAAGTCTGCACCTCTCTTTTTCAGTTCTCTCGCTCCGAACACTCCTAACTCTTTGAAATCGTAAACCATTTAAAGCCCCCAATCTCTCAGGTAGAGGAAGTCTTTGTCAACTGTGCGCTGGGCAATTTTACACACAATTGGCATTTTTCTCTTATACTGAGAATTCCTGACCATTTTCAGCACTCTGTCAACTGTTTTTTGGTCAAATCCGGCCCTTATCAGCTCTTCCCTTCTCAGCCTCAGGTCAACGTAGCCTACCAGTATCTGGTCAAGTGTTCTGTAGGAAAGGCCTATCTCTCCCTCGTCGGTCTGCCCCGGCCACAGGTCTGCAGAGGGTTTCTTCTTCACTATCCTTTCGGGAACGCCGACAAACTCTGCCATTTCCCACACCTGAGTTTTGTAGAGGTCTCCTATCGGGTTTATGTCGTGAGCGCCGTCTCCCCATCGGGTTGAGTAACCTATCAGGAGTTCACTCTTGTTGCTCGTTCCTATAACGAGGGCTTTTTTCCAGTGGGCAAAGTCGTAGAGAATGCTCATTCTCTCCCTTGCCATCTTGTTTCCCCGCCTTACGTTGTCGGCATCGGGGAACAACTTGTAGTAGGCGTCTATCTGTGGAGTTATGTCTATCTCGTGGAACTCTATCTCTAACTTTTCGGCCACAAGTCTTGCATCTTCAACGGAGCTCCTTGAGGAAGTTTTGTAGGGCATTGATAGGCCTATTACGTTTTCCTTTCCCAGGGCTTTGACCGATAAAAAGGCTGTAAGGGCAGAGTCTACACCGCCGGAGATGCCAACAACAACCTTCTGGAAACCGGCCTTTTGAACTTCCTCCCTTATGAAGTAGGTTAGAACCCTCTCTATGAATTCTCTGTCTTTTATGTGGAGCTCCCTCTCAAGCCTACTCCTCATTTAAAGCTCTCCTGAGGTTTTTGATGACCATTTCAGGTCTTTCGTCCCTTAAAAGGGGCAGGTTTGCCCTTGCAGACCTGACGAGCTCTTCCTTTACGTCTGCTATCAGGAGTTCTTCTTCAAAGGGTGATGCTTCAGCCACAAGTTCACCGTAAGGGCTGGCGATAAAAGACTTTCCTGAGAAGACGAAACCGTCTTCACACCCAACCCTGTTGGCGTAAATGAAGTAGCTTCCCGTCATTCTTCCGTAGAACTCTCCCATGTTCATCCAGACTTCGGCGTTTCCAAACATTCCCTTCTCTCTGTATCCCCTTCCCGGGCTTGCAGAGAGGGCGAAGAGGTACTCTGTTCCCTGAATGAAGGAGAGGTAAACCGTAGACATGTGCCACAGGTCTTCGCATATAAGGATGGAGCTCCTTCCCAGTGCCGAGTCAAAGGCTTCTACCCTGTCTCCCTGTCCGAAGAACCGCCCTTCGTCAAACATGCCGTAGGTGGGAAGGTACACCTTTCTGTGTACGTGTTTAATCTTTCCGTTGCTGATGTAGAGGGCGCTGTTGTAGAAGATGTGTTCCGGGCTCTCTTCAACGAGGCCTACTATCAGGTCTATCTCCCTGCTCATCTCAATTAAGGGAGAGAGCTTTGGGCTGTTTAGCTGAACCGCCACTTCAAAGGTTATGTCCCATACGTTGTAACCTGTAAGGTTCAGTTCCGGGAAGACGCAGACCTTTGCTCCTTTCCTTCTGGCCTCTTCAGAGAACTCTATGGTTTTCTGAAGGTTTTTCTCAAAGTCTCCCAGTACAGATTTAAACTGAGCAACGGCCACTTTCATTCCTACCACCTGAAGGTGAGTTTGAGGGAGCTCTGTGTATCGGCTCCCTCTCCTATACCTCTGAAGAGTTTAAACCTTATGATACCATCAGCCAATCGTGCCCAGAAGGCTGTCAGTTCAACACCCGGTGCTATCAGCAGATCATCAGGCTTCCACCACCTGAAGGCATCTCCTACAACCACCGTGGGCTTTACGTAGACAGACCTGTCTACTACCGGTTCCCTCAGGCTGACGCTTCCAAATATGTACCTTTTGCCCGTTATCCTTTCAGAGCTGTAGCCGGGTATGGGGGCCGTTAGCTGATAACCTCCTCCCGAGTAGCCTAACTTTGTTCCAAAGCCTGCAGCGTATATTCTGGTTCTCTGGTTTCCAAACTTTACAGAGTTTGTGTAACTGACCGAGAGGTTTCCTGTTGTCAGGTCTGAAAGGTCTGGAACCGACTGTGAAACTGAGACTGTAAGGCGGCTTCCTACCTGATAGTAGACCATATCTGTTGAGAAATCCCTTGTGTAGGAAAGTTCTCCGTAGTATATCTGTTTATCCTTCAGTATTGAGGAGTAGTCTGTGAAAACGGGTCTTACTCCAAGGCTCACCTGGTTTATTTTCTCTCTGTCTAAGTAGAGGTGGGTTCCTAAAAGGAGCTCCCTCCTCTTTACTCTGTACTCACCCTTCTTTCTACCGTTTACTATGAAATCTTCCCTGTCTGACGAGTAACTTACTCCGCCGTACAGGTTTATTCTGTTTTCTATTATCCGGTAGAGGTTAAAGTAGGTGTAGTAGCTGTAGCTCTCGTTTTCCGTTTTGTACCACTTAACGTAGCCTGCATAGAGTCTGTGGCCCATTCCCAAGAGGTTGTAGTCTCTCACTTCCAATCCGGCACGGTAACTGCCATCACTCTTCAGGCGAAACTTTGGAAGGGGAACGATTGGGAACTTCTCCTTTACCTTTAAGACGATAAAAACGCCCTCTTTTTTCCTGATGATTTCGGGCTCTACCCTGTAGAAAAGGTGGGTGTTCAGAAGGTTTCTTACAGACTCTTTTAGCTTCTCTTCTGAGAACTCGTCTCCCGGTTTTAGAAGGAGCTCCCTCAGAACAAACTCCTTTTTCGTCCACTTCAGCCCTTCAACTTTTATCCCTTTTACGGGAGCTCCGAAGGCGGCGCTTCCCACAAGCAGGAAAATTGAAAGAGCCTTAAAGAACCTTCTCATTGCTTTCTCACAAAGAGGAGTATTAGAAACGAGAGGCCTGTAAGGAGAAGGCTTATCAGTATGCTGGTTCCTAAGGGGAAGTAGAAGACGAAGTTGTCCCGTTTTATGTAGATGTCTCCCGGAAGTCTTCCTATGGGGAGGGAGCTCCCCGCCTTTGAAACCAGAATAAGGAGAGCTCCGAAAATTATCAGCAGTACTCCAAAGTAGATGAGCATCTTGCCCACTTCATCAAGCATTACAGCCTCCTGAGAATTTGAGGCAGCAAGAATATAATGTCGCACGTAAGGGCAAACAGCCCTACGGTTAAAACGGCCGCAGCCGAGGCGTCTTTTGCAAGCTTTGCCGACGGTTTAAACTCCAGCGTTGCCGTGTCTACAGCCCTCTCAACTGCCGTGTTTAATAGTTCAAAGGCCAGAACTAACCAGTTTACAAGGGCAACTACCACCTTTAAACACCCTTCAAGGAGAAAGAGGGAGAGTAGGGTTCCTGAAAGGCTCAGTATCAGGTTTATCCGGAAGTGGGTATCCTCCCTGAAAGCTCCTATGTACCCTTCAGCTGCGAAGGTCAGTCCTTTCAGAACTCCCTTTAGCGTCTTTATCATCGGGATACTCTATTCTGTTGTGGTAAATGCCCGATAGAACCTTTTTAAACACTTTTTCAACAGTATCTATCTCTTTCAAAGATAGTCCACTCTGGTTGAGCTGGCCCTCTTCTACAGTTTCCCATATGAGTTTGTGAATGAATGAATCAAGGTCAAACTGTTTGTCTTTCATAGATCTCGTTGCTGCTTCAACTGTATCTGCAAGCATTACCAATCCCGACTCCTTGAACTGAGGTTTTGGCCCCGGATACCTAAAAATTTTCTCATCTACGTTGTTTCCGTAGAGCTCTTTTGCCTTATGGTAAAAGTACTTCATCAGTTTTGTTCCGTGATGCTGTCTTATTATGTCTATTACCTTTTCTGGGAGTTTGTACTTCCTGCCAAGCTCCTCTCCGTATTCAACGTGGGACCTGAGAATAGCGGCACTCTTTTCGGGAGGAAGTTTATCGTGGATGTTTATTCCATCTGTCTGGTTCTCTATGAAAGCTTGAGGGTTTTTTAACTTACCTATGTCGTGGAACAGCCCCCCTGCCTTTGCAAGGAGCGCGTTTGCACCTATTGCCTCGGCGGCAGCTTCGGCCAGCGTTGCAACCATAACAGAGTGGCTGTACGTTCCGGGAGCTTTTAAGACAAGCTTTCTCAGTAGTGGGTGGTTGAGGTTTATCAGCTCCATGTAAACGATATCTGTTGTAAAGTTAAAGAGGTTCGTTATTATCGGGCTCAGCCCGTTTACTGCAACGGCTGTAATTGCTCCACCTGCAAGTGTTAGGATGGGTTCAACGTACAGAATGGGAGTTACTCTGAACCCAAAGTAGTAGATGAGGAGAACTACCTGTGAAATTGCTGTGAGGAGAGCTCCCCTGAAAGCACTTTTATAGATGATTTCCCTACTCTTGAACCTCCTTGAATCAAAAGCGGAGAAGATTGCTCCTACAGTTATCGGAATTATCAGGAACTCTGGTCGGGAGAGGATAAACCCTGAAAGGAGGGCTACCGGTAGTATGTGTATCACAGCAACTTTCTTATTGACGAACATTGAAGCGAAGATGACAGACGTTACAACGGGAACGTATATAAAACTCTCGTTTATAGGAAGGTTGAGAGTTTCAACCGTTAACTTTGAAAGGAAGGTGAAGAACTTTATAAAGAAGATATCAAGTGTTATCACGGAAAAAGAGAAGATTAAGTTTTTGAGTTGGTAAGCTGAAGGGCTGAGAATTCTGTAAAGTCTAACAACTGAGAAATAAAGGGCTATAGATAGCAGGAAAAGAGAGAGATATTTGTTTGCTGTTTTACCTTTAGAATAATTTTCCCTGAGAGCCCTGAGTTTTTCAGCTTCTTCCGTGGTAACTCTTTCTCCTTTTTTAACTACTAATTCACCCTTTTTGAGGCTGATATAAACCGGCTTTACTTTTGACTCTGCCTGCTTCCAAAGTTTTTCTGTTTCTTTTTCTTTGAAGACAATATTTGGCTCTAATTTCAGCTTCTCATACACTCTTTCTGCTATTTCTCTGTTTTGGAGTAGCTTTTGGAGGTCTTTTTTCAGTTCCTTCTGGGCATTTTCCTGAGTAAGGAAAGAGCCTGTTGGTACTGTACTCTCTTTTCCCTCAGATAGTAGCCTTATTTTTCTATAACCTTTGGGAACCTGGGAGATTATGCCCCGACTGTAGTAGGACCTGAGGAGCTCTTTAACTACCTTTTTCTCCTGGCCTGTCAGATAGTTGAGTTCTTCAACGGTTTTAAGTGTTTTCTTGACCGCTTCAGGGTTTAACTGATAGACGGGAAGAACGTTCTCCCGTGCTTTTCTTTTGAGCTTTTCTGTCTCTTCTTCGTTTATCACCTTAATAGAGACAGGAGACCTGACATCTACAGGGCTTACCTCTCCGGGCTTTAATGCCGGAATGTTGACTATGTTTATGGGAAGCAGGAAAAGGGTTACAACTACTCCTGTTAGAACGATTAAAGAGTAGATGATAAGGTTAGCTCTCTTTTGTTCTCTCATACTCTTCATAGGCCCTTATTATCTCCTGAACCAGTCTGTGTCTTACAACGTCTTCCCTTGAGAACTCAACTATCTCAATCCCTTCTATTCCTCGCAGTATCTTTGTGGCCTCAACCAGGCCTGAAACTTTGTTTGAAGGTAAGTCAATCTGTGTCACGTCTCCCGTTATGACAACTTTAGAACCGAAACCGAGCCTTGTTAAGAACATCTTCATCTGCTCTCTTGTTGTGTTCTGGGCTTCGTCAAGTATTATAAAGGCGTCGTTTAAGGTTCTTCCCCTCATGTAGGCAAGTGGCGCTATTTCAAAAATGTTTCTCTCTAAGTAGGAGTTGACCTTTTCAGGTTCAATCATCTCAAAGAGGGCGTCGTATAAGGGTTTTAGATAAGGGTCAATCTTCTCCTGAAGGGTTCCCGGAAGGAATCCCAACTTCTCTCCTGCCTCTACTGCCGGTCTTGTCAGTATGAGTCTGTTTACAAGCCCCCTTTTGAAGTAGGAGACGGCGGCAGCAACGGCAAGGTATGTTTTTCCCGTTCCTGCAGGGCCTACGCCGAAAACGATGTCATTTTTCTTTATCGCTTCATAGTACCTTTTCTGGGTGGGCGTTTTGGCGATTATCTTCTTTCCCCTGTAGGTTGTGACGATTACATCTCCTGTTGACTCTTTTACTTTAGACTCCTTTCTGGCAGAGAGCTGTGTAAGGTACATATCAACGTCTGCTTTTGTCAGTTTGTGGCCAGACTTAACAAGGCCTTCAAGGTCTTTCAGGAACTTTTTTGCCTTCTCTTCGCTTTCGGAGCTCCCGTTTATCATTATCTCGTTCCCCCGGGAGCCCATCTTTACTCCCAGTATCTGGGCCAGTTTCCTCAGGTTCTCTTCGTGGTGGCCCACAATTGTGTAGAAGTCCTCAGGTTCAAGCTCCAGAATTACCTTTATCAACCATTCCTCCTTTTTCCGGTTTTTCTATCTCAACCTTTAAACTATTCCTGAACCAGATGTCGTTCTGCGGGAAAGGAATCTCAATGCCGGCCTCTTTCAGTTTGTACCAGGCCTTGTAGTAGAAGTCGCTGACTATGTTCCTCACCCACAGGTTTTTCCTTACGTCTATCCAGAATATGGCTTTAAAGATGAGGGCGCTGTCTCCGAGCTCCTCAAACCTTACGGCCTTCGGCAGGAACTTGACGGTGTAGGGGAGCTCCTCAACCACCGACAGAAGAATCTCCTTCACCTTTAGAGGGTCTGACGAGTAAGCTACTCCTACCGGGATTTTGAGCCTTACGTAAGGGTCTTTGTAGGAGAAGTTTACTATCGGAGAGTTTATGAAGGATGAGTTGGGAATTGATATCTCAACGCCGTCGTTTGTCCTGATTATCGTTGAGAGGATTCCTATGTCTTCAACCTTCCCGAAAACGCTGGGAGAGGTGGTTCCCAGTGTTGTTACGGAGATGGAGGGGAGTTCTAAAATATCTCCCACTTTTAGCTTTTTGCTGAATAACAGTATAAAGCCGCTTACATAGTTGTTCATTATAGCCTGGAGTCCGAAACCGATACCTACGCCCAAAGTTCCGGCTATGGGTAGAAGAACTTTCCAGGTTATTCCTAAACTTGAAAGTATGATAATAACGTTGAACAGAACTCCTAAGTTAAATATCAGGGCCTCTGCCGATCCACCTTCAACTTCCCTCCTCTCTTTAGGAAATGAGAGTTTTACTATCTTTTTCCCAACGTTCAGGAGGGAGAAGAGAATAATCCCCAAAAATGATGAGTTGATGAGAGTTCCTACAGAGATCTTAATCAGGTCTGTGTTGATGATGTAGAGGGAGTAGAGCTTTCCTATGAGGTTGTCTAAGTTGGAAAGCTCTTTCAGTATTTCTATCAACAGTAGTAAATAGAGGGTTGACATAAGAACCTTCAGGTTCTGTTCTAAGGAGTCAAGGTCTTTCTGGGGGAGCTCCCCTTTGAGTTTCTCTTTGAGAAGAGGCAGGAACTTTGAATTCATAACCGTTAGTAGAGCTGTGAGGAAGACAATTAGAGCTATTCCAAAGAGTGTTTTGAAGTCCAGTTTCAGGTAGTCAAGCTCCCACAGAACAAAGAGAACTGAGAGAAGGATTGTTCCGGATACCTTAACGGTTTTGGCGATAATCTCTCTACTTATTGCAGAGCTGAGCTCCCAGATAACTAAGAGTGAGCCTACGAAGATAAAGAATTTCTTTGCTACTATCAGGCCCTTCAAAAGTTCCGGGCTTTCGGAGGGGAGGAACAGGAAGAGAACAGAAGAGAGGAAAGCCAGGGTAAAACAGATGTAGGGAATGAACCTCAGCTCTTTTCGGTTGGTCAGTATGTGGGCTGCCCGCGTTATGTAAATGGCAGAGGTCAGGATTGAGAGGTTCCTCAGGAGCTCCCTGTAGTCCCAGTAGGGGAGCTGTTCTGATAGAAACCATCCTGCAGAGAAGAGGAACAGAGAAGAGACTATGAGGAAAACAACGTCGGCTATTGTCTCTTCAATTTTCTGCTTGATGAGTCTTCTGAGGGTTAGTTCTGCTATCAGTGTGATAACTACAGCAGCCAGGAAGAGGGCAAAGGGAACGTAAGTGTTAGGCTCCAACTTCAACAACAGAGTATCCTCCGTGGTTTTTAACCCTTATTACCCTATCTCCTGCCACTTCAAGCTCCGGGTCGTGGGTAACTATCAGCATCTGGGGAATTCTGTTTTTCAGTTTGAGAAGGAGCTCCGTCAGCCCCATCCGCCTCTGGGCATCCAAGTGTACCGTCGGTTCGTCTAAAACTAAGAGCTCCATAGACTGTGAAAAGTTCCTCGCCATTGCAAACCTCAGAGCGAGTGCGAAGGCAACCTGTTGACCTCCTGAAAGGTCTTCTAACAGCATGGTTCCCTGTCCGGGCATTCCAAACTCAACAGACAGGTCCTCAGAGATAAAGAGGTCTCCGAACTCAAAATCAAAGGCTGAAAAGAACTCTTTACAGTAGTACGCAATTCGGGGCAGAAGTACTGTTCTTACCTCTTTCAGGAATCCTTTTTCCGGGTGAATACTCTCCTGCACTCTCTGAAGAATAAAGAGGCTGTTCTTAACCCTCTGAAGGTTCTCTTTTGCCCTCTGAAGCTCCAGTTTCCTCTTTTCCAGCTTTTTTAAATTTTCCTCTCGGCTCTTAATCTCCCCTATCAATCTGTTGAGCTGTTCTCTCTTCTCTTTCAGTGTGTTCTCTGTTGAACTTACTGCCCTTTCGGATGCCAAGAAAAGGCTCTCTTTGAAGTTCAGTTTCTCTATCTCTGAAAGGAGCTCCCTCTCCTTCTCTTCTTTCTCTTTCAACTCAGACTGAAGCTGTTTGAGGAGCTCCCTGAACTGGCTTTCGCTTTTTACTTCTCCCTCAATTCTGTTGAGGAGTTCCTGCTTTGCCTTCAGCTTTTCTATAAGCTCTTTTAGCTGTTTAGCGCTGTTTACGTTCAGTCTTGCCCGCTTCTTTATCTCAGACGCCTTTTCCTTGAGGTTGGTTTCCCTCTCTTTCAGCTCTTCAAATTCCTTTTCAATTAAAGCTATCTCTTTCTCTTCCGGAAGTCTTGATAACTGGTTCTCAACCTCTTTTAACCTTGCCTCTGTAAGTGCAGTTTCCCTTTCAATCCGGGAAATTTCCTCCTTTATTTTCTCAAGGAGCTCCGACTTCTCTTTCAGCTCTTCTTCCCTGAATCTAACGGAAGGTATTTTTGAGAGTTCTTCCTGGAGTTTTAAAATCTCCCTCTCTCTTCTCTCCCTTTCCTGGAACTCCCTCAAAAGTTTCTCGTAAATCCCCTTTTCCTTTAAGAGTTCTCTTTCAGCCTCTTTCAGTCTCTCTTCTACTGTTTTTAGCTCTATTTTCCTCTCTTTTAGCTCTTTTTCGGCTTCACTTTTCAGTTTTTTCCTCTTTTCAGACGGAAGTTCTCCGCCACAAACCGGACATGATGGGAGTTCTTTCTGTAGTAATTTCAGTTTTTCCTCAAGTTCTGATATTCTCGCAGTAGTTTTTTCCTTACGAAATAGTAGTTCCTGTACTTCCTTTTCTATCCTTTTAACCCTTTTCTCAATCTCCTCTATCTCCTCCTTTTCTACCTCAGGTATGTTCTCCTTTATTCTTTCTATCTGTTCTTTTAGGGATTCCTCTTTCAGTTTTGTCTCTCTGAAAGCTCTTTCTTTCTCCTTCAGCTTTTCTACTTCCTCGGTGAGTCTTTCTTTCTGCTCTTTTAACTTCAAGAGTTTACCTCTTTTCTCGGTAAGCTTTTTCTGGAGTTTTGGGAGCTCCAGCTCAAGCTCTTTCCTCAACTGAATCTGTTGCTTTAAATCTTTCAGCTTTTCGTCTCTTCTCCTCTTTTCGGCCGTTATTAAGAGGAGCTCCTGGGCAACGCCGTTTAATTCCTCGCAGAACTTCAGTGTCTGAACTTCAGAACGCAGTTCGGGTATCTGTTCTCTCTTTCTCTCAATCTCTTCCAGCTTTTCTTTAATCTCCTCTATCTTCCTTTCTACCTTTTTCCTTTCATTCCTGAGCCTCTCAACTTCATCCTTTAGCTTTTCAAACTTCTCTTTGGTCTGGCGGAGCTCCTCAAAATCTCTCTTTTCCCTCTCTAAACTCTCCGCAAGCTTTTCTACCTCGGTTTTTAGAGTGTTTATCTTCCTCTTCAACTCCTCAATTTTTCCCTCTTCCTCTTCTATTTCCTTTTCCGTACCTTCAAGGAGCAGGAACCGGTTTTCCAGAACCTTCTCAACGGTTTTTAGCCTCTTTATCTCTCCCTTTAGCTCTTCGTGTTTCCTCCCGAACTCCTCAAGGCCCAAAAGCCTGTTGAGTATCTTCCGCCTTTCCTGAGGTCTACCCTTTAAGAGTTCAACAATCTCTCCCTGAGGGACAAAAACCGTATTCCTGAACATATCGGGAGCTATTCCCAATCCCTCAAGCACAGTGTTTCTAACCTCCCTTATACCTCTGGATAGGAGTTTTCCGTCTTTCTCAAGAGCAGCTGTGTTCTGTTTTCTGGAGAGGTTCCTTACAATTCTGTATCTGCTTCCCCTGTGGATAAATTCAAGCTCAACTGTAGAAGAGTTGGCTCTCCTGTTTATCAGCTGGTCTTTGGTGGTTTTATCCTTTAAATCCTCCCCGAAGAGAGCAAAGAAAATTCCCCTCAGAATTGATGTTTTACCCGATGCGTTGTCTCCTAAGATAACGTAGGTTTCATCGTCAAACTCAATTTCTGTTTCCCTGTGTGAGAGAAAGTTCTCAAGCTTTAAGCTTCTGAGCCTTATCATGTAATCTCCTCTCTCTCTTCAAACGGTTCTTCTTTAACCTTTTTCACCTTTTCTCCCTCCCTCAATATAACCGTAAAGCAGAAGACAACAAAACCGAAGATGATCATCCAGGAGAAGACCATAAATAGTAGAGAACTACCTTTCATCTCTTACCCGCCTCCTTCTGTCAGATAGGTAGACCATGAAGAGTTCAACGGCCAGTATGAATATCATTACAAATCTTGCTATCCAGACCTGTATGTCTGTTGACTCCAGTTTCTGGGGAAGCTGGCTTACCGTCCAGGTGGCAAGGATGATAAAGAGTGCAATTGGAGTAACGTACTTGAGAATGTAGTAGTAAATCGTAGGAACTTTGAAGAGAGCTCCCCTGTTTATCTCTTCCCACGCTTTAGAGCTTCCAAAGAGCCAGAAGAAGATAATTACCTCCAGCAGAGCGAACAGAACTACGAAGAACGTTCCGGCCCAGAAGTCCATTTCATCTAAGGCCTTGGGCATAAAGATGGGAATTTGGGCGACTAAAAAGGCAAATATGATGGTTACGGTTACTGCAACTTTCCTTGAGAAGCCAAACTCATCCTCTAAGAAGGCTATTATGGGCATTGCTATTGCGACAGATGAAGTTGCACCTGCAAAGAAGAGGAGGAAAAACCAGATAAACCCAATAAAGTCTCCACCTGTTAGGTGGGAAAAGAGAGCAGGAAGGGTAACAAAGGCAAGGTTGAAAGCCCCACTCTGTGCTACAGATTGGGCATTCATAACCCCGAAGAAAGCTACAGCCGCCGGAATGGCTATAGAACCACCTAATATTACCTCTGCCACTTCATTTAGAGAAGCTGCAGCAAGGCCAGAAGCAACTATGTCATCGTCTCTCCTGATGTATGAGGCATAGGTAATTATCGCTCCGAAGCCCAAACTCAGCGTGAAGAAGACCTGTCCTGCTGCTGCAAGCCACACTTTGGGGTTTGATAGCTGTGAGAAGTCTGGATGCCACAGGTAGTTTAGGCCCTGAACAGCTGTTCCGTACGGAGTTTCTATGAGTATAACTCTTACCATAAGTATCAGAGCCAGAAGGAAAAGGGTGGGCATTGCTACCTTGGCAAACTTCTCTATACCTCCTCTTATACCTCTATACAGTATGTAAGCGTTGAAACCCACTGTAAGGAGGAAGAACAGATAGGCTGTAGCTGAAGGTCTGGTGTAGTTTTCAAGGAATGCCTCAAATGGTTTGAGGTATTCGTTCTGAGGGAGGTTGGGAGCTGGATGGGGGAGGAGACCTGCTATAGAAAAGAAAGAGTAGCCTAAAGTCCAGGATTCAATGTAGATGTAGTAACAGAGAACAACGAAAGGAACGAATAAACCCAATGCTCCTATATACTTAGACACAGGATTGTTCCAGAGAAGTTTAAAAATGGCCGGTGTTGTTCCGTGGCCTTTAGAACCTCCGTACCTACCTATTGCCCACTCTGTCCACATTAAGGGTATGGCTATTATCAGCATAGCTATCATGTATGGAATCATAAAGGCCCCACCGCCGTTTTCTGCAGCTTGAGTGGGAAATCGGAGAAAGTTTCCCAGCCCTACTGCGTTTCCTGCCATTGCCAGGATGAGGCCTAACCTTGTTCCCCAGTGTTCCCTGTACTGGCTCATCGTTTTTCCTCCGATTTTGTATAAATTGAGTGTTCGGTAATTTTAAAATACGGAGGTTCTTCCTGATGAAATATATTTTTGGCCCTGTTTTTTCTCGCCGTTTGGGTTTCTCTTTAGGTGTTGACCTTGTTCCCTACAAGGTCTGTAGTATGGACTGTCTCTACTGCGAAGTGGGACCTACTACCGAGAAGACGTTGGAAAGGGCTGAGTACGTTCCCCTTGAGGGTGTTAAGAGGGAGCTCTCTCTGTTCCTTGAATCTTCTCCCGAGATTGACTACATAACTTTTTCGGGATACGGTGAACCGACTCTCTTTTCCAGGCTGGGAGAACTTATTTCTTATCTAAAGGAGAAGTACCCGTCTTATAGAATAGCTCTTCTTACAAACGCTTCCCTTCTTGAAAGAGAAGATGTTTTAAACGATGTCAGGGAAGTTGACGTGGTTCTTCCTTCTTTAGATGCTGCCACTCAGGAGGTTTTTGAGAAACTTAACAGACCTGTTGAGGGGCTAAGGGTTGAAGATATAGTTAGGGGAATAGAGAGACTGTTGAAGGAGACAGACTGTAGTGTTTGGGTTGAAACACTTTTTGTTAGAGGGGTGAACGATTCTCCCGAAGAGGTTGAAAAGATAGGGGAGATTATCCATGCACTCTCTCCCCATAAGTGGCAGCTCAACACGGTAGTTAGACCACCGGCTTACGGTGTTGAGGGTTTAAGCCTTGAGGAGCTCCACCAGATAGCGGAGAAGGTTGGCTACCCGGCTACAGAGGTTGTGGCTAGTTCAAAGGCCAGGAAGAGGAAGTTTCCCTTCTCTCAGCTTAAAGAAGAGGTTTACGGGATAGTTGTAAGAAGACCCTGCCCTGTTGAAGAGATTGCGGATGCCCTCGGTGTTTTGACTGAAGAGGTTGAAAAGGCAGTTGAAGAGCTTAAGAGAGAAGGAAAAGTTGAGGAAGTTGTTTACGGAGGGGAGCCATACGTAAAAGGTATTTCTTTCTAACTTTTCTCTTTTTTTTTCTTCTGTGTAATAGGGCTTTTGGTTTAACAGTTGAAGTTAGTAAGGGAGTCTGTTTTGACAGATCAGTTCTTAAACAGATAGAGAAGGAGTCTAAAAAGGTCTGTTCTTTCTCCGATTGCACTTCTATAACTGCTGAGCTTCTTGGTAGGTTGGGATATACCGTAGAAGTTAGAGGGGATTCTTTAGTTGTAAAAGATTATGTTATTGTTAAATCAGTTAAGTTTTCTGGTCTTTCCGATTTTAAGGATATTGAGAAGGTTGTGAAGTTTCTTCTTTCAGGAAAGCCAATTTCTAAGTCCTCTATTGAGAGCGTTAAACAGCTTATACTCTTAAAGTTAAAGGCTTTAGGTTTTACCCATGCTAAAGTTTCTATCTCTCTGAAGAGAACAGACTGTGGCTACGTTGCCCTCGTTTCTGTTGAGAGGGGAGCTCCCCTGATAGTAAAAACCGTTTTAATAGATGCACCCTCTCCTTTCAAAGAGCGGGCCTATAAAACTTTTAAAGCCCTTGCGGGAAAACCGTTAAACTACCAGGAACTTCTTAACCTGAAGGATAAACTTGAGGAGCTGTTTGTTAGCTGGGGCTACTACAACTGCAGTATTAATTTCAAAATTTTACAGTCGGAAAACAGTGTTCGCCTTTACGTAAAAATCAAACCTGGAAAACATTATAAAATAGTTTTTTCCGGAAATAAGCACTTTTCTTCAGATAGGTTAAGATCACTTCTTACATTCTCATCTGCCCGTTCTGTTGATGAGTTTGAAGTTGAGAACTCAAAGAAACGTTTGGAGAAGTTCTACAGGAACCATGGATTCCCTTTTGCCAAGGTCTCTGCTACTCTTATTGATAGGGGAAAAGAGGTTACAGTTAAGTTCACAGTAGAAGAAGGCCCTTATGTGGTGGTAAAACAGTTAAAGATTAAAGGAATTAATCTGAAAAAAGAAAATTACAGTTCTCTTCTTGGAAAACCCTTCTCTGAAGATGCAGTTAATACCCTTATCCAGTCTATTGTTTCAAAGCTGAAGGCAGAAGGTTTCAAGAGGGCTGTAGGCAGCTATAGGGTGGAGCTCCCGGGAACTTTGTTAATAGAAATTAATAAGGGACCGCTGTTTAAAGTTATTTCAGTTAAGGTTCTAAACGATAAGATTAAGTGCTTCAAAGGTATTGAGGTTCCTTTTCCCTATACAGAGTCAAACGTTGAGAGGATAACGGGAAAAATCTCAGACTGTTACGCTTCAAAAGGCTATCCAGATGTTAATGTGGTTGTTGAGCCGTTTACCCTGTCCGAAACTCCTTCAGAAGTGGATTTGGGGCTGAAAGTTAGAATAAACTGCGGTAAACGGTACCGTTTTGGATACGTTATTGTAAAAGGACTTAAGAGGACAAGGCTTTCTGCTGTAAAAAACCTAATTGTAATAAAGCCGGGAGAGTTTTACTCCAGGAAGAAGGTTGTTAAACAGTACTCCCGATTCTTAGACAGCAAACTGTTTTCTTCTGTTAATATTAATGAAGTCCGCTCTGATTCAACCATTTCAGAAATTATTGACCTTAAAGAGGGAAGTTTTCTTAAGGCTAAAGGATTTTTGGGATATGGAACCGACTATGGAGCTGTAACGAACGGGTTTTTAACTATGAATTCCCCATTAGGGATGGGACTTAAATTTTTCGTTTTTGGACGTTACCGTCAAAAAGAGGGTTATGATGCCGTTTTTAAGATTTTAAAACCGGCTTTTCCTTTCAAAAACTGGAATTTAGGTTATTCTATTGTAAAAAAAGAGCAGATATACGAGAGCTTTAAGTCAGATAAAGTTCTTTACAACTTCTCTTTAGAGAGAAGAAAAACAAAGTCTTTTTCCCAGATTTTTAGATTTGAGGTTTCAAGAGAGACTTTGAGAGATACATCAATCTCTGCAAAACGTTTCAGTCTTGAGAGACGTTTTTCTTACCTTCAAACTTACGATAGAAGAGACAGCATTTCAGACCCTAAAAAGGGTTATCTCTCTTATACAAGGCTCTCCCTTGCCGGTCTTTTGTTGGGAGGTGATGCTGACTACACCCTTATTGAAGAGAAGTTCCTCTACTTAAAGAAATTCGGCAGTTTAATTGCAGCCCTCCGGTTTGGTGGGGGCTTTATCTCTTCTTTGAGAGGTTCTTCAGTTCCCATTCAGGACAGGTTTTTCTTAGGTGGTGCTGAAAGTGTAAGGGGATACAAATACGGAACTATTTCACCCACAGACAGTAAGGGAAATTACGTTGGTGGTAAAGCTTATGGACTTTTTAGTCTGGAGCTTCGCCACAGAATTTACCGCCAGGTTGAAGGGGCTCTTTTCTACGATGCAGGAAGGGTATTTAGAGAGCCTTCTCAATTTTCTTTCTCCAACTGGTACTCGTCTGTCGGTTTCGGAATCAGGTATCTTACTCCTGTTGGTCCTTTAAGGTTTGACTATGGGTACAAACTGAAACCGGTTCCCGGCCAGGGAAGAGGAAGGTTCCACATCTCTTTCGGCTTTCCCTTCTAACTGTAACTCTCGTAGTAGGCCTTTTCTAAAGCTTCCTCAAGGGCTTTTAAGAGTTCCTTCTTTATCTCCTCAAGGTTTCCTTTCTTCTCAAAACCGGCTGCCATTCTATGGCCACCGCCTCCGAAAGCTTTTGCAACTTCTGCAACGTTTACCCTGCCTTTAGACCTCATTGAGATCTTCCAGTGGTTCTCCTCAATCTCTTTGAAGAATACGGCAACCTCAACTCCTGCAATTGATCTCGGGTAGTTTATGAAACCTTCGGCCTCTTCAGGGTACGCTCCCGTTTCCTCTAAAAACTTCCTGTAGAGGGTTATGTGGGCAACCTTCTCTTTCAGTTCAAAGGTCAGGGTCTTCAATACGAGCTCTAACAGTTTCAGTTTGTTTATTCTGTTTCTCTCAAAAATGTTTGTATAGACTTGGTATGGATCTACTCCGGTTTTGAGGAGCTCCGCCGCAACAACGTGGGTTTCTGGTGAAGTGTTGGAGTAGTTAAACCCTCCTGTGTCTGTCATTATTCCGGTGTATATGGGAGTTGCCACTGTAAGGTCTATAAGGCTCTCATCTATCAGCTTCATTATGTGGTAAGAGAGCTCACAGGTGCTTGATATTTCCGGCTCAACAATTGCGTAGTCTGTAAAGGGTTCTGCCGTTACGTGGTGGTCTATAACGATAGACCTCTCTGCAGGTATTTCTGAAAAACCGGTTCTTTCCGGATCTGAAACGTCTGTAATTATTACCCAGTCAAAGGGCTCCTTTATCTCTTCTGAAACTTCTACGTTTTCTATTCCCGGCAGGAAGTCAAAGAAGAAGGGAATTCTGTCTCTGTAAATTACTTTTACATCTTTTCCCAATTTCTTCAGGAAGTTGAACCATCCAAGGGAGCTCCCCACGGCATCGCCGTCAGGGTTTTTATGGGTGGTTATCAGAATTTTCCCGTTTATACTCTTAAGAAGCTGTGCCATCTCCTCTCTGTTTAACTTCATAACTCCACCTCTGGATCAACGAAGAATTTGGGTCTGGGAACTGTTCTTATCTTCAGCCTCTTTCCAAGAAGGTGCTGGATATACCCTGCAGCCCTGTTGAGCCTCTCTACAGATAGTAAAACGTCCTCCTTTTTCAGTCCCGATATAAATACGTCGGCCCTTGAGCCGTCTTTGGAGAGCTCCACCCGTTTAACAGTTATGAAGATATTTTCAGGTAGATCTATCTCCCGCCTTACAATGTCCGATATCTCCCTTAAAAGCTGAGACTTTAACCTCTCTCTTCTAAACTTTGCCATCTACTCTCCGCTCACAGTAAGTTCTTTAACAAGAACAGAAGGGCTACACACGTTGCCCAACCACTTCTGGTCTGCTCCTACTTCGGTGATGTTCTTGAGGAGCTCCTTCATATTCCCTGCAACTGTCATTCCAGTAACCGGTGTTACTTTTTTCCCGTCTACGTAGTAGATGCCGCTTATACCTATTGAGAACTCTCCGGAAATTGGGTTGACTGTGTGGATTCCCATTGCGTCGGTTACAACTATAACCTCTTCCGGTGTTTTTAGCATTTCCTCAAGTCCTAAAGCTCCCCTTTCAACTATCAGGTTTGTGATTCCTGATGTGGGAAGTGATGATATTGAAGCCCTTATGCCGTTTCCTGTAGGTTTGAGGCCCAGTTTTTTTGCAGAGTACATGTCAACTAAGAAGTTCTTAAGAATGCCCCTTTCAACAACCGCTTTTTTCCTGGTAACAACTCCTTCATCGTCGTAAGGACAGCTGCCAGTCCCGTCTGGGTGGTGGGGATCGTCGTATATTGTCAGTGGATGGTTTGCTATTTCGTGGCTCAGTTTGTCTGCAAAGAGAGATTTTTTCCTTAAAACATTGTTGCCCAGAAACGCAGCAGAGAGGGTTTCTATCAGCTCTGCAAAAACGTAATTCTTAAATATTACCGGTAATCGTTTTGTTTTTATTGGTTTTGCTCCTAAAAGCTCTACCGCGTTTTTTGCCGCGGTAACTGCTACAAATTTCGGGTTTAGCTGGTGAAAGAACCTTGAAGACTGGAAGTCCCATCCTATTTGGGAGCTCTCCGACTCTTCCGCTGCAAGGAGAATACTCAAGTTGTAGTTAGTTGTCGTATAACTGAAGTTGTGGTCGTTTGAGTTAAAGTAGTAAACAGTTGTTTTACCGTCTCCGTAAGAGGCTTTTCTTACTCTTTTTACTCTGCTATCAAAATCAAGTGCTAAAGATTCAAGTTCTTTTGCAAGCTCTATCTTTCTTTCAATCGGTATTGTGTCGTAGTCATCGTCACTCAGTTTAAGGTCCAAAGAGGAGTTTTCCGGCATGGAGAAGTTATACTCGTCTGGCTCAGAGCACTTGGCATTTTCCCTGGCACATTCAATTGCTATTTTTATTCCATCGTCTGAAACATCGTTGGTATAGGCAAATCCCAACTTTCCTTCAATTACAACTCTTATTGCTACGCCTTTCGTTTGTGAGGTTTTAATTCTGTCAACCTTTCCCTCTTTTACTTCTATTCCTGTTCCTTTCCCTTCAACGGCGTAGATGTCGTAGTTCTCAACGCCTAACTTTTTGAGATAGTTGGCCGTTCGTTCCACTATCTTAAACATCCATTACCTCCAGATTTTTGAAGTAATCCCTCACTTCGTCTGGCTTTCCACAGCTCTTTTTTCCTTCGGTACAGTAGCCTAAATAGTAGCAGTTGGGGCCTACGTTGTTGAATAGCTCCGGGAATTTTTCTCTAAGTACTCTTAACATTTTGATTGCCATTTTCCTTATTTCCCACTGGGCCCTCGTACAGGTTCTCAGCCTCAAAAAGTGGACCATCTCCTCGCCGTTCATCGTAAAGACAATTCTCGTTGAACAGGCATTGGGAAGAACGAAACGGGCGTCTTCTTTGGGAGCTCCCCCCTCAACAAACCCTTCGTAAGCCCTGCCTAGAAAGGACATAATCCTTTCAAAAGAGTATCTCTTTCCATCTATTTCAACCTCTAAACCTTTGAGACTTTCCGGCTCAACGTAGGGAAAGTTCTTCATACTTACGTACCTCTGAGACTGCTGGCTGTAAGAAGCCGGCCTGTGTCTCACAAGCTGATGTGAACATGCCCTTGATATCCCATCAACTAAGAAGGTAAACGTTGAATGACGGAGGAGTTCTTTCTTCTCTGAAAGCTCAGGATAGTTGTACGAGATAAGAAAGACCTTCAAGTGGAAACCTCCTCTGAATTAGTAGGAAAGTAATTATAAATCTTTCTCTTCTTCACCGAACTGAATAAGAGGAAGGTTGGCCTCTTTCGCTATCTCCTTTGCCAGCCAGTCAGGGTATCCCTCTCTGTAGATAACTTTTGTTATTCCTGCGTTTATTAACATTTTCACACACAGAGAACAGGGACAGTGTGTACAGTAGAGAACAGAACCTTTTGTTGAAACACCGTGAAGGGCCGCCTGAATTATTGCGTTCTGCTCAGCGTGAAGGCCCCTGCAGAGCTCATGCCTTTCACCGCTTGGAATTCCCAACTTCTCCCTTAAACAACCAACTTCTTCCGGGTGCTTAAGGCCGCTGGGAGGGCCGTTGTAGCCGGTTGATATTATTCTTTTATCTTTAACCAAAACGGCTCCTACCTTCCTCCTTAAACAGGTAGAGCGGGTTGAGACCATCTGGGCAATAGACATAAAGTACTCATCCCACGATGGCCTCGGCAATTAGTGGCCTCCGAATATGTGGTGGTAGGCGGTCATAATCAGAGTTATAAACATAAAGATGTAAAGAATTATCTCAACAGAGGCTATCCACTTTCTGAAGCCAAAAACCGTTTTTAAAGCCCTGCTGGCCATCTCTTCCTCCCTAAAGCCACATAAAGATAGACTGAGAGTACCAGTGAACAAACTTAACAAACCATACTCCTAAGATTGGAAGTAAGAGAACGGATAGTGTAGCTATTAAAACTATCCATGCTTCCTTTTCTATATCTCTGGAGCTTACTTCTCTTGCCATTTCTTAACCTCCTACCTGTAGGAAGGGTTTTTGTGATGAACCTTCTCTGTATGGAACAGCTTATACCTGTAGAGTGCATCAAGACCATGGCAGTCAACACAGAT
>Ga0256831_1000426_pt1 | contig 21832 bp, 16 predicted proteins | sample 132544metaG_FD_189087 | JGI IMG/M metagenome (GOLD analysis project Ga0256831, IMG submission 189087) | Hydrothermal vent microbial communities from Lau Basin, Pacific Ocean - 132-544 | ecosystem: Environmental > Aquatic > Marine > Hydrothermal vents | place: Pacific Ocean: Lau Basin | collected... | reverse complement strand
CTTTTTAGGGGCTAACAAATGGTTTAGATTATGATAAGCCTTTTAATCAATAAAACTTTATTTTTAATACTTTATTTAAAAGCTTAAAATGTTTATCAAGGGAGTATATTGCGCAGTCGTTTTGTTTGGCATTTTGTGCGATGATTAAATCAGGGATACCAATTCCATTTGCTCCTGATTTTAAGCATTTGATTTGCAACTGAATGATTTCTTCCCATTTAATATCTAATGGGGTCTGACTTACTTCATTTAGCAATTGAATAACATGAGTTTGCTGTTTTATTTTTAAATACGGTATCAATTCAGCCAGTATAATTTCATTAATAACAATAAGATTTTCATCAATTAATAACTCTAAACCACTGGAATTTTTACCATCTCGAAAATAATCTATCCAGATTGAAGTATCAACAAGTACCATTATTAATGGCGATCTCTTATTTCATCAAGGTCTATATCTATATTGATTTTCCCTTTGTATTTTTTGAGATCAGAAATCTTTGATTTTCTTACCAATTCTTCCAGTGCTTTAACAATAACAGCCGTTTTTGTAGATGTATGCGTTACTTTCATTGCCTCATCAAGCAAGTTTTCAGGTAAATCAAGAGTAGTTCTCATAATTATCCTCCTCAATGTAATGCATACAAATATAGAAGACTATGCATAATATTTCAAGAGGCTAATATATGAGTTAAAAAATCTGTTTTGAATGACTTATTGAACGAACAGCTATCACGGAGAAAAGCAGTTCATCATTCTAACTTTGATACGGGTTAAAGGGTTTGGAGAATATCCCTCACCTGCTGCTCATAAACCGGCTGTACCAGTACATAATCCTCATTATAGTAATCTGCATAATGCTCGCCCAGCTTGCTGACATATTCCTTTTCTGATTTTTTAACCACGATAATAATTTTAGGGTGGTAGTCCGGATACGTCTGCAGGGTGATCAGTAAGGTATCCAGATTGCAGATATGGTTGCTGGCATAGTTGGTACCATAGGCATAAAAGAACTCCGCCACAATCACATCAGGCTGCTGCTTTTTTAGGGCTGCCATGGCCTTGCGCATGGAAGGCAGTACAATTTCTTCATAACCCAGCTCTTCATACAGAGAGGTGAGTTTGGGATGGGTCGGGGATTCTACAATGGAAAAAACAATGGGTTTTGACAAGGGCTTTTCTCTTTACTGGGTAATGATTTGCGGCTAATGTTTATCAGGAAATGTATTTAGGTGCTTAAGGCTGGTATTCTCAAAACAATCTGCATCAGGCCGCTTTGAGAATACCAGTCCCTTGCGAGTTTTACTTTCTCATTTCGACGTTTTGCCTTGTTAGACTTGTCATGGATATGAGATTTTTTCATTAAAGGGTGATTAAACAAAGGGTTTCTGGGCGGGGATAGTTTTACCACCCGGTTCTTTTTTCTGGCCATTTTAGCCTCCTTTTTTGCTTTTCTGTAATATTAAGGTATTAGACTACTGAATTTTCAGCGGGTTCCGGTTTGAACGCGAAATCTGCTGCATTTTACCACATCAGATCATCCGGAATTTCATAATCCGCGTAAAAATCATCTTCCTGTTCATCTTCTTTAGACGGATCATTTCTTAAAATAATGTATTTTTCATCTCTTAGCTTTATCTTATCCGCAACCGGTGCAGGCACGACATCGTACTGAGTATCAAATTTAACAATCGCCAGCTTACCTCTGGTCAGTCCGTCATGTACCTCTTCAGGTACAAAGATCCGCTTTACGGTCCTGTTGTCTTCAAAGTTATAGGCCAGGTCATCACCATTGCCTTTAGGCAGACGATTGCTTTCAATAAGCTGTTTAATCTGGGCAATAATGGCTTTTTGCTGAGCGGCTTCATTTCGTTTGCGATTCAGCTCTCTGTCCCGTTCAGCTTTTTCCCGGATGGCTTTTTCAGCCAGCAGTTTGGCTTCATCGACAACGCCCTGCTTACTGTTTCGCTGCTGTTTCAGCTTTTTATGTTTTTGACTTTTGGCCCGATTGGCCTTGTTTTTATCCACCAGTCCGGCTTTTAATAATTGTTCCTGCAGGGCATTTCCCACGTTTTTCTCCAGTTTGTTCCCGCGTTTTAAAACTCTTTGTATATTCTCGCCAAAGGATGACCTTTAGCCTGCATATCCAGGTCCAGAAAATACCCGTAAGGGGTCTGTTTGACCTGGTAGCCCACATTCAGCAGACGCTGTTCCACCCGGTTTAACAGTTCCCGGGCCTGCTGGGGATCGGCTTTTGCTTCACCCAGATGGGTAAATGAATGCAGTATTATACTCTGATTATCCCACTTTTTGGCCAGCCATTTCAGATTTTTAAGCAGCTTCTTTTCCGCTGAACTGCCCTCCTGGACATCTTCAGGTTCTATATGTACAAAGGCCACAATCTGTTCTGAATAATACCCCGGCACGGCCTCAGGTGCCGTTTCCAGAGTTTTCATAGCCGGATTCCAGTTAAATCGTTCACAATACCAGAGCAAAATACGCATAAATTATTTCTTTTTATTATTTAGACAATCAAGTCTATAATGACAATAGTCTGACCAAAATACAATAATGATAATAATGAAAATACAAACCGATGATGTTCTCGGGACCATTCCTGAACCGGAAGTGTTTGAGTCACTTCTAAAACTGGATAATGCCGATATTCTGGAACTGGGCTGTGGTGATGCCGCACTGACCCGAATAATTGCCACAAACGGCACTGAACGCCGTATTATGGCGCTGGAAGTGGATACTATTCAGCACGATAAGAACTGTAATATTGATGATCTGCCTCAGATTGATTTTAAACTGGCAGGTGGTGAGGATATACCGGCTGCCGACAATCATTTTGATGTAGTGTTTATGTTTAAATCCCTGCACCATATTCCAGTCGATAAAATGCCGCAGGCCCTGTCAGAAATTAAGCGGGTATTAAAGCCCGGAGGACTGGCTTATATCTCCGAACCGGTGTTTTCCGGAGATTTTAATGAAGTTCTGCGTCTGTTTCATGATGAACAGTTCGTTCGCCAGGCAGCTTTTAATGCCCTAAAGGCCAGTGTAGACAATAATATTTTTGAACTGGTGGAAGAACGTTTTTTTAACACCCCGGTTCATTTTGACAATTTTAGCCAGTTTGAACAGAAAGTCATTGGCGCAACGCATAGCGAACACTGCTTATCCAATGAGCTGTTAAACTCGGTACAGAATAAATTTGAACAGATGACACAGGTTAATTCAGGCGATTTTTTAATCCCCATCCGGGTTGATTTACTGAAAAAACCAATCCCGGATCAAACTTAAACAGGCCATAATGAATAAGCGGTATGAAATTAAAAAATAAAGTTTCTATTTATTTTGCCAGTTTGATTTTTCTACTGCTCAGTTTAGTCATGGGGGCTTTACTGCTGGGTTACTGGTGGCTGGTGCTGGAACCCCGTTTAATAGAAGAAGCCAAACTTCACGCCCAGGTAGTGGCCAACGCCCAGGCCAGTAACCTGGAAAAAATTCTGGCAGCCAAAACCACCTCTGATATCCCTACCCAGCTAAACAATGAACTGGATAATATTCTTCGTATTACTGAGCCTGCAACCAATGTAAAACTGTTCAAAAGTATTCATCTGCAGCTGAACAAAAACCTTAGCACTTCACCTCAATTGCCGCACAGGCTGACTCGTGGCGAGCCGGCCTGCAGTAACTGCATAAGCATTAAACAGGCACTTTATTTTGAACCTGATGACAGGATGATCGGCACAGTAAGATTTAATCTTAATAGCAAGATTTTTCTTAAATTAAAAAGCGACCTTGAAAAAAAGCTTTTTACCGAAGCCATGTTCATGTTTCTTGTTCTCTTTGTTGTCTGGGTCGGTGCAACCCAGCTGATTATTCGTCTGAATATACAAAGGGAAAACTGGGAACAGGCTGAAAAAGCCTTAAAAAAACATGAACAAACCTATAATCGCCTGCTCAATAATCTGAACAATTATTTTACCTATAAAAAGAATCCCCAGGGTGAAATGATTCATATGAGTAATTCCGTTGAAAACGTTCTGGGTTATCAGCTTGAAGACATTAAACTCAACTTTGACAAATACTGCCTGGACTCAGAAAAGTACCTGGCCAAAGTCAGCCAGACTGTTTTTGGTGATGAACAGCTTTCCTACGAAATGGAGATCCGTGCCAGTGATAACTCCATACATACCATTAATCTTTCTGAAATTGCCATTCGTGATGAAGATAATAAGATCATAGAATATGAAGGCATTGCCCACGACGTTACCGAACAGAAATTATACGAACGCCAGCTATCCATATCCAAGGAAGAAGCTGAACTGGCCAATAAAATTAAAGGCCAGTTCCTGGCTAATATGAGTCATGAGATCCGCACCCCGCTCAATGCTATTATTGGCCTGGGTCAGTTATTACTTAATAGCAAACTCAATGAAAAGCAGCTTTCCCAGCTCAAAAAAATTAATTTCTCCTCACATTTATTATTAAACCTGGTTAACGAGATCCTGGATTTTTCCAAGGTTGAATCGGATCAGATTGAACTGGAACAGGTTAACTTTTCTATTTATGAACTCATTGAAAACCTGCAGCAGATGTCCATGGAAAAAGCCCGGCAGAAAGACCTGCGCCTGATTTATAAAATTGATCGGGCGGTTCCGGACAATCTGATCGGTGATCCGCTCAGACTGAGTCAGGTCTTTCTTAATCTGGTGAATAATGCTATTAAATTCACCCAACGAGGCAGAGTTATTATTAATATCCAGATGAACTCAATGGATAATGACATCTGTACCTTGCTGTGCAGTGTACAGGACACCGGCATTGGAATTTCACCTAAGCAGTTTGATAAGTTATTTAAACCTTTTTCACAGGTTGACAGTTCCATGACCAGGCAGTTTGGCGGTACCGGTCTGGGACTGGCCATCTGCAAAAAACTGGTGCTGATAATGCACGGTGAAATCTGGGTGGAAAGCCAGCTGCAGGTGGGCAGTACCTTTTATTTTACCGTTCAGCTGGCCCTGAGCCATAACCAGGCCAGCCCTATTTTTGAGGAATCCAGTGCCGGAATGGAACAGATTTCAGACAGTACAGATTCTGATCCGATTAAAAATAATGTCCAGCCTGCGGAACGGCCCAGAATTCTACTGGCAGAAGATAATGAAATTAACCAGGAAGTCGCCTTAAATATTCTGGCTGAAATGGATGTGGACGTAGTAGTGGTCAATGACGGTCTGGAAGCCCTGGAAAAAGTTAAGCAGGAACCATTTTCCCTGATTCTGATGGATCTGCAAATGCCGGTTATGGATGGTTTTGAGGCCACCCGGCTGATTAAGTCCATGCCTGAACACCGCAATATTCCCATAATTGCCATGACCGCTCATGCCATGCAGGGTGACCGGGATAAATGCCTGGCCATGGGTATGGATGATTACCTGCCCAAGCCCATTGATATTAAGGTTTTCACCAGAACACTGAAAAAATGGTTAAACCTGAATTAATCAGTTGAACAAATAAGTTTTAACTGATCAGGATCAGGCTGATATTATCATTTCCGCCGGCCTGATTGGCCTGTACAACCAGTTTTGCTGCACATTGATCCAGTTGTACCTGAATCAGCTTAGCGCTGTCAGCAGGAAGGTTGTCTAATAGCAGACGGTTTATCTGCTGGTAAGAAAGCATGCTGGTCAACCCGTCTGAACATAGCAATAAGTACTCATTCTGCATCCTGGGAATGCAGATTACCGTCGGATTGGGGGTACCATCTATGCCGATATACTGCAGTAACTGATTGGTGCCGGGATGAGTCTTACTTTCATCCTGACTGACATCGCCGTTAGCCAGCAGGTGCCTGAAGAGATTATGATCATTGGTTACCTGCTGTAAAACCTGCTCACGAAACAAATAAGCACGACTATCACCCATATGGGCAATAAAGTAATGTTTTTTTGTTAACAGGGCCATCACCAGGGTAGTCCCCATGCCCTCAAATACACTATTGCGGGAACTTTCATGCAGAATTCGATTACTTAAATCAACCAGCGAGGATTTAATTTTAAGAATCACTTCGCTTTTATTTAATTTTTCCGGTTCCGGTATACGCTGGCGGATCAATAAGGGCAATACTTCAACCACCAGCCTGGAAGCTACATCACCCGCCGGTCTGCCTCCCATACCGTCTGCCACCATAAAAAGGTTCTGTTCGGGAAACAGACCTAGGCTGTCCTCATTTTTTTCTCTGACCTTTCCCTGATCAGTCATTCCCGAGTATTTAATCATCACGTTTTATATCACATCTATAATACTTTTAATAAATCAGTTTTTAGATCCCTGACTGACTGATAGGCCAGTTTGGGTTTGTCGTTCAATACTCTGTCAATAAACTCTCCGAGATTCTGCGGAACGGAAACATCCCTCTCCATTATGGATACCGGCGGCATCTTCAGGGTAGTCAGCCAGGGATCGGTGCGTTTATTGTAATTTCTGGGATGACAGCCGGTTAATATTTTGTAAAAGGTGGCTGTAGCCGCCCAGATATCCACTTCCGGCCGGGCCAGTTTAAAATTTATAATTTGCTGTCTGGGCATATAATAAGGCGTACCGGCAGACACCCCGGTTGCAGTTCTGCCGCTTAAACCGGCGGTATCAAATGCCTTGGCCAGACCAAAATCCGCAATTTTGGCTCGCCAGATACCCTCCTGACGGGTTAGAAGAATATTGCCCGGTTTAATATCCCTATGCACCAGTCCAACACCGCTGGTTGTAGTACCGTCAGCCAGAACAATAGCCGGAACTTTAACCTGGTGAGCATAAGCCAGGCCGTCCAGGATCTGCAGATAAATCTTTAAGGCCAGTGACAGGGGTAACCGCCCCCCTTTGCTTTTAAGTAAACGGGCTACACTGCCGCCTTCACAATAATCGGTGGTAAAAAACCAGGTGCCCTCATGACAGCCGATATCATAGACCTGGACAATATTTTTATGTTTAAGCAGCCGGGTATTACGGGTTTCACGCATAAACTGTTTATGAGCTCTGCTGCTGGCTTCTACCCTGGGCAGCATCACTTTTAAAGCCACATTTTCTCTTGTTTCCTGATGAGAAGCCAGGTAAACGGCACCCATATTACCCCGCCCCAGTTCCTTACGAATAACATAACCTTTAATGAGTTCCTGCTCCAGTTCATTTTGATCAGTATTATCTTCCTGCTGAAGCATCTTATTGACCTTGTCCAGGGGATCCGACTGTGACGCTTCAGCCATATTAATCTTATGTTCCAGCCTGGAGGTATGTTCTACTAAATCTTTCTCTGTTCCCTCTGATACCACTGTAATTTCAAGCTCGGTATCACCCAGCTGAATTTTATCCCCGTTGTGTAGATTATATTCAGGATAAATCAGCCCCTGGGCCCTAAATATATCTTCACTGGCATCCCTCTGACCAATTTTATTCTGATTAACAAAAGTGCCGTTCAAACTGCCAAAATCCCTGATGCAAATTTCCGGAGGATTGATATCCAGCAGACAGTGATAACGTGAAATAGTGCTGTGCTGGTCATCATCCGGCAATAAGATATTACAGTCAAGCGCACGGCCAATGACACAGACAGTTCGGTCATTAAATGTGTACTGTTTACCGGCTTTACCTCCCCGGGTAATCGTTATCTGGATTTCTGACACAGTTTATTCCTGATGGCAATATAAAATTTTATTATTGAAGTTTTACTTCTACCCCAATCAGGGGTTCTTCTTCAATACGAGTATCTTCCTGTACTGGTTCTATTTCATCTATTAATATTTTATCCTCCGGCAGTACTTCCTCAGTAATATCCATATCATCAATAGAATTATTATCATTTATATAATCTGACGGCTCTTTATTCGCTGATGGCTCCTTATAAGCTGAAGGCTCTTCTTCAGTCTCAATTACTATAGTATTCGCCAGGTCAGACAGTCGGCTGATAATTTTATTATCCTTTCTGACGGCCAGTGAATCCAGGTAAGGGTAGCCAATAAGCTGCAGATCATCATCAGTTTTAAACTGTCCATCAGCTCCTGAAGAGCGCAGTATAATCCGGCCTTTAAAAGCACCACTGATAATCCCTGAGAATTCAAACCGATGCCCCCAGCCATCCTCAAGCTGCTCAGGTTCCAGTTGCAGCCAGGATTTTAACTTATCTATATTATCTGGAACAATTAAGGCGTTCACATTAACACGATTATTAACAATAATCGGCATCCTGTTCAAACCTGCAAGTCCAGCCCCTACTCTGACAAGCCTGTTTACTGTTTCCAGCTCTGACTGATTAAGTTTAATGGTTTCAACTGAGTCTTTATTATTCTGTTCAGTATTTTTTCCGTTTATAAGAAACAGTGAAGGTATAATAACAACTGAGGCTGCCGCAATCAGAGGCAGAAGTTTTTTACTCCTGTTGTTATTATTTACACTTTTTGATAACAGCTGAGTAGCCGAAGCCGTGATACTCCCGGTTAATATTTTCTGTTGTAAAATATCCTCATGAGTTTCAGTCAGATGAAACTCAATATCTTCTTTATTTAGGAATCCAAAACCCGCACGGTTTAAAATATTCATAACCTGGTCAGCTTCATTAGCCGGACGGGTAATTTTACGTGACATCAGATAATTACGGATATAAATATCAGCCCTTCTGTCCCAGCCAGTATGTGATGTCTGATCCAGAAGCCAGTCAAGACACCAGCTCATCACCCCTCCATCGGTTCGCCCGGCAAAAATAAACTTACCATCAGAACTGATGGCAACACTGCTGAACTCTGCATCGGCAATAGTAAAACTATGCAAACACTCACCGCTCTTCAGGTGCCAGATTTTCAGGCTGCTGTCTGCACTAATTGACACCACAATTCTGGCCTGTTCATCCATTACGGCCTGGTATATACGTTTACTGTGTCCACGGAACACCTGTTTAGGCTTTTTGTGCCCGGAGTCAGTCGGCCATAAACACAACATTGCATCAGCACTGCCGGTTAACAGATACCGGCCGTCCAGACTGATAGCCAGGCTGGTTACCGGTTTATCATGGGCTTCAAACTGACTGATAATATTACCATTCTGGATGTCTTTTATAATCAGGCTATTGCTGTTTATGGCCGAAGAAATAAATTTTTTACCATCCGGGGTTATAAGCAGGTGGCTGATAGCTGTGGTATTGTCAGAATAATCAGCCGTAATTTCCCCGGTCAGCAATCGCCATAGGAAACAACCGCCCCGGCTGTCTGCTGAAACGACAAAACGACCATCCGGCGTCAGATCAAAACAACTGATGTCAGCATTATGCTGATGAAAGGATGAATAATATTCAGCACTGTTAATATCCATTAAATGGATATCCTGTTCCGATGCAAACAGTAATGAGCGGTCGTCAGCCGTCAGTTTAATTCGTATTACAGGTTTGCTGAGATTAATAATTTCATGGCCTGAAAAACTGTCAGCCTGCCATTGTCTTATTATCCCCTGTTGATCTGCCGAGTAAAAACTATCTGTTTTCAGACTGCTGCAAAGGCTATTAATTCGATAAGCCGAGATTCTTTCTTCCCGATCCTGCCAGACATTTTTAAGGGTCAGCCTTGGTAGCTTTTGATACAGGGATATCCAGTCATTATAGGCTTTTTTATCCTGCTCATAGCCCGGAATAGTTCTGGCCTGTTCCAGTTCTCTACTGGCCTGTATATAGTTTTTCTGATGCTGTTTAGCTGCGGCTGACTTAATTAGCTGCAGATATTGTGCCTGACACTTATCGACTTCATGAGCGGATTGCGGGACAGAGAAAAGCAGCCTGGCCTGGTATCGATAAGGATTAATAACTTCAAGTATTGCCAGTCCCTTACGGCTCGTAACCAGTACAAACTGTTCAGAGTGATCCAGGGACAGATCCAGCACCGGTCCCTCAAAATGATGCAGAGTAAAAGATTTTCCGCTATTTAAATTCCAGTAACGCACCACTCCATCACTGCTTCCGGAAACAGCATAAAAATATTTTCTGGAAACGGCAATGCAGTTGACTGAACCCTTATGCCCCTTTAGAACTCTATGTGACTGAAGTTTAAGTTTTTTGAACTCATCCTGCTCGAGGAACCATACAATTAAAACACTATCTTTTCCGGCTGAAAACAGCATCGTATCATTGATCCAGAGCGCACGGGAAACCTCATGTTCATGCCCACGCAGGATCAATTCGGTACGGCCATTACTGGTATCCCATATTCTCAGTACTTTGTCTGTACCTGCAGAAAGCAGTTTTTTTCCACTGGGAGAGAAACTAACATCATTAATAACACCATCATGCCCTTCTCCATAAAAGGCCTGTATCGGGCTGGTTTTATTAATATCCCATAAATAAAGTTTTTTCTCCTGTGCCGCTGTGATTAGAAAGTTACCACAGGGAGAAACCTGCACTGCATTTATTGAGCTTTGATGTGCAAACCAGACTTTAACCTGCTTCCTTTCTCTTTCATCCCAAACCCGAATATTTCCCTGTTGTGAACCAGAAACAATCAGTCCATGTTTCGAAGCATAATGTAATGCGGTAACTTTTACTGTATGCCCCTGCAGAACATTCAGTTGTGTATCAGTCTGAAAATGCCATAGTACAATCTGGTTGGCCTGTGCAAAAATCAGTTTATCATCATCTTTTGCAAAATCAGACCGGCTGATATTTTTCTCCGGCAGTCGATATAACACTTCGTAGCCGGGTAAATATACCCTGACAGCCTGTTTAAATGTCAGCGGTAAAATACCGCTGTCATGAATCATTTTATAAAATTCAAGAGCACGTTTTTTCTGACCGCTTTTCTGTAATGCCAGGGCAAATGCGGTGATGGCATAGGGATCATTTATTTTTCCTTCTACCGACGGCTGTAAGCTTTGTGCAATATACTGCCAGTGCTCAGGATCTTTTGCCAAACGATAATAAGCACATAGAGCCAGACCAAATTCAGGACTATAATCATTATCCGGTTTATCCGGCAGACTGGAAAATTTAACTCTGGATGTTTGGCTAAGGGCTTTTTCCGAGCTAATAGCTTTTTCTTTATGGCTAACCGGGTTAACAAGCAGATTAATGGCCTTGTCATATTGAGAAAACTGCAAATAAAGCCGTGCCAGGGCTTTGTACTGAGATTTATCATGGCTGCTTTTATTCAGCAGACCTGATAACTTTTCAAACAGAAGCACTTCTTCCAGCCCCTGTTCCTGCCATTGTATGAGAGACAGGTTATAAATACTTTCAAAATGCTGCGGTTCAATGGCCAGAGCTTTCTGCCATAATTTCAAAGCCTCTGAACAACGGCCCAGATCCACCAGAGATATAGCCTGGTTATTATAAGATGGAGCAGTTTCACTACCCAGCTGAGGTGGCACACGGGTATAAGCCCGGCCATTCAGATGCCGGTAAACAGAAACAAGTTCCTGTGCCAGTACCAGCATATTTTCAGGGCGTATACTCTCCTCTTCCTCAAAACACTGAGAGATTATCTGTTCCAGTTCAACCGGTATATTTTCAACGGCTGGCTCTGCATCCAGCGATTGTTCCAGGTAAGCTTCCAGAACACCCGGTGCCACCGCACCTGCTTCCCATGAGCAGTAACCCAGCAGCATTTCCAGAACACAGACCGCCCAGCTCCAGATATCTGTGCGGTGAGTCAGTGGTTTACCGGCCAGCTGTTCCGGAGATGCATAAGCAGGCGTCATGCCTACACTGCTCATATCATTATCAGCCTGTTCAATATTCTGCAATGCTTTAGTCAACCTGGCCAGGCCGAAATCAGTAATTTTTACCACGCCGTCAGCACTGAGCATCACATTAGCCGGTTTAATATCCTGGTGGACCAGATCCTGCTTATGCGCAAAATACAGGCCCCAGGCAAACTGAATTGAAATATCCAGGATACGGTTTAAGATCTGCTTTTGATCCCCCTGGTATAGCACCCGGCTGTTGATCTGTTGTTTTAAATCCCCGCCATCGACATATTCACTGAAAATCTGCGGAACACCGTTAATTGTCCGGACATAATAACAATTAACAATATTTGGGTGTAAGGGCAGATTTACCCAGGTTTCAGCTTCCTTAATAATATTTTCCGCACCCACGGAAAGTGCTTTGGCTTTAGGTGTTTTCAGGGCCAGATCCAGAGCCCAGTGCTGGTGCCTGACCTGGTAGACCTTACCAAACTGGCCTTCCCCCAGCAGTGCTTTAACCTGGTACATATCCATAATAACATCACCGGGCTGCCAGTCTGATTCACTGTTCGGCTTATTACGGAAATGCCGCAGCAGATATTCACTGCCAGAACCAACAGCTTTTGCTACAGTGGAAAACGTCTGTGGAATACTTTCCTGCGAGGCAGGTTCAGACTGTTTGCTTTGCGCTGGTTCTGCCATACGGGTTTCCTGCGGCAGATCACCACTGTCGGCAAGCTCCTGCGGTACAGCCAGACGGGTTTCCTGGGGCATTTCTATAGCCTGCTGATCATTCACCTTAAAACGGAACTGACACTTTTTACAGACTACCTTACGGTTACGGAAACGTTCCGGGATATTAGAGTATTGTGTCTGACATTGAGGGCAGCGGATTTTCATTTATCTCCCAGGCTGAAATTTGGCATATTGAGTTAACAAATAGTCAAGTTTTGCCAAATAATCAACTATTTAGCTTTATAAACCTCCCTTTTATCCTGACAGCTAGAAATCCGTCACTGTTTAATCATTAATTAAAAGTTTCAATAATAAATTACAATAAAAAATCGCAATAAAAAGTTCCTGTAAAATGAAACACACTGAAACAATTGCCAGAGTATTTCCTGTAACTTCATTGCTTATATTTTGCTATGATGAAACAACCAGTACTTACAGAAATATTGACATATTTATTAATACCTGAAATCCACCGGAACAACCATGCAAAACCCGTTTAAAAAAGCCTATATTCTTCCCCTTATTATTTTGGCAGCCATCGCACTGGTAGTTTTTAAAGTTAAAACCAGGCCGGAGATAAGCCACCAGGTGCTCACATTTCCCCAACGTACCGTAGAAGTTATCCAATTACAGAAAATTCCTTTTCGAAACCGTGCCACGGCTTATGGTTATGTTGAGCCGGCTGTCACGCTTAAATCTAAAGCCGAGGTCAGCGGTAAAATCATATACATTCATCCACGCTTAAAAAAAGGCGCCAGCCTGCCCAAAGGCACGGTGGTACTGCGTATTGAACCAACCACTTTTGAATTTTCCAGGGATCAGAGCGAAGCGGTTCTAAACAGCAGTCAATATTCACTTAAACAGCTGGAAGTTGAGGAAAAAAGTACCCTGCGTTCTCTGAAAATTGCCGAAAAAAAGCTGCAGATTGGACAAAAAGAACTGGCCCGTTTAAAACGTCTGGCTAAACAGAACCTGATTTCCCGCTCCTCGTTAGACGATGAGGAACAGACCGTATTACAGCTTCGTCAGCAGGTAGAGGATCTGCAGGGTAAGGCGGCCGGTTACAGCAGCCGAAAAAATGCTCTGCTCAGCCAGATCAGGCAGTCCCAGACACAACTGGATCAGAGCCGAGACACCCTGGGACGGACTGAAATAAAGCTGCCGTTTGATGCCCGCATTGGCACGGTTTCCGTTGAAAAAGGCGAATACATCAGTACCGGCAATGTGCTGTTTGAGGCACTGGGTACGGATGCGGTGGAAATTAATGCCCAGCTTCCGGTCAGTCAGTTTTACTCCCTGGTGCGGGGATTAAGAAACAAAACCATAAGTATGAAAAGTTCCGAGGCACTGCAGGCTGAACTGGCCAAAATGAACCTGCAGGCCATTGTTACGCTGGTGGGATATGATGAACAGTTCAGTCAATGGCCGGCTGACATTCTGCGTATCGGTGAGTCTATTGATCCGCAGCGGGATACTATAGGTCTGGTGGTCTCGGTTAAAAAGCCTTACGACAATATCATTCCCGGTAAGCGTCCTCCCCTGTTAAAAGGCATGTTTGCTGCTGTTAAGTTTTATACTCCGGTCAGAAAGCGGCTGGTGATCCCCAGAAAAGCCGTTCATCAGGGTCGTGTTTATATGGCCAGTGCTGATAACAAACTAAAAATTCAACCCGTAAGCATCACTCATCACCTTGGCCCCCTGGTGGTAATTAAAGAAAATGATCCCCTTAAACCGGGACAGAAAATTATTATTACCGATATTTTGCCGGTATTTGAAGATCTGCCGCTGAAACCAGTTATCGCCAGGGAATATCAGCATTGGCTGGCAACCGAAGCTCTGGGCAAACAGCCATGATAAGCTATTTTGCCCGCCATCCGACCCTGAGCAATATTCTGATGATGGCTATTATTGCTCTGGGACTCTATTCCCTTAAGGGTTTAAACAAGGAATCTTTTCCTCAGTTAAAACCCAGCAAGGTACAGATCAATGTGGTTTACCCCGGGGCCAGTCCGGTTGATGTAGAAGACGGGATCTGTAAACCCATTGAGGATGCCACCGACGGGATCAGCTTCTTAAAAGAACAGATCTGTGATGCCCGTGATAACCTGGCCGTGTTTACTCTGGAAATGCAGGAACAGGGTGATATTGGTGAATTTACCGATGATATCCGTACCGCCATTGATGGTATCCAGAATTTTCCTGATAATATTGAAGATCCGGCCATTATGCAACTGGGACGGGTTAACCCGGTCGTCAATATCGCCATTACTTCTGACAAGCTCACCCGCAGCGAATTAAAGGCTCTGGCTGAATACTACCGGGAACAGCTTATTGCCATGCCGGAAATCCCCATTGTAGAAGTGGCCGGTTTTTCCACGCATCAGTACCAGGTGCTGATACATCCTGACACCCTGAAAAAATACCAGCTAAGCATCAATGATATTGCCCGGCTGATCCAGACTCAGGCTCTGGAATTGCCTGCCGGAGTACTGGAAGCCGAAGAAAGCACCTATCAACTGCAGTTTGATAATGCCAGAAAAACCCCGGCAGAACTGGCGGATCTTGTGATTATCAATACCCCGGAAGGCGGTGAAATCAGGCTGGGCGATCTGGCCGAAATCAGGGACACCTTTGAAAAACCGGAAGAAAGTATTGAACTGAACGGTAAACCTGCTGCACTACTGAAAATAAGTAAAAATACCATAGATGATACTCTCAAAGTGGCCGATGCCCTGGCTGCTTTCATAGAGCAGGAAAACCAGCGTCTGCCGACCACAACCCGGCTGACCATTGTTAATGATAACTCCACTTCAGTGCGTGACCGGCTGCGTTTACTGCTTAAAAACGGCTGGCAGGGTCTAATCCTGGCAACCCTGATGCTGCTGCTGTTTTTTTCCTGGCGTTATACTTTCTGGATTGCCATGGGTCTGCCTGTGTCCTTTCTCGGTGGTCTGGCCATTATGTCAGCCTTCGGGATCAGTATTAATATGATCTCTATGGTGGCGCTGTTAATGGCCATTGGTATTTTAATGGATGATGCCATTGTCTTGTCGGAAAATATTGATCATGAATACCGCAAAGGCAAGTCCCCGCTGGATGCCGCCATTGACGGTACCCGAAAAGTTTTCCGCGGGGTATTTTCCTCCTACCTGACCTCAGCCTTTTTATTCGGCAGCCTGCTGATGATGAAAGGCGATCTGGGACAGATACTGGGGGTACTGCCGGTGGTATTATTATCCATTTTAACCATCAGTCTGATTGAAGCCTTTCTGGTTCTGCCCCATCATTTAAAACAGTCCCTGGAACATCAGAAACAGAACAGAACACCTGCATGGCGTGAAATGTTTGAGGCCGGTTTTGCAAAACTCAGACAGCAAGCGGGACAGGCGGCACACACCGCCATAAAATTTCGTTACCTGACACTGGGCCTTGCCATTGCCCTGTTTATTCTGTCTGTAGGCCTGATTGCCACCGGCATGGTCAAATTCAAGGCCTTCCCCGATCTGGAAGGCAATAATATTGAAGCGCGGATCCTTCTGCCGCAGGGTACCCCCCTGGAAAAAACAGAGCAGGTGGTAGCCATCCTGTTAAATTCTCTGCAAAAAACTAATGAACAGCTCAGTCAGAAGGAGCCTGAAGTCCTGGTTAAAAATGTTCAGATCACCTATGGCCAGCATGCCGATGTTCCTGAAAACGGCACCCATCTGGCCAGTCTGAGTATTGACCTGCTCAATACCGAGAAACGTCACACGCTTATGGCAGAGCTGATTGAGCAGTGGAAAAAAAATACCCCGCCCCTGCCGGATGTCCTGAGTATTCAGTATAAGGAACCCAAAGTCGGGCCTGCCGGCCGGGCCATACATATTCGCCTGAGCGGACACGATCTGGATGCGCTGTCCCGGGCTTCCTGGGAGGTACAGAACTGGCTAAGAGGCTATTCCGGTATTTATAATATGCTGGATGATCTGCGTCCCGGTAAACCCCAGTACACCATACAGCTTAAACCCGGTGCCCTGAATGCCGGTATTGATTCTGAACTGATTGCCCGGCAGTTACGTTCGTCCTACCTGGAATATAAAATTTCCGAAATTTACAATGGCCGGGAGCCTTACGAAATTATTGTTAAACTGAACAGCCGTAAGGATCAGGCTCTGGAAAATTTTGATAATTTAACGGTCTTTTCCAGAACCGGCCAGGAACTGCCTTTAAGCAGTGTGGCTGATATTAGGGAAAAACGGGAATTCTCCCGTATTGAACGCATCAACCATAACCGCACCATAAACATTTATGGCGACGTCAATGCAAAAGTAGCCAATACCAACCAGATCATCGCCTCTCTGCAGAAGGACTTTTTGCCGCAGCTTAAAAAACGTTATCCTGATATTCATTTCAGCTTTAAAGGTGAAGTGGAAAAAGGCACTGAAACCAAGCTCTCCATCCTGTCCGGGTTTGGACTAGGGCTGTTTGCGGTATTTTTGCTGCTCAGCCTGCAATTCGGCAATTACCGGGAGCCGGTGGTAGTCATGATAAACATCCCTCTGGCACTTATCGGTGCCATCTGGGGACATTTAATTATGGGACTGGATTTTACCCTGCCCAGTATGATTGGTTTTGTCTCCCTGGCAGGCGTAGTGGTCAATGATTCTATATTGTTGGTGGAATTTGTAAAAATCCATGTGGCACAGGGCATGGTCTTCCATGATGCCGCCCGGCAGGCCGTCACCGATCGATTCAGAGCCATATTTCTGACCTCTGTGACTACCATAGCCGGTATGACCCCGCTATTATTTGAAAGCAGCAGTCAGGCACTGATTCTGGTACCGCTGGTCGCCAGTATTATCTTCGGTATGCTGACTTCCACCGTTCTAATTATGCTGGTACTGCCGGCACTTTACGGCATTATGGAAGACATTGGTTATGTAAAATTCAGGGAGACAGTTCAGGAATAAGTTAATTGATACACACTAATTAAAATACAGCTTGCCGGCATTATATAAATTAAGCAGCAGATCCTGCTCAATATCAGACATAACAGGCATCAGTTTTGATAGTTCCACCGTTCTCTGCGCACAGAGTTTAACTGCAAATACCGTAGAAACCATAAAGTCCTGCCCGTCAACAAAAAGCTGACAGGCACCGCCGTCCTTATCAATAAAAGCAAAGCGGCTGGCGGGATGACGCATTAATGGCGGGTTTTCCATACTTAATTCCAGCAGTGCCTGAAGATTTTCTGCCGGCTGTTCACATTCATTCAGATAGTCCACCTTGGAGTCGCTGACAAAACTGCCGAACCAGCGTTCCAGTTCCGGGTTTTGCGGATCAAGGTATTGTTTAAAAATTCTGCGCACTTCTTCAATAGCAGCCGGAGTAATTTCATTTGGGTGTCCGGTCAGCCCCCCGTCAGGTAAATGGTAAGTTTTGTTTACCGGCAGTTCACTGGTAATATGGGCAATAAAATCATTCACCAGAGCTTCATGACTGGTGGCCTTAAAACCAATGGAATAACTCATACTCTCATCAAGAGAAACACCATGGTGAGATACCCCGGCAGGTAGATACATCATATCACCGGGTTCCAGAATCCATTCCTGTTCCGCTGCAAATTCTTTCTGCAGGCGGATAGCAATATCAGAAATAATATTATCCTCCGCCACCGGCCGGGTACTGAGCTGCCAGCGGCGCCGACCGGAACCCTGCAGAATAAACACATCGTATAAATCAAAATGCGGCCCTACCGTACCCTGGGGAGCGGCATAACTGCTCATTAAATCATCCAGATACCATTCGGGAATAAAACGAAACCGGTCGGTGAGCCAGGCCAGTTCCGGAACGGTTTTTTCCAGATCATTGACCACCAGGGTCCAGTGGGTTTCCGGCATCCGGGCAAAAACCGATTCATCCATAGGACCGTGAATGGCCTGCCAGGGATGCTCCCCGCCCTGTTCAATAATAATTCTGGAATTGACCTCCTCTTCACAGGCCAGTCCTGCCAGTTCATCCGGGCTTAAGGGGGTTTCAAAACCGGGAAAAGCCTGGCGAATAAGCAGCGGTTTTTTCTGCCAGTATTCGGCCAGAAAAAATTCCACTGACATGCCACCCAGAGGAGGGATCTGAGACGCTTCTGACATGCTTACAGAATACCCACATCCAGGTAAGAGCGGGCTATTTTCTTTATAGAAGAAACATAAGCTGCGGTACGCAGATCGGTAATGTTTTCATCACTGAGCATGGTTTCTCGTATTTCCTGATAGGCTGTGCGCATGGTATCATCCAGGCCCGAACGTACCAGATCCAGTTCATCAGCCCCTCGGGTAATGGTATTCCTAAGATGGGTGGAAACGGAATTACCAGTGGCTTCTTCAAACATTTTAGTAACCTGTAAGCCACGCATTTCTTCATGACGACGCTGCATACGGCCAAAACGCATATGGGAGATATTACGGATCCATTCAAAATAGGACACGGTTACACCGCCGGCATTGGCATAAGCATCAGGAATAACGACAATCCCCTTGCTTTTTAATATAGCATCCGCCCCGAATGACACCGGTCCATTGGCCGCCTCTACAATCAATTTGGCCTTGATCCGGTCAACATTGTCCAGGTTAATCTGATTTTCCAGTGCCGCCGGGATTAGAATATCGCACTCTTTTTCCAGTACTACGGCACCGTCTTCTACAAACTGGGCACAGGGAAAGGTTTCAATTTCATGGTGCTCATCAATATGCTGACGCAATTGCTCAATATTAATGCCTTCATCATTAACTAGAGCACCATGACTTTTAATAATAGCCGTGATTTTGACCCCGTCCTCTTCAGACAGAAATTTAGCCGCATGATAACCGACATTACCAAAGCCCTGCATGACACAGGTTTTACCTTCCAGAGAACCGCTCATACTGGCCATTTTAACGTCATCAGGGTGCCGGAAAAATTCCTGGATGGCATACTGCACCCCCCGTCCGGTGGCTTCCACACGCCCCTGAATACCGCCATGATGAACCGGTTTACCAGTCACACAGGCAACATAGTTGATATCATCAGGATGCAGTTGTTTATAGGTATCAGCAATCCAGGCCATTTCTCTCTGTCCAGTGCCTACATCCGGTGCCGGAACATTGGTTGATGGACTTAAAAAGCCTTTGCGGATCAGTTCCAGTGAAAAGCGCCGGGTGATCATTTCCATTTCTTCCCGATCATACTGGCTGGGATCAATCAGCAAAGCCCCTTTGGAACCGCCAAAAGGCACATTCACAATAGCACACTTATAGGTCATCAGAGCCGCCAGGGCTTCAACTTCATCCTGATCGGCATAAGGTGCGTATCGGATGCCGCCTTTGGAAGGCAGGCGATGCGTGCTGTGCGTGGCCCGCCAGCCCGTAAACACCTCAATTTTACCTCGAATTTTTACCGGAAACTGCACCTGAATAACGGCATTACAGGATTTAATGGCATTAGCAACACCGGTATCCAGTCCCATTACAGAAATGGCCCGATCCACCATTAAATTAACACCATCACGAAAACTGGGTTCACTGCCTGCTTTTGTCATTTTTTATATCCTGTCTGTTGCGATTCACTTACGTTTGAGCCGGTATTTTAAATTGACCTGGATCAGAGTTATTACTTACACTGAATGCTATATTGACATTAATATGTAAGTAACTGTAATCCATATTCCTAATATTACAACTTATTATCAGCTATTGCAGAAACTTTTGCAGATAGTTAGTATTATCAGACTGAAATTTAATAATTTAATTAACAGAAAGGGAAATAAATGAATATATTAATCTTTGGACCAAACGGCAGTGGTAAAGGGACTCAGGGCGCAATTATCCAGGACAAATTTAATATTGCACATATTGAATCCGGTGCCATTTTCCGTCAGAACATTGGCGGAGGCACAGAACTGGGGAAAAAAGCCAAGGAATATATTGATCGCGGTGATCTGGTGCCGGATGATATTACTATCCCGATGATTCTGGATCGTCTTAAAGAAGACGACTGTAAAAACGGCTGGCTGCTGGACGGATTCCCGCGCAACAAGGTACAGGCAGAAACTCTGGCTAAAGCCCTGCAAGATGAAAACATGAAGCTGGACTATGTTATAGAAATTGTTCTGCCTCGTGATATTGCCAAACTGCGTATTACCGGCCGTCGTTTATGTGAAAACGACAACAATCACCCCAATCACATTGCTTTTGATGCCATTAAACCGGTAGAAAAAGACGGCGAACTGGTCTGTCGCGTCTGCGGCGGCAAGTTATCTACCCGTGCCGACGATCAGGATGAAGCAGCCATTGATAAACGCCATGATATTTACTATGACGAAAATACCGGTACTATGGCCGCCGTTAATTACTTCAAGAACCTCGGTGGGGATACTAAAGTGATCTCTGTTGACGGTAGTGGTTCTATTGGTGAAGTGACTGATGCTATTTTAAAAGAGCTTAAGTAAAAAAAAGAGCGTTGAGCGTTGAGAAAAAGCATAAGTGCTTTTATTAAGAATGCGGGCATATTGCCCGCATTTTTTTGGTTTTTTATATTTAAAAAATCAGGCTCATCATTACCATCATGACTATCAGGAACAGTATGGTCATAATACCGCCGGCTCTCATAAAGTCAGGTACACGATAACCTGCAGGACCCATAATCAGGGCATTAACCTGGTGAGTAGGGATCAGGAATGAATTGGAGGTTGCAATCGCTACTGTCAGAGCAAATACCGCAGGATCGGCCCCTTCTACACCCATGGCAATATTTACCGCCAGAGGCACCAGTAATACAGTCGCACCTACATTGGACATCACCAGAGTAAAGAAAGTCGCCAGAACAGCAATAGAAGCCTGAATGATCCAGACCGGCATATCACCCACCACTTTCAGGGTCTGTTCTGCAATCCAGCCGGCAGTACCGGACGTTTCCACAGCCAGCCCCAGAGGGATCAGACTGGCCAGCAGGAAGACCGTCTTCCAGGATACCGCCTCATAGGCTTCATCAATCTTTAATACCCCGGACAGAACCATACCAATGGCACCGGTTAACAGGGCAATAGACAGTTTCAGATCGGTAAACAGAACCATAGACAGGGCAATAGTAAAAAACAGCGCTGCCCAGCCAACTTTATGCGGACGGGTTTCTTCATGCGGATATTCAGTTGTCACCACAACAAAGTTCTTGTCCTTGGCAATGCGGTCCAGGTTAGTCCACAGGGTATGTACAACCAGGGTATCACCGGCCTGAAACGGCAGGTCCCGAATACCTTCACCAGCACCCATAGTTTCACCTTCACGGTGCAGTGCAACCATAGCCAGGCCATAAGTCTTTCTTAACCAGACATCGCGAGCCGATTTACCAATAAGCTGGGAACCTGGTG
>Ga0256831_1000425_pt1 | contig 21893 bp, 21 predicted proteins | sample 132544metaG_FD_189087 | JGI IMG/M metagenome (GOLD analysis project Ga0256831, IMG submission 189087) | Hydrothermal vent microbial communities from Lau Basin, Pacific Ocean - 132-544 | ecosystem: Environmental > Aquatic > Marine > Hydrothermal vents | place: Pacific Ocean: Lau Basin | collected... | reverse complement strand
TGGCATGGAGGCTCTCGTAGTGCATCTTCAGCTCGTGTCCTGTGGCGAATATCACCACCTTTGGAGGATCGTAGACCTCTACGTAGGAGATCCCCTGACTTGCTAGCAGGCCTATCTGATAGGCTCCCAGCATCTCTCCTTTCTCGATGATTCGCTCTCCTTTGGCCACATCTTCACCTGCAAAGCGCATATGGGCTTTTTCTTTGATCTTTTTAGGTAGTACCACTCTCTCGCCCAGATCTTCTACATCCTCTATAGGTACGATCGCCTCACACCCTTTGGGAAGCTTGGCTCCCGTCATGATCTTGACAGCTGTGTGTGGTACTACCTCCACATCGCTTTGCTCTCCAGCCAGTATGGTAGCGATCACCTTGACCTCTTTGCCAGCGTCTTCCAGTCGTATGGCATAGCCGTCCATCGCCGAGTTGCCAAAGACTGGCAGATCGATAGAGGCGTAGTAGTCGGCGGCGCTGATTTGGCCAAGAGCCTCTTCGAGGCAAAGGGTCTGAAATCTGGGATTTGGCTTTTGAGAGGCTATAATCTCTAAAGCTTCTTGTATCGTCACGGCCATAGCTATCCTTTGGTATAATCGTTATTGGTTTTTGCCCATTTTATCATAAAAGGAGTCCTCTTGGATACGCTCTTTATGGCTGCGAAGCATACCCATACCCTTTTCGTGGTGCTCTTGATCCTCTCTCAAGCCGCCTACTTCTTGATCCACAAAGAGCCCGATTTCGTGCGCTTCAACAAAAAGCTCGGCAATCTGCTCTTGGTGCAAAATATCTTGCTAGGAGTAGTGCTCTTTACCGGCCTTTTGATGCTGGCAGTGTTGAAGTTTGTGGTGTGGAGTCCGGCTGTGGTGCTGATGGTATTCGTCACTACTGGAGTGATCGTCCACCAGATCCTCATCAACAAAAAGCGAAAGCCGATCCGAAGTGACGAGGTAGAGGCGCAGACACTCTACAAAAGCTGGGTGGCCAAAGTCTATGGGGCTGAAATATTGGCTGAGATTGTGGTGTTCGTCATAGCGATGGTGGTGTAGATGAGAGAAAAACTTGAGCTTTTTTTCCGAGACAAACCATTCCCACTCGTCCTTCTTTTTGGCTCTTTTGCTAAAAAGAAGAGCTTTATATCGAATTCAAGGCCAAGACATTTTTGTATTATCTGGATAGAAAGCTACTATTTTGATATGTTTGAAAGGGCGTTTTTACAAAGGATAGAGGATGGGAAGATTGGAAAAACTCATGAGATGGGAAGAAAATATAAAGATTCTTCAAATAATAGCAAATGAACTATCCTTGAATTGAATAAAGGATTTCGATGCAGTTTGTCTACCATCCCGATGCCGGTGAGGAAATATTAAAAATAGAAGGCGAGATCTACAACTATATCTTCAAAGTACGGCGCCATAAAAAAGGGGAGGTGATACCCCTTCGCAATATGGAAGATGGCTATCTCTACTTTTATCGTATCGATGAGGTAGATAGACGCAAAGCTACGCTTGTATTGGTGGATAAAGAGTACAAAGAGATAGTGCCCAAAAGATTTTTCCATCTGCTGTGGTGCATCGTCGATCCCAAGACGATAGAAAAGACGCTGCCGATGCTCAATGAGATCGGCGTGGGTAAGATCACATTTCTTTATTGTGAGCGCAGTCAAAAAAATTTTCGCTTGCGCCTCGATAAACTCCAAAAGATCCTTATAAATTCCAGCCAGCAGTGTGGTAGAAGTAGGCTCATAGAGCTGGAGATGGTCGAGTCCCTCCAAGAGGCACTCCAGCGCTATGAGGATGTTGTCTTGATAGATTTTAGCGAAGATTTTCTCTCATGTACCGATAATATCCAAAGAGCCCTCATAGGTCCCGAAGGAGGTATCACTCCGCAGGAGAGGGCAAGATTTGCCAAAGTAAAAGGACTCGATACCCCGATGATACTGCGTAGTGAGACGGCCGCTGTGAGCGTAAGCGCAAAGGTGATGGCGTGAGAATCGCTCTGTTGCTGCTTTTTGCATTTTCTCTTTTTGCTGATACGCTCATTGTCGATGACGACGGCCAGTGCGACGGCGCTCAGTACACCACTATCCAAGATGCGGTAGATGCAGCGCACGATGGCGACACGATCGAGATATGCGTCGGTACATATGATGAGGCGGTGCGGGTCAATCAAGATTTTTCCTCTTTGATTTTTGCAGGTGGGTCGGATGTTGCGATCCCATCGGATGTAAATTGGAAAAATGACAATGCCCCTTTGGCCATATACACATCTATGGATGTAACTATTAAAAATCTTTCTTTATCTTCATCCGAAAAAAAGGGTGTGTATTTCAAAAAAATTCAAAATGTGACTTTTCAAAACGTTGTCGTCTCCTCTAAAGATGAAAGTATTTATATAGATGCTGATTCAAATGGTGAGTACTCTTTTTTCAATTGTGTAATAAAAAGTTCTGATAAAAAAGGTATCTATATAAAAAGAGGAAAAGATGTAACCGTTATCGATACGACAATCGATGCTAAACAGAGTGGTCTATATGGATTTAAATATCTCAATGGCAATTATACTATCAAAAATTCAAAACTAAAAAGCCGTACTAAATATGGGATCTATTTCAATAATGGAAAAGATTTGACTATAACTTCCACGATTGTCGAAGCAAAAGATCGTGCTCTGTATTTGGGAGACAATATTGATGGAAATTATGAAATAAGCAATACTAAACTAATAAGCAAAGATGCAGATGCCTTTTATTATGAGAACGAAGAGTCTGCAAGTAAAATTACAATTTTAAATTCTTATCTTGAAGCAAAAAAATTTGGTCTTGAAATAGATAATTTTACGGCATTGCAAGTGAGTGATTCGACAATATTTTCGGAAGATACCAATATTAATATCAAAAATGCGGAAAAAGGAAAGGTGATCATCTATGGTTGTCGTTTGCAATCTCAAAAAAAGGACTTTATTTTTATAGAAGATGTCACAACGCTTGATATGGAAGGAAATCTGTTTTTAGGAGGGGATGATAAGGGTATAGATGTCAAGAAAGTCGGAACATCTCTCATCATAAAAAACAATATCATTTCCAAGCCCGGAGATTTCGGACTGTTTATTGAAAATGGTACTGATAATCTTCAGGCTGAAATAAAACGTAACATTTTTAAAGATGCAAAAAAGTATGGCTTAAACATAGAAGATAGTGATGCTAAAAGTTATGAAATTACAAGAAACTGTTTTTTAGACAACGAATATACAGCTTTTAACAAAAATGAAAATGCTCATTTCGATCTCAATTTTTTCGATGATTGGTCTGGAAGTGGGAGATACAAGATTCCCGATGTTCCTGTATATGACGAGCATCCTTCTCCTCAATGTCTGCAAAATATAGTATTTGATTTTGATGAAGGGGAAGGTAATACCACTTTTGATAAAGCGGTGGGGGATGAGATAGCGGACGATGGGACTTTGCACGATGCCCAGTGGAGTGCGGGGGTATGTGGCAAAGGGGTTTATCTTGATGGGACAAAGGACTCTCACATAGAAGTGGCCAAATCGGAAGAAAACAGGCTCGACAAGTCCCCACAGATGAGTGTGGTAGTTTGGATCAAGCCAGATGGAAGCCAAAATGGTCGGGCCATTCTTTTCAATAAAGAAAATCAATACGAAGTGGCTTTGGAAGGGAGAAGGCTTTGGTGGGCTTTGAATACTACTCAAAAGCGTTGGCTATGGTATCGAACCAATTTAGAAGTGGAACCTGATAATTGGCATATGATAGCTTTCGTCTACGATGGAGAGAAAGTGACGCTCTATCTGGATGGTCTCGAGGCTTCACAATCTTTTTCTTATAGAGGTATTTTAATAGGTAATGCCAGTACCCTGCGTATAGGAGCGAGAGGTAATAATGCTTCACCTACCTTCAAAGGATGGGTGGACGAATTTTATCTCTACCAAAGAGCTCTAAATCCAGAGGAGATCCAAGATCTTTATGAAAATGGGATCTATTGTCAGCCTGTAGGGGATTGGCATTTCGATACTTGCCGATGGGTGGGCTACGATGGGGAAGCCAGAGACAGCAGCCCACAAAAAAACCACGGCACTCCCAAAAATGGCGCACAGACCACTGTCGGCAAGCTTTGTAGGGGAGCTGGATTCGATGGAGTGGATGACTATATTCTGCTTCCAGCTATGGATTATCGCTTTTCGAGCGGAATGACTGTAGCCACTTGGGCCAAATTTGATCGAGATGAAAGTGGCTCTTGGGAGAAGATTATCGATTTTGGTGGAGGCAGAAGGGCAGATAATATCGAGTTTGCCAGATACGAAGAGACCAATGATTTGGCTTTTGAAGTACTCAATGACGATCAAGTATGTGGGACTATTCGAGCCAAAGACGCCATCATACCAGGTGAGTGGCACCACTATGCGGTTACCTATTCCAAAGATGGCACAGTAAAAATTTATAGAGATGGTCAAAAGATAGGTAGCGGGAAGCTCTCGAATTGTTTGTTGAGAGACGTCAAGAGAGATCACAACTATATTGGCCAATCTAATTGGGAGGAAGACGCATACTTCAAAGGTGGATTGGATGAGCTGCATATCTTTAGAAGAGCCCTTTCGACTTCTAAAATAAAAGAGATTTATGATAACGAAAATAGTGGCAAAAACTGGGATGGCACTCAAAGACATTGCCGTGTGTGTGGTATGACGATCTACTATCCGATGAACGAGAAAGAGGGGGACAAGGTCTTCGACCAAGCTTCTCATGATGCGATAGAGGATACGGGCATTCTACACAGTGGCGCCTCTCGGACTCGAGGTGTCTGTCAAGGTGGGGTCTATCTGGATGGAGGTGATGAAGCTTATATCTCCACCAAGGATTCTGTGGAGAACTCCTTGCCGGATGCCACACAGATGAGTGTAGTGATATGGGTGAAGCCGGATCCAGATATATCGGGAGCTGCAATAGTCTTCAACAAAGAGAACGAATACGAAATGGCTGTGGATGGAAAAAAGATAAAGTGGGCGATGAAGACAAGCGATGAGAGGTGGGTCTGGTATCGCACCAATCTCGAAGTGGAGCCTGGATCGTGGCATATGATCGCCTTTGTCTACACAGGTCGTGAAGTGAGAGTCTATCTGGATGGCAAGGACAATGTATGGAGCAAAGAGTATAGTGGTGTGTTGCAAGCCACCTCCTATGAGCTTCGTATCGGCAAACGGACACAGGGCTCTAATCCACCATTCAAAGGCTTCGTGGACGAGTTTCGGCTCTATGACCGGCTCTTGATGCCCGATGAGGTAGAGGCTCTGTATCGGCAGGGGCTTGGATGCGAGCATCATATCACCGGGGTCTTCGACGTGGTAGATAAAGTAGATGGTAGCTGTGACGCCGAAGAACACTGGGATGATCCCCTGACTACCAAGGTCGTAGTCCAGCCGTTCGCTGTGACGATTTTGGCCAAAGGTAAAGAGACCAACCGATCGATAGAGGCCAATATCACCAAAGTGGAGCTAAGGATCTACGATGAGCAGTGTGCTCAGCTACAGGACTCCATCACCCTTTGTGAAAACGGAGAGTGTGGCAATACCGACTCCCATGGCTGCTTGCACAAAGAGAATATCCAGATAGATCGCGCCTATCGCTGCGCACGCTTCTTTGTAGAAGGCAAGGAGGTCAACGCAAGCGAGACCAACAGCTCCTTGTCCCAAGATACTTTTGCCATGCGACCGAAGGGATTCGTCATCACTTCTTTGAATAATGTTATAGCAGGAGAGGATTTCAATCTCACCCTTTTGGCCAAAGACGACTCAGAAGATAATGCCAAAGAGTACAACGAGACACTACACTTGCAAGAACACAGTCCAGTATTGGAGTACAACGAGACCAAAAGTATCTGTATGCGAGGAGAATTGGAAAAAGTGTCGGGAGGGGAGTTTGAAGATGGTGAGGCCAATGTGACTTTGCGCTACAGTGAAGTAGGGAAGATAGAGCTCACTCTTCGTGAGATCAACGGGAGTGAATATGCCAAAATAGATGCAGATGACACCCCTCTCTCACAGCGTCTGATCACTCCTGCTACGCAAACTATCACCATAGTCCCTCACCATTTCAAAATAGAAGGAAACCTCAGCGATTTCGAAAAGAACTTCACCTATCTCTCCCAAGACCTCAACATGTCGGCAAAAATCGAGCTCAACATCACGGCGCAAAACAGGCAAAATGAAACCACGGCAAACTACAACACCGAATGCTACGCCAACGATATCAATATCACACTCTCCCATACTCCCGTCACCTCTTCCAATCTGGAGCATCTACTCTATATCCTCAGAGACGCTCGCGAAGTCGATGAAACCAACAAATCCATCGGCAAAAACGAAAATCTCTTTATCGAAAAATATTCGGCATCCAACTTCACCACCGAGCACAACGGCTCGACTCATCTTACTCTCTTTTTCAATTTCGACCGAAGAGCGAGTGAGCCGGTAGAGCCTTTCAAGTTTAGCGTGGAGGAGATAAACGTGACGGACTCGGAAGCCAACGGCACCACCCAAGATATCGATGGGGAGGCCTCTTTCTATTACGCCAGGCTCAAAAGCAACGACCTCTCCACCGACAAAACGGAGGATAATGTGACGCTGCCTATCCTGGTCTACCATAGCGACCGAGATGGAGCCGAGATCTTGGAGGGCTGGAAGGAGATGAGAGACCACCAGGACAAAGATGGCAACATCACCCAGCTTTTGGCCAAAAAGGGTTTTGCACTGGGTGATCCGGACTCCTCCATCACCGCTACCGCCGCTTTGATAAGCGGGAGTGGATATTACCAGGTGCAAATCGACAACCCATCCAAAGAGCAGCAAGCCTATATCCATCTCGATATCCCCTCATGGCTGTGGTACACCTACGATGCCAGCAAAAATTATGCGTACGATCCATCCAGTGACTGTAGCCACCATCCTTGTATCCAGTACCGATTTTTTAAAAGCTTGGCCAAACAGATCAAAAGCGGCTCTATCACCGGAGTCGATTTCGAGCAAAACATCTCCCGTAACAAGCGGGGCGTGAGGATCTTGCGATGAGACGCTCCTTTACGCTGATCGAGCTGATATTTTCGATGGTGATCATCGCTCTGGCCTTTACGGTACTGCCCAAAGTGTTGCAGGTATCGGCCAAGAGCTCGGCCACCACCCTCAAAGAAGAGGCGATGTCCAACGCCATGGCGATGATGGGGTGGATCAGGGTGCTTGCCTGGGATGAGCGAAATGTACAGAGCGACGAGATACTGATCCCCCAAGAGTACGAGCCTATCTATAAGTGTCCTGTGTGGGATATCTACCGAGCCGGCGGCTTTGCTGGATCGAGGAACTGCCGCCATAAGTTTTCTGCTTCAGCTCTTGGTCCAGACACCGAACCAGTTCCGAATGATATAGACGATTTTGCCGGATATGAAAAGAATATCACCAACGCTACCGGTACGAGAAGATACAATCTCAAGGTAGACGTGATCTATGTCAAAGACTACAACCAGACCTTCTTGAGCCAAAAAGCAAGTGGCAGCAGCGATGTGAAGATGGTCAGTATCCTCGTCACCCCTTTGGCCAAAAAAGGGGCTTTGGGAGGAAGCTTCGCCAAGCTCACCTACTTCGCCTCCAATATCGGCCAGATCCGGATCAATAGAGTCCCATGGAGAAAGCCGTGAAGCGAGCCTTCACTCTACTGGAGCTGGTGATCGTGGTAGTGATCGTCTCTTTGTTGGCCGTGGCCTCGTTCAAAGGGATCCAGGCTTTGAAGCTGCGAGCCTTCAAGACCAAGGAGCTTACCAGACTCTCACTGGAGTCCCAGGCTGTTCTCGATCAGCTTGGCGCTTTGCTGCAGATCCGTATCCCAGCCACTACCATCGGCTACGATCCAGCTAGCGCTGAGTACAAGCCCATATCGGAGATTTTAGAGGATCAAAAGTACAAAATCCTGGAGTGGATAGTTTTCGACGAGGATGCCTTCGATAGGGGAGTCTATAGCGGCTTTGTGGATATGAAGCGCTCCATCCGCCAATATTCAGACTACACATTCTATACCGACATCTCTCAAGATCTCCCAGGCAGAGCTCTCGTTTTTGCCGGCACCTTCGATAGAGGCTATACCAGCGACCAGATCAAAGAGGCCTTTGGGTGGCATGGAAGCCGTAGCGATCTGATCTACGATATCTCCATCACGCCTCCCCATACGATCACCATCACGGATGCCACCAAGCCCAAATGGCTCTACGAGAAGTACTATTTGGCCAAAAGCGCCTTCGCCGTAGCCAGAGGAGCCGATATCGATATGAGTGCCCAGTGTCTCAAAGATTTCCATGTAGACGAGGAGACGCTGCTGCTCTTTTACGACTACAAGCCGTGGAAGGGCGAGACCTTCTGCGCCGATCCCAATGGGGGTAATCAAAGTGGTCAAGCCGCTATCCTCATGCGCCATGTAGCTGGCTTTGGAGTCAGAGAACAGGACTTTACCCTGCGCCTCGTTCTCGATATCGACAAGCCGATCCTTGGCCAAAAGGTGGGAGTCCATTTCAGTAAGACAAAGGTGGTGTTTTGAGACGAGGGTTCAATATGCTCACGGCGATTTTCATGCTGCTACTTCTTGGTGGCCTGGCTGTACTCACACTCTCCTATGCGAGACTCCACGCCCGGTTCTTCGCCGATAGCTACAACAAGGAGCAGGCCCAGATCTTTATGCAAAGCGCTTTGGAGGCGGCGCTGATGAGGATCGAGGCCAATAGAAGCGATCTGCATTTTCTCTCCCATGATGGGAGATTCGAAGCGGATGTGGAGGTGGAGCGCTGCTATATCTACGAAAAAAGCGAACACAACAACTCCAACTGCACCCCAAGCAACACCACGGCGATCCAGACACCTCAAAGCAACGGCTATATGCTCTTGCGCATCACCATCCAGTCCCGCCCAAACGCCAAGATCCTCATCCCCATCCGTATCACCCAAAGGAGCCTGCAGCGACCATGAGACGAGCTTTTACTCTACTGGAACTGATCCTTGTATTGGTGATTTTGGGTGTGCTCAGTGCGGCGGCTTGGTACAGCTATCGTCCCCACTACTTGGCTCAGGATGTGGATTTTGTGCAGATGCAGCTGCTTCGGGCCAAATACCGGGGGATCCAGTACGACAAGCGCCATGCCACCCCTGATACCAATCGATCGATAGGATGCGTGGATCTACAAGAGGCTGCCTGGAAGGATTTGGCCAAAAAGCTCCACTACGCTTTGCACAGCACCATCACAAGCTCTTATACTACGCTCTGCTTCGACTCTTTTGGCAGACCCCACTTGGACGACAATCTCACTACCAACGCCCCTATCGCCTCTCCTACCAGGCTGCTTCGTCTAAGCTACCGCTCCAAAGAGGCCAATCTCACCATCTTGCCCCAAAGTGGATATGTTATAATTGATCTCAAATAAGTAGAGGGGCAGATGAAAGAGGCGGTACTACTTCACAAAGATCGGCTATATCTCTTCGATGGGCGAAGATTTTCCACCATCGAGCCAAAAAGAGCCAAGAAGTTTCGTGTCGGCGCCCTTGTCCCCGTACGCCAGATCGTCACACTCACCTTCAAACTTCCCTCCACCATCGATCACGAGCGCCTGGCCGTCCAGGTGGAGCTGAAGATGTACAACGAAGGTGGCCTCGACCCCAACAAAGAGTACGCCATAGACTATCTGGTCTACCAGATGCCAAAGAAAGAGGAGTATCTGGTGGAGGCCTTCGCTCTATGCAAAGAGGATATCGATCCGCTGCTTGAACCATTCGTCTCCAAAATCGGCTTTTTGGACATCCTCTTTCCCAAATTCATCGCCTATGAGAGCCTCTATGTAGACAAGGAGGCCCAAAGCGACGATTTGATCATCTATATAGGAGAGGAGGAGGCCTTTGGCGTCATCTATCAAAAGGGGCGCTATATCGGCTATCGTACCATCGACTCCCTCTCCCAGCTCTCCAAGGCCATAGGCATAGAGCAGGTTCGTCTCAAGGCTCTTTTGGCCAACAAAGGGCTTGTACAATCCAAGTACGCTCCTGAGGAGATGCACATCTTCGATGCTTTGCAGGAGCGCTTTTACAAGATAGTCGAGAAGCTGGTCTACGCCATCAATCACAAAAGAAGCTTCTATGGGCTGGAAGGGATCGATCGCATCATACTCGATTTCGACGGTGAGACGATCGAGGGGCTGGATACGTTCATAGGCTCTTTTGGGATAGAGATTGTACGATATGAGCCATTGGAGTGCTGTGGATTCGATCCCAAGCAGAGCTCACTGGCTACGGAGGCCTACTATCTGCTGCGATACGACGAGCTGCCCCAAAAGATCAATCTAACCTTCTACGAGCGAGGAGTCCCCTGGTATCGCTATGAGCTTTTTCGGTACACGGCGGCTGCGGTGGTTGCGCTCTTGGCGGTAGTGGGGGTGCTTTTGTATCTCGATATGGAGGAGTCCAGACTCCAAGAGCTGATCCAGATCAAAGAGGCGAGGTTGGAGCGTATCAAAGCGATAGACAAAAAGCTTTTGGCCAAACTCCAAAAGCTACAACAAGAGAGAAAAGCGCTCCAAAAGCAGCTAAAGGAGCTGGAGGAGCAAAAGGAGGTGGCCGAAGAGACGCTGGAGGCGATCCCTTTTATACAAAAGGCCAAGCTCGATAGAGAGCGGATGATGAACGATATCGTAAAGGCTCTTTACACCTATAGACTCACGACCCGAGCCATCGATCAAAACGGTACGAGAGAGGCTCTTGTGGATCTGATCTCCAAAGATGAGCAGCGCGATAGGATCGCCAGATTTATGCAGTATCTACTGCAGCGAAACTACCAGGATGTGCAGACCAAAAAGATCCAGCGAAAAGATGGGCTCTACGAGAGCGTGGTGAGGGTGGCGCCATGAGATTGATGCAAAATCTGGATATCTACGAGCAAAAACTCCAAGCCCTACCCAGCTTTTACAGATGGATCCTTTTGGTAGCGGTGGTGCTTTTGGTGGGAGTGGGGGGCTACTTTTTGGTGATCGAAGAGAAGCTCCAAAATCTCCAGAGCCAAAAGGAGCGATTGGCCGCTTTGGAGCGCTCCATCCACAAGCAAGACCCCAAACGGCTAGAGGCGAAGATAGAGAGGATGCAACATCGGCTGGTGGAGCTTCGCAGCCAGATAGATCGACTCAGGGCTCGATACCGCTCCTTGCTGGCCCAGCTGCGAGAGCGTCGTACCCTCTTTTTGTCCCAAAAGAGCTTCTCCAGATTATTGGAAAAGATTTTGGCCGATTCGTATCGTCATGGACTGGAGCTTCAAGAAGTGGCCATAAGTGATGGAGACAGACCATTTTTGGGCAAGATTTTCGAAAAAAAGGTGGTGGATATCAACGGCACGGGATCTTTCTTGCCGCTGGTGCGTTTTTTGCGGGGGATAGAGAGCTCACCTTTGCTACTCAAGATCGACAAACTCCATATCGAGACCAACGGCACCACACCCACCTTCTCCTTTCGGCTCAAACTCTATGGAGCCAGAGGATGAGAAGAGCGATTTTGTGGCTGCTGCCTTTGGTACTTGGAGCGAAGGTGCTGGATCTGGAGGTCCCCTACGATCCTTTCGCTCCAGCTCAAAAGATCATCAAAAAGAGCCGCCACGCGCCGATCCCCTTACGCCCCTATCATTCCCCGCTCCATCTTCTGGCAATATTTGGCGACAAGGCCTATATCGATGGGAGGTTCTACCGAGTGGGAGATCGTGTGGGAGGTTACCGGATCGTCAAGATCGCAGACGATTATGTACTATTGGAAAAAAAGGGTAAAATGAAGATACTCTTTTTGGCGAAGAAGAGAATTTTGCGAACGGGGGGAAGATGAGAGCGCTGCTTTTGGTCTTCGTAGTCTGCTCTTTTCTTTTTGGCGGCAGTTGTGAAAAGAAGCTTTTCAATCTCAAAGCGATGGCCAAGCAGGGGCAGGGCGTTACCATTCGTGACATTTTGAGAGATTTGAGCCTGGAGTGCGATCTCTCCATCCTCTTCGAAGACCCTTACGCCAAAAAAAAGATCGACAAGCCTCTTGATTTTGTCAATATCAAAAACTACACCTTCAAAGAACTTCTCGATTTTTTACTTTCTGAAAACGATCTTTTCTACAGCTACGATCCGGCCAAAAGTTTGCTCAAGATCGCTTATTACAAGACCAAAAGCTTCAACATCGACTATATCAATCTCAGCTCCATGGTGAGCGAGAGCAAAAAATCGATCGTCTTGGGTACCACAACCCAAAACGGCGATACCACCGGTGGTCTTGGCGGTGGCGGTGAGATAGGAGGAGAAGAGGGAGGTTCGGGAGAGGCGAGCGATTATACCACCATCACCACCAAGTCCGAATTTACCTTCTGGGAGAGTCTCAAGCAGCAGCTCGAAGCCTTGCTGGAAAGCTCCGGTAGACAAGATTTTCGCATCTTTATCAACAAAGACGCCTCCTTGGTCACGGTACGTGGTACCAAGAGGGAGCTGGACGAGGTCCAGAGATTTTTGGCCAAACTGACCAAGCGGATGCACAAGCAGGTGCTCATCGAGGCCAAACTGATCGAGGTGGTCTACAACGACTCCCAGACCGTCGGGATAGATTGGAGCAAGTTCAATCTCTCTATCGAAGGGAGCCGTGACGCCCATGCCGTGCGCCAAGATGGAGTGAGCGTCCAAAACTTCTCCGTACCCAACTATTTCGTAGGCTACAACTTCTCTATGAGGGGACTTTTCGATTTTTTGAAAAAGTATGGCGATGTGAAGGTGCTCTCCAACCCCAAGATCCTCACTCTCAACAACCAGCCAGCCATCATCAACGTAGGGGACCAGCTCTCCTATCGCTACGAGACTACGGGCTATACCACCCCCACCACCACGGGCAATCTCCAATCCTCCGTCACCTATGCCATCGGCCAATCCTTCATCGGGATCACTCTCTACGTGATCCCCGAGATCACGGAGGAGAACGAGATCATCATGAAGATCAATCCCGTCACCAGTGAGCTACTCAGTGCCAGAGAGACCAACAACTCCACCAACCGCACCCTGCCACCAGATATGAAGATCAAGCAGCTCACCTCCATCGTCAAGGTCAAAGATGGCCAAAAGATCTTGATCGGTGGGCTCATCAGCAAAAATCTTCGCCACGATCACAACAAAGTACCGCTTTTAGGAGATGTACCAGTGATCGGGCGGCTCTTTCACAGCACCAAAAAGGAGATCAAAAAGAGCGAGCTTTTCATCCTGATCGTTCCCAAAATCATCCGCCAAAACAATATCCCCACTATCGACGAGGCGGCCATATTTGGAGGCAAAGGTGGCTGATTACGCAGCTATCGCCAAACTGTTCGAAGATAGAGTGGATGGGGTGGAGTATTACGAGACCAGAGCCACCCTCAAGCTCAAAAACGAGCTCTTTTTTACGGTGGAGAACGAGACGAGACAGCTGCTCTTTTTGGTGGGGGTTCCAGGATGCGGCAAATCCGTCTTTTTGAGCCATCTGCCCTCCATTTTTGGCGAGGGGTATCGGATCATCAAGTACGACACCCCCTTTTTCGATCCAGTCGATTTCATCCGCTCCTTGATCCAAAAGAGCGGACACGAGGTGGCGGAGTACTCTTTGGAGGAGATGATCCACCAAGCGGTGCAGATCTACAAGGATAGTGACACCATCGTGGCGATCGACGAGGCGCAGCTGCTGAGCAAGGAGATGATCGAGCTGATCCGTATCCTATCTGATAGCAAGGCCTTTTGGTTCTTGCTGGCGATGCACAAGCACGAATCCAAAAAGATCCTCAGCGAGCCGCAGTTTAGTTCCAGACCCCACAGAGTGCTTACGATGGATACGATGGAATTCGACGAGACCAGCGAATATATCTCCAAAGAGCTGCTCAAAGCGGGGGCTTTCGTCTTTGAAAAGGAGTTTTCCAAAGGTCTGTCCAAGGAGATCTACAAAATCTCCAAAGGCAACTTCCGAGATACCAAAAAGATCTTGAACAGGATGTTTTTGATGATGGACTACGCCATCAAGACCCACCACAAAAAGTATCAAAAGCCCAGCCGGTGCCTGGTGACCATGGCGGCGATCGATGGAGGACTGCTTGATATTTGATTTTGAAGATCTCCACAAGCGCTGTCGGCGCTACCGGCTCAAAAAATACCTCCTGCCAGCTTTGCTGCTACTGCTCGTCGGGGGTGTGGCTGGCTATCTCCTCTTGCCATCGTTGCAAGGCTCTTTCCCCTCTTCCCAAGCTTCCAATGGCCTGAGCACAAGCTCCGCTCTCAGCTCCAGCCTAGTGAGCAGTAGTGTAGCAAGCTTTGGTAGCGAGAGGGCTTACTCCTCCAGCTCTTTGGCCAAAAAGCCACAAAGGTGCTATGCCATCCAGCTCTTTTATGGATACGATCGCTATATCGACAAGCTCTTTGAGTATAACGAAAAGGTCAAAAAAGTGGGCTTCTCTTGTCATATTAAGCGAGGACGGATACTAAGTAGCGGCAATAGGCAGCTCTTTTTGGTCTGCAACGTCCAAAAAACCAAAAAGGCCCTGCGCCCCTGGATCGATCTGGCCAAACGCAGCGGGCTGGACTATATCATCGTGCGAGACGATTGTACCTATCTAAGCAGCGCTACGTCACCCAAAAAGTCCAATAATACAAAGCTAAAACTCAAGTCAAAGGTCGCTCCCGCTCCATCCACTCCCCAGGTAGTTTTGGCAAAAGAGCTCACCACAGCTCAGCTCGAAAAGCTTTTCGCCCAGCGCCACAGCTACGATTTGGCTATCCAGATCGCCAGAAGCTACTATAATAGTGGTCAATATAAAAAGGCCCTTAGGTGGTCCAAAAAGGCAAACGCTTTGGATAGGGAGCAGGAGGAGGCCTGGATCTTGTACGCCAAGTCTCTCAAAATGATGGGAGAGGATGCGAAAGCCCGCCAGATCCTGCGGGTCTATCTAGACTACAAAGAGTCCAGTAAGGCTAGAAAACTACTGAAAGAGTGGCGATGATACAGCAAAAAGTACGACTTGGAGATCTGTTGGTAAAAGAGGGGCTCTTGAGCCCGGAGCAGCTCGAACACGCATTAAATTTGCAAAAACAGAGCAATTTTACAAAAAAGCTTGGCCAGATATTGATAGAAGAGGGATTTGTCACCCAAAAAGATCTGTTGCGGGTCCTCTCCAAGCAGCTAGGATATGAGTTTGTAGACCTGTATGGGGAGAAGATCGATTTCGATCGTTTGGCCAAATATCCTCTGCAAGTGCTCAAAAACGCCAAGGCGATCCCTTTTAGGGAGGATGAAGACTATATCTACGTAGCCACCTCTGATCCGCTTAACTACGAGGCTTTGGAGGTGCTGGAGCGCACTATCGGGATGAAGCCGCTCAAGGTCTATCTTGCCTTGGAAGAGGATATCGATACCATCTTCCACCGCCTCTCCATCCTCGAAGACTCCCGCCATATCATCGAAGAGGTCAAGCGAGAACTCGCCAGCGAGGGACTCAAAAAAGAGGGGGAAGAGAGTGCGGTGGTGCGCCTCATCAATCTCATTATCAAAGACTCCATCTTGCGTCGTGCCAGCGATATCCATATCGAGCCAGACGAGAAGAAGGCTATCGTCAGAGCACGTGTTGATGGAGTGCTCAATGAAACTTTCGTTTTTGACAATGAAATATATAATGCTCTTAATACCCGAATCAAGCTGCTGGGTGGTCTGGATATCAGTGAGCGTCGAAAGCCACAGGATGGACGCTTTACCATGACGGTAGAGGGCAAGCTTTACGACTTTCGTCTCTCCTCCACCCCCACTATCTATGGAGAGTCTCTGGTGATGCGGGTGCTGGATAGAGAAAAGGCGCTGCTGCGCCTGGAGGAGCTGGGCTTCGAGGATCAAAACCTGGAGGACTTCGAGGATATGATCCGCTCGCCCTACGGGATCGTGCTTATCACAGGACCCACCGGTAGTGGGAAGACCACCACCCTCTACGCCGCTCTCAACGAGATCAAGAGCATCCACAACAAGGTGATGACCATCGAAGATCCCATAGAGTACCGCTTGCCTCTGGTGCAGCAGGTACAGGTCAACGAAAAGGCGGGGCTCACCTTCGCCGTGGCGGTCAAATCCTTTTTGCGCCAGGATCCGGATGTGATGCTCGTAGGCGAGATCCGAGACTTCGATACCCTCAATGCAGCTGCCCAGGCCTCCCTCACCGGTCACCTGGTCTTCTCTACATTGCACACCAACGACGCTCCCGGAGCCATATCGAGGCTCGTACAGATGGGGCTCAAGCCATATATGATAGCCGATGCGATGATCGGTATCGTAGCCCAGAGGCTGGTGCGCCGAATTTGCCCATATTGCAAAAGCGAAACAAAACTGCCAAAGATATTACTTAAAAAGGTAGAGAAATATCTTCCGGCCCAGTATACCTTTTACAAAGGTAAAGGGTGCAGCAAATGTGATTTTACCGGGTATTACGGGCGTACAATGATATCTGAAGTGTTGAAAATCGACGAGGAGATCGCCAAGAAGATCAGTGAAGGAGCCAATAAGTTCGAGATCTATGAATATGCCGTAAACAATACGGATTTCAAGCCGATGATCGTCGATGGAGTCAAAAAGGCTCTTGCTGGCGTCACCACTCTTGAGGAGGTCTTGAGAGTGACCAGGGAGAAGTGAGGCATGAAGTACTTTTTGATCCGCTACAAACTTGGGAAGCGAAAAGACAGCATTGTAATCGAAGCGCCCAATAGGTTGGAAGCGATCAAAGAGTTTTTGAACCGTCAAATCGGCGTAATGATCGATATCATCGAGATCGGTGAGCCCCTTTCGTGGAAGATACGAAAGATCGTGGCCAAGATCAAAGATCCCATCAAAAACCGCCCTGTCAATATGGAGCGCTATATCGCTCTTTTGGAGCAGCTCTCGGTCATGCTCGATGCGGGACTTCCTCTCAACTTCGCTCTATCGGAGGTGGCCAAAAACGAGGCCGACCCCATGCTCAAAGCGATCTTCACCCAGATCTACGAGGATATCGAAAGTGGCAAGAGCCTCTACGAAGCGGCCAAACGCTTCCAAAGACAGCTGGGGACGCTTAGTATCTCCATGTTTCGACTGGGAGAAGAGACCGGAGCGTTGGCTGAGGAGATAGCACACTTGGCCACCATCTTGCAAGAGATATTGGACAATAGACGCAAATTCAAAAAGGCCACCAGATATCCGCTCTTTATCATCGTGGCGATGAGTATCGCCTTTGTGGTGGTGACACTTATGGTGATCCCTCAGTTCGAGTCCTTTTTCAAAGAGTCGCAGATGGAGCTGCCACTGCCTACACTTTTTTTGCTTTGGCTTGAGCACGCTCTAAAGGAGTATGGACCCTATATTTTGGTGGGAGCCTTCGTGACGATGGGGGTGATCTCCTGGCTCTATAGTCGCAACGAGAAGGTACGGCTCTTTCTGGATCGGGTGATCCTCAAGGTCTTCATCATCGGCAAAGCCACCTACTACGCCATGATCAGCCGGTTTTTGTATATCTTTCGGGTCTTACTCGATGCGGGAATCCCTATGATCGATGCTATAGATATAGCGCTGGAGATAGTGGACAACAGCTATTTGCGCTATAAAATCCGCCAGATCCCTGCGGCGATAGAAGAGGGACGCAGCCTCTACCAGGGATTTGCCCAGACCGGGCTTTTCGAAAATATGGTGCTGGAGATGATACGAAGCGGCGAGATCGGTGGAGGGCTCTCACGCATGCTCCAAAAAGCCCAAAAGATCTATAAAGACCGCTTCGACTACATCGTGGACAATATCGCCACCCTCATCGAGCCGGTCCTCATCGCCGCCATCGCCGGGTTCGTGCTCACTTTGGCATTGGGGATCTTCTTGCCGATGTGGAATCTGACGGAGACGGCGGGCTGATATGGAGTGGAGCGTCGAGACGGGTAGCATCGTAGTGGCGGTGATTAGTATGGTGATCTTGGGGTTTGGATTTTGGATCATCAAAAAGATCGGAGAGCTTTAGGTGTTGCACCCTTCGTTTAGTTCGAAGGTTCCCTGGGCAGGATCGTAGACCCAGCAGTCGTTCTTGTCCGGTTTGCCCTCGCCGTTTTCAGGGGCACCTTTTTGGGGATCGGAGGCTGGACCTCGATAGATATTTTTGCCATCTTTGGCTTTGCACTGCCACTTGGTATCGATGGTGGAGGAGTTTTTGAGGATCCAGTTAAATGCTGGAGGGCAATCACCCAGCTGTTTGGGATAGCCGTTGGCGGTGAGATCGTTTTCATTTTTGCCATTGCCCCACTCAAGCGTCCCTTCGCTCACGATCCAGTCGCTATGCACATCTTCAATGGCACTTTGGATCGTAGAGGCGGTGGCCAGCTCGCTGGAGACTTTGGCGTTTGATGAGAGTCCTCGAAATTTGGGGATCGCCATGGCGGCAAGGATACCGATCACCACCATGACGAAGATGAGCTCGATAAGGGAGAAGGCTCTTTTAGTCATTGTCGGTTAGATCAATAATTGTATCGTTTGTATCACCATTCCATGTAAGGCCAAGTTTTTTAGTAAGTTTGTCTTTAATTCTATCTTTATTGGCTCCGCCAATGTAGGTTCTAATCAACATTGTTCCATCATTTTTATAGTAGAATTCTATATATTTACTTGGCTCGGCATAGTAAAATACTACATCTTGATTATAATTTCTCCATCCTTTTTTATGTGTATTTGTCCATGTAAACCCTGGGATTTTGATGAGATTAGTAATATTTACATCGGCAGGTGTTAGATCATTTAGTTCTGTTTCATTGAGATAGGCAGCTGGTGCGTTTTTGACTGCGTTGGTATAGTTTGCGACGAGATTTGTCACCACCGCATTGTCTTTGAGCCCTTTGAACTTTGGCAAGGCCACAGCCGCCAGGACACCGATGACTACCATCACGAAGATCAGTTCGATGAGGGTAAAACCACTTCTTTTCATAGAAGCACTCCTTAAGATAATTTTCTCTGCATCTTTGCAGACCGAGAATATTATCGGATTAAAGCTTAAATTTTTTATACTTTGTGATTTTTTTGATTTGTGATATAATTTTGATTCCCCTCCCCCTATAAAGCAGTGGGGCTTTTGCCCCGCTGTGAACTAATCTTTTGACTTAATTGAAAATCCAACTCTTTTTTGCTACTATTTCGCTCCTAATTGAGCAAACTATCCTAAAGGGCTAAAAATGAAAAAAGGTATCCATCCAGAATATGTCGAATGCTCCGTCACATGTGCTTGTGGCAATCACTTCGTGGTCTACTCCAACAAGCCGCAACTCAAAATCGAGATCTGCAACAAATGCCACCCATTCTTCACAGGGAGCGAAAAGATCGTCGATACTACCGGACGAGTAGACAAGTTCAAGCGAAAATACAACCTCAAATAAGTGCTCACCCTCGTTCCCACGCCCATCGGCAACCTTGGCGATATCACCTTCAGAGCCCTGGAGGCTCTGAAGGAGTGTGAGGTGCTGCTGTGCGAGGACACGAGAGTGGCCAAAAAGCTTCTGACACTTCTATCCCAGCGTTACTCCATCGATTTTGGCCAAAAGCGCTTCGTAGCGCTCCATGAACACAATCAAAAAGAGTTTTTGGAGCGTATAGATCCCTCCTTTTTCGATCGAGCCGTTGTCTATATGAGCGATGCTGGGATGCCAGGTATCAGTGATCCTGGAGCCATGCTGGTGCGATATGCTCAAGAAAGAGGCATAGAGTATGACGTACTGCCAGGACCCAGTGCCGCTATCACCGCCTATGCGGCCAGTGGCTTTTTGGAGACTGACTTTTGCTTTTTTGGATTTTTACCCCCTAAAGAGCAGGCGCGACTTCAAACTCTTGGGCAAATCCTCGCCCACTCATCCAACACCATTTTTTATGAAGCTCCCCATAGACTGCTCAAAACTCTCCAGGCTATCGTCCAGCTCGATCCTAAGCGTATCCTCTTTTTGGCCAAAGAGCTGACCAAAGTACACCAAAAATATTATAAAGGTGAGGCCCAGGAGCTTTTGGAGCGGCTACAAAAAGAGCCTATCAAGGGGGAGTGGGTGGTCGTGGTACAAAAAGGAGAGGGGCGTAAAGCCAGTGTAGAGCTGGGAATAGAAGAGTTGATGGGTCTGCCTCTACCCAAAAAGGAGCTGGCAAAACTTCTCTCCAAAGCCGACGGCCGCCCCGTCAAAGAGTGGTATGAGCTGCTTACGAAAGATTAAGAAACAAAAAGATAAAATGGCTCTATGATAGTTTATGGCAAGCAGATATTTTATTACCTTTTAAAGCATCATCCCGAACGTATCAAACGGGTCTATCTTGCAAAACAGGTAGACCCAAAGCTTTACAACAAGCTAAAAGAGCTTGGAGTGGAAATCGTTCGTTGTGACAATAAAAAAGCTCAAGCCCTCGCTCGTGGCGGCAACCACCAGGGATTTTTGATCGAGATCGAAGATTTTGAATTCGCTCAGCTTCATGATCTCAAAGATGGGCGCTTTTTGGTATTGCTCTATGGGGTGACGGATGTAGGCAACATCGGCTCGATCGTCCGTACAGCCTACGCTTTGGGAGCCGACGGGCTCGTCGTCACGGGACTCAAAGAGCTTAGAATGGAGGGGGTGATCCGTACCAGCAGCGGTGCGGCTCTGGATCTGCCTATAGCATTGCGGCCCAATCTTTTCGAGGTGCTCAAAGAGCTGCAAGATGTGGAGTTTCGAGTCTATGGAGCCGATATGAGTGGCGAGGACGTGCGCAAGAAGCGTTTCGAGGGCAAACGGGCCATCCTCTTGGGCAGTGAAGGGGAGGGGATCCCCCACAAAGCGTTGCAGCGCTGTGACGGAGTGCTCAAAATCGAAATGGTGCGAGACTTCGACTCCCTCAATGTCTCTGCCGCCGCCGCGATCTTTATCGATAGGATGCGAGATGAGTGATATCGAAAAACTCAAACAGATGGATCCCGAAGAGGTCTATCAAAAGACCTATATTGCGCCTAAAATGGTGCAGGCTTTGGTGGAAGAGGATTTCAAAAGGATCGGCAACAGATCCAAAGCCTTGGGATTTGTCAAGATATTGGAGCGAGAGCTCGGCCTGGATCTGAGTGAACTTCGCCAAAAAATCGAGGAGTACTACGGCGATGCTGTGGAGTACTCCCAGGCTTTCGCCATCGACGAAAAGTCCCATACCCAGCACAAAAATCCACTGCTCTATCTTTTTGTGGTCGCTGTGGTGGTGATCGTAGGTGCAGTGGTAGGGTATCGATACCTCGGTCATTCCCAGTCCAAGCCCACACATCAAGATTTCTTGGCCCAGAGTAGCTCCTCTTCTTTTGACTCTTTTTCTCCAAGCTCATCCAGTTCGATGGTCGCCAGCGAGATCAACGAAAGCAACCACTTCATACAGAGCCTCGCTTCCAGCGACGAGGCCAATCTCTCTTTTGAAACCAACGCGAGCGAAGTGACCGAAAACAACGAAAGAGAGGCGATCGAAGAGCCTGCGGCTTTGCCTCCACCTCAGATCGCTATCATACCTCGCAAGAAGCTGTGGGTTGGGATCGTCTATTTGGACGACTACACGCGCAAAAACTACATCACCTCAGCCCCCATCGAGCTCAATACCTCCAGAGACCAGCTCATCGTCACGGGCCACGGAGTGCTCGATATCGATATCGACGGCAATATCACCAAATACAATAGCCGCCACAAACTTCGTTTCTTATATAGAGCCAAAGAGCTAGAACCCATCGATGCAATCACCTTCAAGCAGTACAATAGAGGGAAAAACTGGTGAGAGTCTGGTGGTCTTTGCTGCTTGGCATAGCCCTCTACGCTTCTGCGATCG
>Ga0256831_1000424_pt1 | contig 21938 bp, 16 predicted proteins | sample 132544metaG_FD_189087 | JGI IMG/M metagenome (GOLD analysis project Ga0256831, IMG submission 189087) | Hydrothermal vent microbial communities from Lau Basin, Pacific Ocean - 132-544 | ecosystem: Environmental > Aquatic > Marine > Hydrothermal vents | place: Pacific Ocean: Lau Basin | collected... | reverse complement strand
CTATGTATATTACAACTTATAAACAGATGTTGATCAGGTTTATTTCATGAATGACATCTTTTTGACTGAGTGTAGTTCACCGGCTGTTAAGGAATAGAAGTAAATACCGTTTTTCATATTTTTTTCAGCATTGAATCTTACAGAATATGTTCCCGGCGTTTGTTCTTTATTGACTAGTGTTGTGACCTCTTTCCCGAGTACATCATATATCTTAAGTTGAACTCTTACATTGGCGGTAGATATGGGGATAGTATATTGTATTGTTGTGCTAGAACAAAAAGGGTTAGGGTAATTCTGAGAGAGAAATATTTTGTTTTGTGTATCATGGTCGGTAATGGCAGAGGCTGTCTGTATTGAAACCCTGACAACTGTGAAGTCATTTTCATTTTCATCTTCCACTTCACTTGTACCACAAACAATGATCTTGTCGTCAGCTACAGTAATACCGTAAGCGGTGTCGTAAGAATAATCTGATCCTATGGGCTTAATAAAAATTCCATTACTGTCGAAATTCATATCAGGTGAGCCGTCGGTGTTGTATCGTATAATGAAAAAGTCATTCATGGTTTTGGATGAATAAGTATATCCGGTAACCAATATCTTATTATCAGGCTGTATGGCAATTCCAAATGCTTCATCGTCGTAATTACCTACTGATGTTTGAACTATCCCCTTCGTACCCCAGTCGGAGTCTAAAGAACCGTCGGAATTAAAGCGTACTACTCCTATTTTAGTGTAAGTATCGTCAGAATATGAGCAGGCAATTACTATTTTGTCATCTTGTTGGATTGCAACAGCCGCTGAATTTCCATTGATGCCTTTCCCGTTGATAAGAGTCATTGCTTTTCCGTCATTATCAAATGAAGTGTCAAGCGAGCCGTCTTTGTTGTAACGTACAACTGCAAGATTGTTTCTAGATGAGATTTTTGCAGAGCCGGCAACTATAATCTTATCATCTTTTTGTATTGCCATGCCCATTCCGTAATCCCGGTCATTGGCAATGTCAGTGGTAACTTTACCGTTGTTTTCGAAAGATTTGTCTATGTTACCAATAGTGTCATATCTAACAACAGCAAAGTCATACGTATTGCCTCCGTATGAATATCCAGATAGAATGATCTTTCCGTCTGATTGTAACGCAATGCTGTTACCTTTATCATTTGTCCCGATATTTGTGGTTACAATTCCACCCGTACCAAAGGTTTGGTCTAAAGAACCGTCTTCGTTATACCTTACCATTGCAAAATCATTGTTTGCAAATGTCCATCCTCCAACAACTATTTTATTGTTGGCCTGTACTGCTACACTTAATCCGTAATCAGTACCGTCGGCACCTTTTATGTCGGTAGTTGTAATTCCGTCAGCAGAGAAGGTGTTGTCAAAAGTGCCGTCGTCATTAATTCGTGCAACTGCAAAATCAAAAGTTCCATTTTTAACTTGTATTGTACCGGCAATAACAATCTTGCCGGAGGGTAGTACGGTAAGGCTGTAGGCAATATCTGATCTATTATAAAAATCTTTCGTAACTATACCGTCGTCTGAGAAAGTATTGTCTAGTAATACATTTTGCCCGTGAGTAATAGTAGCAGTAGATACTGTGAAAACAAAAACTAAAAGATAAAAACAGAGTTTCATTATTCTTGAATTTTATAGAGATAGCGAGCTTTAGAAGTAGAAAGTAATTACCCAAAATCATAGAGTGCTTGGGTAGTAAGTCAGGCAGAACAGATAATCGTTATTATCCTGGTGCTGTCAGGATCAATGTTATTATGAAACTACAAGTTACGCAAATTAAACAAAACGATCACATTTTTTTAATAAAAAACTGTTCCATTTTAAACTGGATTCAATATAAAAAGCTATAACATAAACATAAGGATAATAAAAAGTTCAAAATGAACCTGGTGTAAATATTATTTTTTCAGTATTGAAATATTACCTAAATCTTAAACATACAGGTTCACTGATATCTTTAGTAATATCGGAATAAGTCAATTTTCCTGTTTTTGTATCACGTTTAAAAACTGTTATGCTGTTTGAGTGCTGGTTGGCTACGAGCAGGTATTTCCCTGATGGGTCGATAGTGAAATTTCGTGGCCATGCAATCTCCTTTGTTACCCACTGTATCGGTGTTAGCGTTCCGTTACTAAAACCAAAAACGGCAATGCTGTTGTGACCCCTGTTTGATGAGTAAAGGAATTTGCCATCTTGCGAAAAATGAATGTCGGCGGAGTAACTCACTCCGGTAAAATCATCCGGCAGAGTCGTAAACATATCTCCTTTCACTGTAAAGCAACCATCCTTATCTTTTGTAAAAAGAGTAATTGTATTACTCAGCTCTCCCACAACGGCCATTGTTTTACCATCGGGGCTGAAGTCGAAATGACGGGGACCTGTTCCGGGAGCAAGAGGAATTCCCGTATAAAGATTGTACTCTCCACTCTCTTTTTTGAAGGCAAAAACCTTATCGGCTCCGAGGTCAGAACCGTAAATGAATTTACCTTCAGGGCCCGGTGCCAATGAGTGCGCATGTGGTGCTCCCTGTCTTGTTGAGTCAGCATTTGAGCCAACACCGGGTTTAAGTGTTTTTACTGATATGATATTTTTTGAATTATCCAATTTAGCAAAGGAGAAGTGTCCTGAGCCGTAGTTAGCCACAAAGAGGTATTTATCATTCTTGTCAGAGCTGATATAACATGCGCCACTACCTTCTGTTGGTATAGAACTTACAAAGGTTGGTGCAGTATTGTTTGGGTTGATTTTGAAAACTGATATTTTTGAATTATTTCTTTCCGAAATAGAATATAGATATTCTCCGTCTTGAGATAATGCCAGAAAACTTGGATTATTCATTTTTGCTGTAATACCTTGTTGTAGCAGTTTCCCTGTATTTGTATTGAAGCTATAGGTCATTATCCCTTCGCCTCCCTTGTTAGTGTATGTTCCCACAAAGAGAGTTTTGGTTGTATCCTCTTTTTTGCATGAGGTTGTTAGGAGTAGAATAGAAAGAAAAATTAGTGCGGCTCTTTTCATCGCTTGACTGTTTTACATTGAAAATGCAAGATAGTAACATTTTAAAGATAACCTTTACTTTTTTTCTTCGTAATTTAAGGTGCATAAGGTTTTTTCATTTACTTTTACTGATAACCAATTGTTAACCGGTTTTTCTATGCAGATACGATTTATATTAGGCTTAATTTTTCTTTTCTCATGCGGATTGTTATTTTCGCAGGAGTATAGTCAATACGAAAGTTTTGATTACTCTCCCTACTCCAGATACCTCTATAAACCGGGTACGAACTTCCATACTTCAGTAAGGAATTATCGTATGGATGAGATTGACAGAATCGTAAATGCCGACTCTGTTTTGTACGATGGTCTGAAAATCCCTGCCGGCAATCTCAATTTCTGGAGACGTATTGTTCACGACGACCTGTTTCGGTGGAAATCAGATGATATTAAAATATTGATTAATCCGCTATTTAATTTTGGTGGCGGCCATGAAACGAATGAAGGGAAAAGGACATATATCAATACCCGTGGTATTTTTGTAAAAGGTAATATTGGCAAATTTTTCTCCTTTTACACTGACTTTGTTGAGAATCAGGCAACTTTTCCAAACTATGTTGATGAGTTTGCCAACACGTATAACATTGTTCCGGGGCAGGGAAAACGAAAAGACTATGGTGATGGTGGTCACGACTATGCGCAGGCAACCGGCTATGTCTCTTTCAATATGGCAAAATATTTTAATCTGCAGCTGGGGTATGGGAAGAATTATATTGGTGATGGATATCGATCTCTGATAATGTCAGACGTTGCATCCAACTACCCCTATCTGAAGTTTACTTCCACATTCTGGAAAGTAAAATATATGTTTTTGTGGAATAAGATGCTTAACCTTGAGCGCGACGAATCTCTCGGTGACACTCGTTATCCGGTTAAGTACAGTACAAATCACTATTTCGACTGGAACATTGGGAAGAGGTTTAGTATGGGATTTTTTGTGAATGTGGTTTGGGCACAGCAGGATACGGTAGGTTATCGCGGGGTTGATTTTTCATATCTAATACCCGGTGTTTTTGTGAGGCCGGTAGAGTATGCTAACGGCTCACCCGACAATGTAACTATGGCTCTGAACCTAAAATATATTGTTGCCAAACAGCTAGCCGTGTATGGGCAGTTTGTTATGGGAGAGTTTAAGGCCGACGAGGTATTTTCAGGGGAGAAGTGGTGGGCCAATAAACATGGGTTTCAGATAGGTGCTAAAACCTTTGACCTGTTTAATGTGAAAAACCTTGACATACAGGCTGAGTATAATCAGGTGCGACCTTACACATATTCGCACTACACTTCTATTTATGCTTATGGTCATTACAACCAGCCTATGGCACACTTGCTGGGTGCAAATTTCAGAGAGGGAATATTTATTGCCCGATATCGTTATCACAGGCTAATGTTTAGGGCTCAAATGGTGAAGTCGATGTATGGAGATGATTACGGAGATGGTGTGAGTTGGGGTAAAAATGTGCTAATGCCCAATACCCTCAGACCATCTGATTATGGAATTTATATTGGACAGGGACTGAAAACAGATGTTGTCTACGGCGATATTAGTGCAAGCTTTTTGATTAATCCAAGAAATATGTGGAATATTGTTGCAGGAGTACAGCTTCGTAATCATAAGAACGAGAAACAAACACAGAACACTAACTATTTCTACTTTGGAGTACGCACCAGCTTGAAGAACCTCTATTACGATTTTTAGTTCACAACATTTTTGTAGTGTTCATATCTCTCGAGTATATCAATAACATAATGATACGGCTCTTCGCCTCTGCAGTAGCCATACTTCACAACAGGATCGTTATAGTATTTAGGCTTTGATTTATTTAAAAGATAAAAGTCAACATTGTCATCCCATACGGTAGGGTCTTTCCCATATTTTTCAGCCAGACGCATAGCATCCAGCACATGGCCTAAACCCACATTGTAGGATGCCAATACAAACTTTACCCGCTCGTTAGGATTACTTACTTTGTCAACCAACTGGTCATCCAGCCACTTTAGGAATTTAAGTCCTCCAACAATGTTTTCTGTTGGAGATGTTATTTTATTTACCCCAAAAGTTTTGGCAGTCTCGGGCATCAGCTGCATTAGCCCTACTGCACCTGCCCAGCTTTCGACACGTGGCGAGAATCTCGATTCCTGATATATCAGAGAGGCTACCAATCGCCAGTCCAGATCAAACTTTTTACTCTCTCTCTTTATCATCTGGTCGTAGATTGAGAACTGCCCCCCGTTAAGAGAATGAAAGTCGTTATCAACCAAGTGAGTCGACCTTTTGTATAAAAAGTATTTCTTGTAAATTAGTTTGTACCTGCTTGTTCGCTTGAAACTTATTAGCCATTTGTTTACTACATCCTGCAGACTTTGCGATTCGGGGCGCATAGCCCATGCTATCTTTTGTGGGAAACTGATAGGGGTTTCCACATCAATATTATCGTAGTAGTTTTTATTAACCCTCGCCAGATTTTCGTCGCAAACAGTATAGGGAATCTCACCACTAGCAACGAGTCCTATTAGCTGCTCCACCTCGTAATCAGGTATCTCAATAATATTAATGCTGTCACCTATCTCATTTGACAATGCTCTTAATCGCTCCGAATAGGATGAGTTCTCCTGAACGTAAATAGACTTACCTGCCAGGTCAAGCTGATTCCTGATTAGTTTATTAAAACCTATCTTGTTATTCTCTTTTTTAGCTCTGCGACTTTTAGTCTGCTTTCGCTGAACAAGAACCTGACGGGTAAAGCAGTGCGGTTCAGAAAAAGCAACTGAGTTAGCCCTGCTTCGGGTAAGTGTAAGATCCATAGCTAATAAATCCACTTTTCGGGCAAGTAAATCGTCAAAATTTTTCTTTACGTCATTCGAAACAGAGATATCAAGTTTAATACCCAAATAATTACTCAACTCCTGCAATAGTTCTAGCTGATAACCAATCGGGCGTCCTTTGTAGATGAAGTAGTCAACAGAATTGTATGCCGTAACAACCCTTAATTTCCCCATAGATTTTATCTCATTAAGGTCAATCCTTTCAGCTTCTGATACAGTTCTTTTCTCGGCATCCTCTTTCTGAACATTACATCCCCAAAGAAGTCCCAACAATAAAGCAAATATAAATTGAAAATATCTGTTCATACTTAACCGGCTCTATTTTTAAAATACATTAACCATTGAGTGTCTATTAATTGTTAAACGAGAAAGTTCTCGTTTAGTTATAAAAATTCCACGAAACGCCAAATTTTATACTTCGGGGATTAGCCGGATATCCGGTGGTATGAAAATAGTCGAACCCAGTAAAACCCTGATTTGCATGGTCTAACTTTACAAAGATACGAGCACGTTTCAGCTGAAAATTAAGAAACAGGTCGATAAACGGATAGTTGCCAACTTTTCTTACATTCTGAGTGTGAAACTGTCCAGTAGCAGGCATATATGTTGGGGTGTAGTATTTGGTGTGATATCTTAGGTCGAAACCAATCTGAAAGGTCAGCACTTTAAATAGCTTGTTCTCATAATAGTTTGAGCTGTATCCTGCAAAATCAGGTAGAGGAATCACCTCAGGCATACTTGTCATTTGGTAAACAAGCCTGTTTAGACTGTGGACTCTGGCCCATATAAAGTGTTTGCTTAACGATAGTTCAATAATTTGAATAAATCCGGACTCCTGATCAGGTAGAGCCTCATTATTCCAATAGATATGATCGGTAATTGACCTTAGCTCAGCACTTAGCTCTAGCCTGCGGGTTGGTATTCTTAGCCCTCCACGCACACGTAGTGTTTTTTGAGTTCTGAAATCGTTATCCCATTTAATATGATTTGAGAAGTATTTGTTCTGAAACAATTCAGGAGAGGTCAGATAGAATCCTCCTTCAGCAAATACTCCGGCAGTATCTTTCCTGCTGATTTTAAAACTGCTGTTGATTTTTCCTGTAAGCTCGGTGTCTCCTGCCCTATAGCCCTGAAAATAGAACTTAATTCCGGCATTCCACCAGAAATTCTTCCCAAGGTTTTTAAATATCTGACCTCCTAAAAAAGAGGTTACAAGTGTAGTGTCACTTCTTAGGTATTGAGGAGTAAACTCTCTATCATCGGGGTCGTAGTATGAAGCTGCTGGCATCCGATAGAGTTTGATAGAGTTTGAAATGAAAACACGAACACCAAACTTAAAGAGCGAGTTAGCCTCCTCATTAAATTTTAGTTGAAAAGTGTTTGTCAGCTCATTGTATCTTACTGAGTCACGAGTTTGAAGAGAGTCGATGTAGACATTGTTATAATAGGGTTTTTCAATATTAGGTGCCATGTACTGCTGAAGGTCATCTATTGAATACTCTCTTTTGTCGTGTTCGTATTGCAGAGTATAATATACAGTGCTAATTGGCAGGGTGGCAAGCTCTTCGGTAAGTGGCTCAGGAAGGGTAAGATTTGCCATTAAGGAGTCCTTGCTGCCCTCCATGATATTCAGCGTGTCATTAAAAGCCACAACCTCCTCCTCTTCTACAATGTCTGTATTTTTCTTTTTAATCTTTATCGATCCTAATCCAAGAGATTGATTAATGAAAACCCTAAAATTATTTATCTTGCTTCCTGCAGTTGTAAAGTTTACCGGGATATTTTCAGGCTGCTCAAAAGGATACTTATCGCCATGTATTACAAAGCCATCATTAAAAATTCCTCCATTTTCAGATTGCTTAGTGCTGTTAAGCAGTAAGGCAGTGTGTATTGCATACTTCTGTCCTGAATAGCTGGCAAATAGACTTATATTTCGATTATTTATGTTTTGAGCATTGTAAAATCCTGTTGTTGAGTATAGATTATATTTCAGACCTATATTAAAATCTTTATTGACATTTTGTGTGAATAGTACCCCAACCACCTCTTCCGACCTCCGTTTAGGGCCTCCAGACTGATATAATAAATTTGTGTAAGGTGTTCGGGTATTGTAAAACACTTTATCTTCAGGAGTGGGAAAGTAGTATGGCAGGGAGTTGTGAAAAATAAACTGATTTCTCCATTTCTGGTCACTGATAATTTGTGATTGATAGGGAGAACCCAGATTCCCGGTCTGAATGTAAGCGATGCTCTTATGGAAAATGGGGTTGTGTAACTGTACTCCTGTGGTAATAGTATCCACATCAACAGAGTCTGCAAAGGTGAAATCGTCGGTTAAAACCCAATTCTTAATCTCCTGTTTTATTACGGGTGCATCTTCCAGCTCTTCCGAAGATTGAGCTCCTCTTGAAGAGCTGCCTAATCCACCACCTCTACCTGTCATAGGATTTCGCCTCTCCGCAGGGTTGCGACCCTGAGCAAAAGTAATTGCAGGAAAAATAACAACGAGCATTAATAATAAAACTACTTTCTTCATTGGCTGCAAAAATAATAAACCTTGCTTAATATATTATTAAAAAAATAGTTTAGTTTTATCCAACTAAAATTATTAAGAGATGAAAAATCTTGCACTATTTTTTATTGTGGCACTTATTGCCAGCACAACTGTTGTAAAATCTCAAACTCAAAAGCCTGTAAAGTGGACTTTTGAGATAAAAGAGATAAATAGGTATGAAGTAAAAGTAATTGCTCATGCAACCATACAGGAGGGTTGGAAGATGTATGGGATTTCTGTTCCGGAAAACGGACCATTTCCTACGAATTTGGTTCTTGAATCGAATGATACATTTCGCCCCGTGAAGAGAACCATTGAGGATACCAAGCCTGTAGTTAAGCATGATGATGTGTTTGATATAGAAGTGCCCTATTTTAAGAAGAAAGCTACCATTAGCCATAATGTGAGAATATTAAAACGTCCGGCTACAATTAAGGGGTATGTTGAGTTTATGACTTGCAATGATGAGTCGTGCCTTCCTCCCGATGAGATTGAATTTAGTTTTGAGGTGAAGTGATGAAAATATACACAAAGACAGGAGATAAGGGTAAGACGAGCCTGATTGGAGGAACCAGAGTTGCCAAAAATGATGTCAGGCTCGAAGCTTATGGAACAGTGGATGAACTCAACAGCTATGTGGGGCTGTTACGTTCGTATATTCGGGAGGAAGATTTAAAGGAGATATTGATAGACATACAGAATCAGCTGTTTAAAATTGGTTCATATCTGGCTGTCGATATATCTGTTTCAAAAATGAGGTCAGATTTTAAACTCGATGAGGTTAGAATTGAGTTGTTAGAAAAGGAGATGGATAAACTTGAAGGGTCACTTGCACCGTTAAAGGGTTTTATACTACCGGGAGGGCATCAGGCAACAGGAGTCTGTCACGTAGCACGTACGGTTTGCAGAAGGGCTGAGCGAAGAGTAATAGATATTCGGGATGTGTATGAGATTGATAGTTGGGTCGTCAGGTATCTCAATCGGCTGTCTGACTTTCTTTTTGTGTTATCGCGTCACTTGACAAACTATTTTGGTGCTGATGAAATTCAATGGGATTCAAAGTTGTAATATTCATTTTTTTTTATAATTTCGCAAATAATTGAGATATTAAAAGTAAATAGGAATATTAAGTTAAATAATATGTATTGGACACTTGAATTAGCATCAAAGTTGGAAGATGCACCTTGGCCGGCTTCTAAGGACGAACTTATTGATTTCGCAATTCGTTCGGGTGCCCCTCTTGAAGTTATTGAAAACCTGCAGGATATTGAAGATGATGGTGAGATTTTTGAAAGTATTGAGGATATCTGGCCGGATTATCCCTCCAAAGAAGATTTCTTTTTTAATGAAGATGAATATTAATAAAAAAGGAACTTTTTAAAGTTCCTTTTTTATTTTTTATCTTTCGTGGGTGCTACCGTATTTATATCTTCTATCTGAAATCCCTCGTAAATATTTGTTACCTCTTCATTCTTTGGCAGTTCATTCTTAATATAAATATCCATTTTGTTTTTAGGCCTGTAATCTTCAAGCCATCTGAACCCTGTTAACGACGACTCCTTTTCGGTAAGAAAGATTGGAGGTTTAAGTGTTCCATTGGGAGATTTTCGCATTATTATATCATCAATTTTCCCATGGTCGAGGTGTATTGTCATATCACTACTTTCGGCTTTGTTAGCCCCTATAACAAGGCCGTTATCCCGTGGGTAATATATTGTTTGTGCATTCCCTTCCACATCAATCTTGTAAAGGCTATTATCCTTTATGTAGCCAACCATATCTTTACCCTTTAGCTGATTAAAAAAGAGTGTATCGTCAGGAGCAATGATGAAGGCTCCGTTCTCCAACTTAGCTTTGTAGATGGTTTGGTCGCGTGAATATAGCTTTATGACCTGTGCAGTCATCTGGTTTCCCATAGCCCACAAAACAGGCTCTTTGTAAAAAATATTTATCGAGACTCTGAAATCATAAACCATAGAGTCGCAACGGCCTTGCATATCGTGCCTGAAAAATTTAACATGGTGGTAAGCCCTTAATAGTTTATTATCGGTATTGGTAATAGTATCCTCTACCGGGTCTATCCGCAGAGTGTCGGCATGAAGGAATAGCGTATCTCCGTGATAAACCTGTAGAAGAGTAGCCTTTTTTATGGCGAAAGCCTTTTTTGTAAGTTCATTATAGTAGCCGTAATCCCCTTTAATGGTTATGTTGTTGGCGGTGTCTATCAGCTCCATATTGCCAAACACTTCACCAAAGCCGCTTTTGCGGTCATAGTATATTGTGTCCCCTTTTAGTAGTGTGTTCTCACCCTCTATATAGCTGTTCTTACGAAGATTAGAGATGTCGTTTGAAGTGTCATAGTACCCATCCTCCGAATATATCAAATTATCTTCGCCAACGATGAAGGTGGGGCCAAGAATCTTTGTCACTTTAGATGTTGTGTTATACATTAGAGTATCAGAGAAGATTGTATATCTTTTATTCTCCGCAACCACCGAATCTTTAAAGAAAACTTCGTTGTTATTCGAGTAAAAATATCCCAGCTTACTGGTCAATACATTTCCACCATCAACAATTTTCCCACCGTCATAATAGTATGCGAAATCCTTATTACGGTCATAGTCGAGAAAATCGGTTGTAAGAACCATCTCCTTTTTTGTCAGTCTCACATTCCTACGTATCTTAACTAATCCAATGTTTCCCTCATAATCAAGGAAATCTCCATAGAGGTGAATAGAATCATTCTGGATGATATGAATATTATTGTAGGCTTCTACTCTGTTTGAGTCGTTGTATTGATATGCACTATCGCAGTACATGATAATATTGCCATGGGTAATCACTACATTTCCCAAAATCAGCTGCACATTGTCACCCATTGAAGCATCATGAATCAATTGATTTCCGGTAACCAGAATCTTCTTTACCTTTTCGGGGCTGTTCTGTCCGAATGCTGGGTGAGTTGCAAATATAACAAAGAGAAAAAAGATTTGTAATATTCTCATGTTCCTGTTTAGCGATTTGTGCTTGCAAAAATGGTAAATATAAACTTAAAAATATCAGATGTTATCTTAATTTTTCAGAGATTAACTCAATACCTGCCTTGTCAACACGGTTTAAAGAGGTGTTTTGAGCTTTATTAAGAAGTTCATAGATAAGGACTAAGGGGAATTTATTTGAATTTGCAGTATCTTTTTGAATTATGTAATTAAGTCTAACTCCGGACTCTACAATCTCCTGGTCTTTATCAGAGTACTTAACAACACACAGGTAATCTTCGGGAATCATTTTCACAACTCTTATCCCGTCTCTGCAGCGAACAAAAAAGCCTTTCTCCGCACCTGTTGTTTTATGACTACTGTAGTACTTCAGCTCAGGTACATTCTCCATCTCCAGAAAGAAGGACTGGCTTAACTCATGTTCGAAAACAGGGTATATGCCACCGTTACTGCTTGCCTTGAAAATAATTGAGTTATTGGTTGATTTCGGATCTATCCAGATGTCGGCACTATCCAGATTTGAAGTGGGTTTATTATTTATAAAATCAAATCCCCAAATCTCAATAGGTTGATTTTTCTCTTTTACTTCCTGAGAGATGTCTTTTTTAATTCTGATGTAAGGAGTGCTCTCTGTTAGGTCGTATCCCGAAAGTATAGATAGAGAGAGATCTGTTTTTCCGGGCTCTTTCACTAAAAACAGAGTATCCGCAAATCCTTTTCTTGCCAGAAGCTTGTCTTCGTAATTCAGGTATCCTGAACGTGAGACTTTCACCTTTAGCATATAACCTTTATCAAAGGAGAGGGAGACAGCACCATTTTGGTTACTTTGCATTTTTTTATGTTCGGCAAGAGATTTGTCAATATTATTCTGATAGATACATGTAATGTCGAAATATGCACCATTCACTACCTGTTTTGTATCAGCATCAGCAATTACCGTATTGACAGAGAGGTTATAGACCTCTTTTGAGCATGAAAACAAAAGACTGATTACTACTAATACACTCAAAGTTAAATATACTCGAAATATGTATTTAGAATAGTTCAAGAGTATTGTTATTTTACCCAACCATTATATTCAAAATCACAATTTAACCATTTTTCATCAATTGTTATGTATGTTGTTCTCTGTTTTTCTTTAATCCATGAATTAATTACATTTTCCCGTTTCTTCGTTTCAAGCATTCCTTTTAGTAACTGGTAGTCGTTACGCAGGCTGGCGCGGTGTGGAGCCGATTTATCCTTCAGCAAAACAATTCTGTAAGTCTCTTTTCCTTTTCGCTCATCAATCATCTTAAATGGTTGTGATATGTCGCCAACATTAAAGCCCTGAATTGCTTTGTTCATTTGAGGAGGGATATCGCCTATCTCGAACTTGCCATTACCGGTATTTGGATTAACCAGAACTCCACCATTAGCACGGGTGTCTTTATCCATAGAAAAACGTAGTGCAGCCTCTTCAAATGACAATTTATCTTCAGTAATGAATGTCTTTATTGAATCAAGCCTGTTTAATGCATCTTTTCGAGCACCATCCGAGATCTTTGGTTTTAACAGGATATGACGTACATTAATACGGTCTCCTTTACGGTCGATTAGTTGAATTATATGATAACCATATTCGGTCTCTACAATTTTAGATACTTTATTTTTATCGGTAAGGTTAAAGGCAACAGCAGCAAATTCAGGGATAAGCTGGCTTGGTGTCATCCATCCCAGGTCACCACCACGGGTTGCAGAGCCAGGGTCTTCGGAGTAGAGAACTGCTATTGTTGCAAAGTCACGCCCCTCATTAATCTCCTTCTGAAACCCTCTCAGCTGTTTTTTTACCCTGTCTATCTCCTCTTGTTCAACCCGTGGGAATATTAATATCTGATTTAGCTCGTACAGGGTTGGTACCATGGGTAAACTATCCTGAGGAAGTTTCCTGAAGTAGGTACGTATCTCAGAAGGAGTAATAGTGATATCTTTTGTTATCTCTCCCTTCATTCTCTGAGCCAGCATCTGTTTTCTTACAGTCTCCATCATCTCAATTTTAAACTGAAGAATAGATTTGTTAAAATACTCCTCCAGCTTATCTTTATCCCCAATCTGTTGGATGATGTAGTTCATACGGGCATCTACCTGATTTACCACCTCATTCTGACTAATCTCTACACTATCTAAGTCGGCCTGATTAAGCATTAAACTTTGAATGAGAGCTTGCTCAAAAAGGTGACATTTTATATCTCCCGAGTAGGTTGTTCCTTCACTTAATGCCTGTTGATACTGATGTTCTATCTCAGATTTTAAAATTGCATTATCACCAACAACAGCAATTACCTCATCTATAATGTTATCTTGTGAGTAGACAGAAAGGGAGAGTATAATAGATAACCCAAGTAAATATAGTTTTCGCATATTAAGATATTTCAAGGTATTAATTCATTCCATGTATTAAAACATGCAAATATAAAAAAAAGGTTCAGCTTTATTGTAGCTTAACAAGAGAGAAAGACTAATAAAACTTAATTATCTTTCGTTTCAATCCCTCATTATACAAATCAGATTCAAGCTTATTGATAAAGTCGAGGCGTTTTTTGTTGAGAAGTATTGCTTTTATCCGATCCTCGACGTATTCAATAGGCGCAGTCTCTTTAGCTAATTTGAACTCTTTTACATTTATGTAATAGTAGTTTAGTGAATCGGAGGTTTCGTAAAAATGGTTGTATTTCAGAAATCTGTCGGGGCGTGAGATAGGCCGTGGCAGCATTAGGTTTATCTCACTAAATGGCTTCCACTTCTCAAGTGAGATATCATATTTTTTTGCATTCTGATAGCAGTACGTCTCCAGCTTAATCAGGTGTTCTGGGTCATCACTTCGGTACCATTTTCGCAAATCACGCAGGCTTGGTGCTGTTCTCGGAACAATAACAAAGATGCTTTTAACAATATCTTCATTCAAAATGAAATTGTCTGTCATCCTATCGTAATATTCTTTTATTTCTGACTTAGTGATTAGAGGAGAGTACTTCTGAAGAAGCATCTTTTGCTGATACTGATGAACAAGTAGTGAGCGGCGATACTCTTCAAGCAACTTGCTAACATCTTTCTCTTCAGGGGTAAGGTTTAATACAGCCTTTCTGAGCATCAACTCAGACCTAATCCACCGGTTCAGATAGTCCTGTGCAAATACTGTACTGTCGTTTTTGGGCATATTGTCAGGTATAACGTCGTACAGCTCTTTTCTGCTCAGTATCTTATCTCCCACTTCAACTACGGGTTTATCCAGAGGGCTCTCTGTATTGTTGCTACATCCCCATAGAGTGATGAATGACAAAAGAAGAAACGACATTAATAATCTATGCATAACTACTTTTAATAGGAATTTAGTGCTTCGACTTTTTTAAAACTGAGGCATTCACCACAGGGTTGTATTTCTCTTGAAGTTTATCAATCCACTCCTTTTCAACAGCTGACTGATAATCGGCAATAATAAGCCCTTTAACATCCTCAAACTCCTGAGATATTTTATCGGTGAAGTTGCCAAAAAGGCAGATTTTTGAGAATTTTTTTGGATAGTTAACTTTATGCTCCGGCTTAACACTCCATAAAGCTGCATCATAAAGTGGATCTTCCCCCTTAACATACTCACCTGTTTTGTAGACAAAACTATTGCCTAAGATGGTTTTTAAAGAGTCTGTATCCTGAGTTGTTATGGAGTCTTTAACAAGCTCTTTTATTTGCTTTAATGTCTTTTTGTTTTTACAGAAAAATATAGTTCCGTTAAATTTCTTGGGTGTAAAATAGTTCTCTCTGTTCTCTTCAAAAAACTTCTGCAACCCGAGAGAGTCATTTGAAGCCTTGTTCCAAATCTCCTTTTGGCTTATGTCAAAAATCAGTAGTCCGTCGTAATACTCATTCATCAGATATCTAAATTCCGGATATTTCTCCTCAAGATGTGTCTTCTCGTAGTTAATCAGCTTGTCGCTGAAAAAGTCGTTTAACTTACTTTCCAAAACAAGAGGAGATGCGCCTGCCTTAAATGTGCGATCTTTTTTCAGATACTCGCTAAAATCAGCTAAAAGAAGCGAGGTGTCGGCAATAGTGCAGAGAGCGTTGTTGTAACCACCCAGTTTGCTGTAAAAGTCTGAGTTGGTTATGCCGGAAGTGGAGTAGGTGTTTTTCATAAATTCAACAGTGGTACTGTCTATTTTAAAATTATTCTCTCTCTTAAGCCTTTTAATTGTGGCTGTTTTCCCCGACAGGGCACGCTCACTATTTGATATTCTGTTTGCAATTTCCTCTTTTACCTCTTCGTAGGGCTTTATGTCTCTTCTGTCTATCCGGCGGATGATATGCCATCCCACCCGTGTCCTTACAGGTTTTGAGTACTCTCCATTATTAGGTATTGCGAAAGCGGCATCAGCAAACTCTGGAATCATTCGTCCTGTGCTAAACCAGTTCAACTCACCACCCTTTTTAGCGGTGTTTCTGTCGTCAGAATACTTTTTTGCAAGTTGACTAAAGTCTCCACCATCCTGCAAAAGTTGGTAGATAGAGTCTATATCGTTTTTCAATTTCTCCTGAGCATCAGGAAGAGCGTCGTGGGAAACCAAAAGCATTATGTGAGCCACCTTAATCTCTCCCCTAGTCGGCCTCTTATCATAAACCTTAGCGATGTGGTATCCGAAAGATGTTCTTACTACAGGCGAAATCTCACCCACCGGCGTGTTATATGCTGCTGTTTCGAATGGGTATACTGTTTGAAAAACAGTAATAAATCCTAATCTTCCCTTATTTGACTTTGCCGAAGGGTCTTCAGAGTTCTCCACTGCCATAGCTTCAAAATCAGCCCCGTTAATAATTTTCTCTCTAATCTCACTGATTTTCTTATATGCTTTAAGGGTGTCTTCGGGGAAGGGGTTTTTCTGAAGACGTATAAGTATGTGTGAAACATCCACATCAGTTAACATCCGCTGATAGGCCTCTTTTGCAATCTTCTCGGTTGCTTTTTTGTCCATTAGGTATGGTTTAGACAATTCATCGCGGTAGTATGTCAGCTCCTTTTTGAAATTGGGGAGAGTGTCTAATCCTTGAGCTCTAGCCTCAGTAACTTTCAGTTTGTAGTCGACAAAAAGATTAAGATACTCCTTTTTTGAGACTGGCTCTTTTGATATAGAGTTATTTTTATCGAAGATGTAGTTAAACTCGTCAAGAGTGCATGTTTTGCCATCAATCTCTAACAGTGGAGTGTCTGTGTGTTGTGCTTCCGAGGTAAAGACTATACTTACAAAAAATGTAATTAATACTCCTTTAATAATACTAATGTAATTCATATTTATTGGTTTTTATTTTACTACTTATGTAAATTATATTTTAGTAACGCAGAAATCTCTTTCTGATTATTGGACTGACGAAATAATACAAAAAAGATGAGATTCAAAAATTTCTTCCCTTTTATTACATGTAAAATATCATTGACACCTGCTATCTTGAGTAGTTAGGTGCTTCACGCGTGATCGTAATATCGTGGGGGTGACTCTCCGACATTCCGGCATTTGTTATTTTAGTGAATTGTGCTTTCTGCAAATCCTTAATTGAGGCTGACCCGCAGTAACCCATACCTGAGCGCAAACCACCAATAATCTGGTGCATTACCTCTAATAGAGAGCCTTTGAACGGAACCCTTCCAGAAATACCTTCGGGAACAAGTTTCTCAACATTATCCTCTACATCCTGAAAGTAACGGTCTTTTGAGCCGTGTTGCATTGCTTCAAGCGAACCCATTCCTCGATAGGACTTGAATTTTCGTCCGTTATAGATAATTGTATCACCCGGTGATTCGTCTACTCCGGCAAAAAGAGAGCCGGCCATAATGGAATCGGCTCCGGCAGCAATTGCTTTTACAATATCGCCTGAGTATCTGATTCCTCCGTCTGCAATTACGGGAACTCCTGTTCCTTTTAGAGCACTTGCCACCTCATAAATTGCAGACAGTTGAGGTACACCAACACCTGCTACAACCCGTGTAGTACATATTGAACCTGGCCCAATGCCAACCTTAACGGCATCGGCACCTGCCTCTACTAATGCTAAAGCAGCTTCAGCAGTTGCAATGTTACCAACAATAATATTTATGTGAGGATACTGTTGTTTTGTTTTTCTTAAAGTTTCGATAACTCCTTTTGAGTGGCCGTGAGCCGTGTCGATAACTATTGCATCAACATTTGCCTCTATCAGAGCTTCGATACGCTCAAAAGTGTTGAAAGTAACACCCACTCCGGCAGCTACACGTAAACGACCTTTGGCATCTTTACATGAGAAAGGTTTGTCTTTAGCTTTAGTTATATCTTTATATGTAATCAGGCCAATCAGTTTATTGTCTTTGTCAACAACAGGTAGTTTCTCAATCTTGTGCTTTTGAAGAATCTCAGCTGCACTTTCAAGGTCAGTCTTCTGGTCGGTAGTAATAAGATTGTCAGAGGTCATCACTTCATCAATCGACCTCTCCATGTTGAGCTCAAACCTAAGGTCACGGTTTGTAACAATTCCCACAAGAAAACCGGCATCGTTTACAACAGGTATTCCTCCAATCTTATACTCCTTCATCAAGCCGAGAGCAGCTCCTACTTTGCTCCCCCTTTTAATTGTTATAGGGTCGTAAATCATACCGTTCTCTGCACGCTTAACAATCTCAACCTGCTTAGCCTGATTCTCAATTGTCATGTTTTTGTGAATTACCCCAATACCACCTTCGCGGGCAATTGCAATAGCCATTCGGGCTTCCGTAACTGTGTCCATCGCCGCTGAGGCAATGGGGGTGTTTAACTCTATGTCTCTTGAAAATTTGGTGTTCAACCTTACCTCGCGCGGTAATACTTCCGAGTATGCCGGAATAAGCAATACGTCGTCGAATGTTAAACCGTCAGAGACTATCTTATCTTCAATAAATGCCATGGAATCAATGTTTTGAGATTACACTTAAAGTTTAGCCTTTAAAATTTTGGCAAAGTTACAAAAAATCAAATTGCTTTTTGTTATTTAGAAAGAAATCAGCAGTTTTATTTTCAACTCTCCAAGAGATTTAAACTTTTGGAGAGTTGAGTTGAAATTAATAAAATGATTTTAATAAATCATTTTTGTATTTTTACAACATGGACAGTTATCATGAAATACTTAAGCATTACTGGGGCTATGACGAATTTAGGCCTCTTCAGCATGATATTATCCGCTCTATTAGTGAAGGAAAAGATACTTTAGGTTTAATGCCTACAGGTGGAGGAAAGTCCATAACCTTTCAGGTTTCGGCTTTAGCAAAAGATGGCATCTGCCTGGTTGTAACTCCGCTGATATCATTAATGAATGACCAGGTAAAGAATTTGCGGGAGAAGGGGATTAAGGCATTAGCTGTTCATTCGGGGTTGACACGAAAAGAGATTGAGATTACATTGGATAACTGCATAAATGGGGGATTCAAATTCCTCTATCTCTCACCCGAGCGATTAGGCAGTGAATTGTTTCGCAAGAAACTTGAGCAGATGGATGTCAATATTCTGGCGGTAGACGAGGCGCACTGCATCTCGCAGTGGGGATATGATTTCAGACCATCATACAAAAAAATAGCTGAGATAAGGGAGCTTTTTCCGGATGTGCCGGTATTAGCTCTTACTGCCACAGCAACCACAGAGGTGGTAGAAGATATTCAGGAACAATTGAAATTCAAAAGAAAAAATCTGTTCCAGAAAAGTTTCTACAGGTCTAATCTGGCCTACGTGGTGAGGGAGTCGGAAGATAAGGAGGGTATGCTTCTGAAGATTCTCAACACAATAAACGGTAGTGGAATTGTGTACGTTCGCAATCGTAAAAAGACAAAAGAGTATGCAGCTCTACTTGTGGAGAATGGTATAAGTGCATCATATTTTCATGCCGGATTGAAATCTGAAGTGAAAAATGAGAGGCAGCACTACTGGTCGACAGGGCGAATAAGAATTATGGTTTCAACCAACGCCTTTGGAATGGGCATTGATAAATCCGATGTTCGTGTGGTTGTACACATGACCTCACCTGATTCAATCGAAGCATATTTTCAGGAGGCGGGACGTGCCGGTAGGGATGGGAAGAAGGCTTATGCTGTTTTGCTATGGTCGAACAACGACAGGGTATCTCTTAACAGGATGGCAAGAAACTCATTTCCCGAACCTGATACTATTAAAAGGATTTATGATGCATTGGGGAATTTCTTTCAGATTGCGGCAGGGCATGGAAATGGAGCCACCTTCGATTTTAATCTTGGTAAGTTTTGCAGCATATTTAAGTTTAGTATCCTTGCAGCCTACAACAGTCTGAAAATACTACATCTTGCCGGATACATCAACTTTACCGAAGAATTACAGCTTCCGTCAAGGGTTCACATTATTACCAACAGGGAGGAGCTGTACAAGGTGCAGGTAGCAAATATTGAGCTAGACAACTTTATTAAATTGCTGTTGAGGTCGTACACCGGACTGTTTACTCAGTATGTTGCCATTGATGAGGGATTGCTTGCTGATAGACTCCGGCTTTCACGCAACGAGGTTTATTCGTACCTTAAGCGTCTGGCTCAGATGAGTATGATTAGTTACAATCCACAAAAGAAAACACCATTAGTTACCTATACTTCCGATAGACTTGAAACCAGATACATCGAGTTAAAGAGGGAGGTTTATACCGACAGAAAGGCTAGGTTGGATAGTCGTATAGATGCAATGGTCGACTATGCCACTACCGGATATGTTTGTCGTAGCAAGCAACTACTTAGCTATTTTGGTGAAACATCATCACAAAACTGTGGAGTGTGTGATGTCTGCCTCGAAAGAAGAAAGCTGGGTGTTGACGATGATAATTTTGAAAAGATTAAAAACGATATTGAAGGAGTATTGAAAGATGGTGCTATCACATACGATCAGCTCTATTCCCGAATTAAAAGTAGCAGAGAAAAACTCGATAAAGTGATTCGTTGGTTAGAGGACTTTGATGTTATCAGTGAGAATGAGAAGGGACTTCTGGAGTGGCAGTAAGGGCTATAATACAAAAAACACCGGACTATTGCCCGGTGTTTTACTATACTGTTACTCTGTTTTTAGAAAGAGAAGCTGGCGCCAATTAATATCATATCGGTAGTCATGTCGTAAGCAACTTCGCTTCCAGGGATTGCACCATAGGGGTTGTCGGCAGATATCATCATAGGGTTAAGTATTTTGCCGGATGTTTTTCCTGAGCTCATTCCATGATGATATGTTGCATTCAGAACAATTCTTTCACTAAGATTAAAGCCTACTCCCAGCTGAACAGCATTCTCAATAATTGCAGTTGCCGAAACAGAGTGCATTGCAAGTTCAGAGTCAATAGGATTACTGCTATATGTGTAACCTAATCTTATCGGAAGCATTTCAATCAGTTTAATCTGTACACCGGCAGAGATAATATTCATATCCTCCCAGCCAAACCCGGCAACCGCTCCTGTTGGATGGCCGTTGTCGCCATAAGCCCATCCTTTAGTTTCAAAGCCTTCGGTGCTTGAATAAAAAACTCTTCTGTAGTCTAGAGCAATATCCAATAGATCGGTTGAATAACCTGCCCCTACAGATATAATTGAAGGGAAGTTCATTGTGAATTTGTTTTCAGGAGCATCCGAACCGTTTAAAAAGGTGTTGTTAAATGCGAACTCACCAAAACTCTGTTCTGTTTTGTATGATATGCCGGCCTTTAATCCTTTGTCGGAACCATAGTATAGGCCAACTTGTCCGCCAAAGCCAGTTGCTGAGGCGTTATCAGAGTTTGGATAGCCCATAGTCATACTTGGAGATGACAGAGGGTTGGGGTGTACCTCAAGAGCAGAGTAGTTAAATGTAGGTTCGATACCAATTGAGAGTTTCTCAGTAATGGCAAAAGCATAGGTTACGCCAATCTGTAGTAGCATGTATGAAGACTCTACATGTCCAAATCCATGCATATTTTGAGGGAAGTTGATTGGATTAGTTCCGCTTTGGGGGAAGTCAACGCCAAAACCGCTAACGCCAAAAACAGAGACTCCGAAAGTGTGTCTGCTATTCTTTTTGCCAAACACAACAGCCATTGAAGGGAGTACCGATGGTCCGAGTTCACTTTCAGTACTTCCGCTCATTGACCCGGTTTGTGTAGGAACAGTTGAATAGAGAGTGGGTGAGGAGAACATCATTCCGGCATCCAGTGTGATTATTGTCTTGTCGAATTTGGAGATTGCGGCTGAGTTCCACTGCAAAGCACCATTAATATCTAATGCCTGACCGGTGGAGGCACCGCCCATTGACATATTAAATGCTCCTATACCCTGCATTAAGTGACCTGTTTGGGAAAATCCCATGAAACCAATCATGGTTAGTGTAATGATTAGAAATGTTTTTTTCATTTTGTTATAATTTAAGTTAGTAAACTGTATTATTTGAAAAGGTTTTGCGTTCATCTATAATTTATAATCAATGCTCATATAT
>Ga0256831_1000423_pt1 | contig 21939 bp, 20 predicted proteins | sample 132544metaG_FD_189087 | JGI IMG/M metagenome (GOLD analysis project Ga0256831, IMG submission 189087) | Hydrothermal vent microbial communities from Lau Basin, Pacific Ocean - 132-544 | ecosystem: Environmental > Aquatic > Marine > Hydrothermal vents | place: Pacific Ocean: Lau Basin | collected... | reverse complement strand
CACTGGCTTTAGCCTCAATGAGTGCAATTGAGGAGTCATTTGTAATGTCTTGCTCAATTAAAAAATTCATTTCAACACCATTTTGCTCCCGCTAAAAAAACAGGTTTTTGCCAGGTCTGAATTGTCCTGTTTTAATTAATTCACAAAATACCAGGTTCTCCCATAAGTTGCTTTTATATAGATGCTCCTGCCATTGCTTATAATTATTAATGTTTAAAAGATAGGCCGCCAGACTGTCTCCCACCGATTGCATGAGCTCAAATTTCTGACTGCCTGTCAAGAGCCATTAGCCGAATTGGGTTCTGTTTTTATCAACCAGGATTTTTATTTAGCGGAATAATTCCGGGGCATATTGTATTTCATCCAGAATGACAGGTTGTTTCAGGCTATTTAAAAAATACTCTGGATTGTCCTTTGCCTGGGCAGCATACTGGATATTATCCAGAGTAATATATTCCAGACTGTCAAACATGTATTGTAATAAGGAGCTTTTTCCGGTTTGTCGGGCTCCTGTTACTAATAAGACCGGTCTGCTTTTAACGGCTGATTTAATAGCGTCTTTAACTGTACGTTCAAACCACATTTTAACAGCCTTATTTAAGATAATTATCTAAATATCTTATTTTTAAAAGGTACTCTGAAAATTACTGTTTGACAAATCCTGAGCAAAGGTGATTTTCAATTTTCTTTTGCCTGTAATTTCACAATAAACAGTCTGGCCTTTTTTATAGGCTGTGATTTTGGGTAAGGGTTTATTGTTTTCCAGTAAGGAAGGTTGTATGGCCACCAGAAACAGGTCTTCTTTGTGACTGACAGATGGTTCTACTTCAATTCTCCAGTGGCCGGGTTCTACGTTTCGTTTGCGTTGTTCAATTTTTAAAACCTGGCCTTTTTCATCGTAGTTAACCCCATCAACATAAAAGGCCATACCCTTACCGCCAATTTTATTAACCAGTGGTTTTTTGGGTAACAGAACTTGTCCTTTCAGTCTGCCGCCCTGCATTCCGGTTTTGGGGTTTGCCGGGGTTTCAATTGCAAAAAAGTTATTTTTAATAAGTGGTTCCTGTAAGGAATGCAGCAGCCATTTTTTTCTGAAGCTGGACTTATAAACTTTGATTTTGTCAAAAATAATAATAAGGTCATTGTTTTTGTCGTAAACAAACACTCTTTGGTATCGTTTGACCCGCCGGGTGCGGTGGGCAAAGGTGCCCTCGCCGGAAAGCCTGTTGGTATAGGCCGGTGTCAGATCAGCAATAGCCATAATAACATTATCCTTTTCAATCACCTTTTCCAGTGTGGCAGTATGATAAATATCGGACTGATTCAGCCAGTCCTGTAAGTCCAGCGGGGCACTTTTTCCCCAGCCGGAACCGATACGCCTTTGACCGCCGTCATTGGCAATTTCTCTGGGCGGTTGCTGTTTTTTGGAATCTTTCTTTTTCTTAACCGGCATGGGAATGGTGTCATCCGGATCGGTGACAGTGATAATATTATGGGCAATACTCTGGTAGGTATAGTTAAGATGATGATCAGAACCGTATTTTGGACCGTAAAGACCGCTGTCTATGGCCAGGGCTCCACCTTTAAAAATGGTAAATGAGCCCTGATCAAGATGAGAATGCGACCAGTAATTATCGCCGGCTTTAAAGGTGACGTAGGTAGCGTCATTGTCCCAGCTGCTTCTGGATACCAGCAGCCCGATACCATCAAAAATTTTAGTTAAAGGTAGTGTTGTTTGGGCTTTTTTATCAATCAGGCGATTATCGCTTAATGGTCCCCAGGGCCATGATGTTGGATGTAGTCTGGTATTTGTTTGCAGGCTATATGCAGCCTTATGTTGAAATTCTATGGCCAATGCTTCTCTGTCTGGTATTCGTTTATCAAAAAATCCGGCATCTCCCCATCTAAAGTGAGTGCCGTCCGGTCGGGTTCGATACACAAGAAAGTCCAGAAATCCCCTGATGCCTGGTATTTTCTTAAAATAATCTTCACCTGTAGCGGTTCTCCACATGGCCGGTATCTGGTAGATGGCCTGGCCAATGCCGATACCGACATATTCACCACCCTCATGCCAGCCGCCGTTTTTACCCATAATCTGTTTCCATACCGGGACTACCCGGTTAACCCAGTAGTCGTAGGTAAAACGCATGCAACTGTCTTCAGATTCAGGAATATCATTATGCAGAGCCAGGGAGGCAGCCATCAGTGCCTGAAAAGGGCTGTTATATAGATATACGTTGTAAGGAGATAGCTCATATTTATCCCGGATAGCATAAACCTGGTAATTACAGGCATCTTTTAGCTTTTTACGAAGTATTTTCCTTTGTTCAGGTGACCACTGGTTGTAAAGCCAGTCATAGGCCAGTGCAATGGGTTTGGTTTGTTGCTGCCCACGCCAGGAAGGCTCTAATTCAACAATTTTGTTAAATAACGGGATTAAATCAATACTGCCGGGGTAGACGTAAGCCAGCAGGGTCTGCGAATATAAATCGCCACTTTTAGCTCGCTGTTTATGTTGTCGAAAAAAGGATGGGTTGTGTGCTTCTATCCGCTGAATATCTTTTGTTGTGGGTGCTGGCAGATGGGGATGTTGCTGCTTAAAATAAGGAAGGTTAACCCTGGGTAATTTAGAAATTTCTGGTAATTGATAATGATAGTCCGGAGTAGATGTGCTTTTAATAATAATGGCTAAACCAGCAATCAGTGCTAAGAAGATTAAAGCGGTCAGTATATATTTAGGTTTAATTGCAAAGCCGGATGGATACTGTGCTTCCTGAACTGTAGTGCCTGTAACCTGAGTCTGCCGGTTCCACGGGTATAGCATACAGGCAGACCAGGCAGAAAAGGCAATGATCACATCCGTAATATCACTATAACGCCCGGCTTTAAATTGCTGCAGCCATTCAAGGATAAAAGCAAATAACAGGATAAAACTGCCTGTAATAATAAAATAATGTTTTCCCGGTTTAGGTGTTTTGGGTGTCAGAACATAGGCGAAGGCGGCAAATGCTGCAATCTGTTCAATTAAATCCGCTATTCCCACCAGAGTATTCATTTGTTGTGAAAAAGGTATCCAGTTCATTGGACGGGTGGGTAAATTGGGAGCGCCTGTTTCTAAGGTACTGTAGGCATAAGCAACAACAAGCATAACTAAAGCAGCTGCTTTTAAGATAGAAACCTTAAGCTGATAAAAAAGGCTGTAGATCAGTGATCCGACAAAGAAAGCTGAAATCGCTTCCAGTGACAGCTGTCTGGTTAATACCGGTACCTTAAGCAGCAGGATCAGAAATACAAAAGTAAAAATAAGGCGGGTACTGCTGGAGTTCTTTTTTAAAGATGAACGCAGGATCAGCAGGATTGCGCTGATATTGAGTGAATAAATTATAAATTTAGACAACTTAAATGTGTCAGGGCTGTTCAGTGTATGCCATAAAGGCGCCAGTCCCTGGCGAAGGTTGCTGATTTCCAGTGAAGGTACAAAGGGAACCAGCTGTGAGGCTCCCCAGAGTAAAGCCGCGACAAGCCCCAGTAAACTATAAGGCGTATGAGACAGATGTTGTTGTTGCCAGTTAGTCAGGTAGTTGTGGGTCTGTCTCTTGGATAATAGCAGTGCAGTAAGCGCACCCAGCATGGAGCCGATAGTGTTTAAAAAAATATCGGATAAAGAGCTGGTTCTGCCGGGTAAAAACTGTTGAAAATATTCCAGGCAGGTTGATAAACAGAAGCCCAAAAGAGTTATTAAAAACACTTTTCCAGATGTTTTTTTTCTGGAGGGTAAAGCAAGAAAAAATAGCAGGCCGAAGGGAATATAAATAATAAAATTCATAACCAGATCAGCATAGGAGACATGCTCAGGGATTTTAAGGGTCAGAAATTTTGACCAGTTACCAAGGTTCCAGTCCCATTGGTCTACAGGGTATAAAGTGCCGTAGATAATGAGCAGTATGTAGACAAAAAAGGTTGTCAGAATAAATGATGAGGTTTTTTGTTTTTGCATTTTTAATTGTCAGAATTTTTTACATCTTCGTTCTGTAAAATTCTTGCTTATTTTGTAACCAATTGTTTTTAATATGAAAAGAAAATAAGGTATAAAAATTGCTTGCAATAGTTTAAGTATACTAATGACAAGGGTTGTTGTAATATGGAGTAAATGATTAAGCTCCGGCTACGAACCATAATAATTGTTTTATATAGTAATTCAAGCATATTGGATACCAGGGTATGAATGCACAAGATAATAAATCAACAGAAACCATTGAAAACGCGACCTCTATGAACAAAGAGAAAAGTGCTGCAACAACTGATTCACGTCGCAAATTTATACAGAAGGCGGCAGCGGGAACTATTTTAACGACTTTGCCTGCATCCTCTGTGTGGGGTGTCTGTACGGTTTCAGGGGCTTTATCCGGTGGCTCTCAGGTGGTGGATAACTGTAAGTTTCCTCCTTTGACCGGTGGTGGCCGTTCTCCAGAATACTGGAAACCCAGCGGTCAGAGTCAGTATTATGATGGTTTTTCTAACTATGATTCAGGTCAGGAAGACTGTCTGCGTACTGCAATAACGACATTTGAGTCGGCCACGACAATACCACTGGATGATGGTCTCACCTTAAATCTTGCGTCTGGCCTGGCTGAGAGCGGATCACTTTCATTTCATTTATCTGCGGCTTATTTAAACGCTTATTACAAATTTTATATCTTGCCTATTACTCTTGGAGGCAGTGATGTTATTAATACGCCAGAGGAACTTGTACAGCATCTATATGCTTTAACATTAAGATACGATGTTGATACTGTTAAAACTGCATTAGTGGCATCTTATACAGATGAAGTATCTTCTTACAGTGGTTTTAGTTGTTAATTAATAGAGTTGAATTATTGGATGGCTATTGAAGTATCAGTTTGCAGCAGATTGTGTCCGTTTTTTTCCTGATGATCACAGCGGTTTGGTCATTTATTCAAATTTAAGCGGGGACACTCACTTTTTAAGTCTGGACGGTGTTAAGGCAAAAGAACTGTTTAAAGTTGAAAAACCTTTTACCGAGCAGCAGATAGAAGCGCTTAAGTCCCCACAGCTTCAGTATCAGTCGCTGTTTCGTCAAATGCTGGAAAAGAAAGTTATTACTCAAGTCGATCTGTCCTGATGTTAACCTTAAATACCGGCCGCTATACCTATCGTTTAACCGATTATCCCGATAATGTTGTTTCAGATATAGAAAAAATTTACGGTGCAGAAGTGATTAACCAGGTGGGCGCGCCGGTTGATTTTGAAATTGCCCTGAAATTCGACTCTTTAGTGCGCCGTTTTTTTCGTCCCCAGATCACCTTTTATGCGGATCAGCAGTCTCCCTTTAAGCCAATGCCTTTAGCCCAGGCTTATCCCGTACTTGAATGGGGAATGAACTGGTGTGTGGCGGCCTTTGATTATAACCACTTTATTATTCATGCCGCAGTACTGGAAAAAGATGGTAAAGCCATTATTTTTCCGGCCACTCCGGGATCAGGGAAAAGCACGCTTTCTGCCTACCTGGCTCTTACCGGCTGGAACCTGTATTCTGATGAAATGGCCGTTGTGGACCTGAATTCCAGCCTGGTAAATCCTGTTTACCGACCTGTAAGTTTAAAAAACAAATCCATAGATTTGCTCAAACAGTGGTTTCCCGATGTGGTATGTACCGATACCGCTAAAGGCACTCAAAAAGGTGATGTCGCCCTGTTTCGCTGTGTGTCATGGGAGCAGCACAGGCAGCTTGAACAGGCCGAAGTGGTCGGCATAGTCTTTCCAAAATATAAACCAGATACCGACTTAACCATTTACCAGCTGGATAAACTGCAGGGATTTCAGCAGATCAGCAGTAATTCTTTTAACTATAATATAACGGGTCAGCAGGGTTTTGAGACGGTAGGTAAGCTGGTGGATGCTGCCGTTCATTTTGAAGTGCATTATAGCAATGTCAGTGAAGTGAGTGAGTTTTTACTTGAGGAAGTCATTAAATAATGAAGTCCGATTTTTTTACTACTATTGTACAGTTATTTAAAGACACCTCTACCGGTGCCGGGCTTGATGACAGGCAATGGGAAAGCATTGTGTTTATCCTGAGGCAGACACAATTGCTGGCCACTCTGTATCAGTTAGCGTTATCTAATAATGATGTTCAGCATTACCCGCTGTATGCCAGAAAGCATCTGCAGGCGGCCAGTATTTATGCACGGAGGCAGGCACAGCAGGTGCGTTTTGAATGCCTGGAAATCAGCGGTATTTTAAAACAATGCAATATAACTCCGGTTTTCCTAAAGGGGGCTGGCTACACTTTATCAGGCAGTCAGAATGGTAAAGGACGGGTTTATTCGGATATTGATGTATTAGTACCTAAGCAGGAACTGGGTACAGCCCAGCAGTTGTTGCAGAAAAATGGCTGGTTTGCCAAAAAACTCAATGATTACGATGAGCGTTATTACCGGGAGTGGGCACATGAAATACCGCCCATGTCTAATGTGTACCGGGGTACGGTGATTGATGTACACCATAATATTATCCCGCCCATTTCAGGCAGGGCACCGGATTCTCAGCTGTTTTTTAATGAAATAGAGCTTAACCCGCAGGGGCTGGCGTATTTATCACCTGCCGCTGCGACTTTGCACAGTTGTATTCATTTGTTTACCAATGAGGATTTTAGCAACGGTTTTAGAGACCTGGTGGATCTTTACCTGTTAATGCAGCAATATGGTCAAAATGAATATTGGGAAAAACTGGTCATCCTGGCTGAGCAGACGGGCTTTACCCTGGAGCTGTTTTATTGTCTGGATACGCTGAAACAGATATTTGGTTTAATGCCTGACAGCCCTTTTGTTGATAAAATCTATAAGCGCCATCAAAACAGGTTTACCAGGTTATTATCACATGGCCTGTTCAAACCGGCTTTGTCTCCTCATCACCCCCTGGTTTTTGGCGTTAAAAACAACCTGGCCAGTTTCCTGGTTTATATTCGCGGGCACTGGATTAAAATGCCGCTTCATATTCTTATTGCTCATTTAAGTGTTAAAAGTTTTTTTATCAGCAGAGACTTTTTATTTGGTAAGTATCAATTTGATAAAGAGTAAAGCATGAAACACTGGTATTATTTTTTCTGTCTTTTACTGTTGCCGTTTAGTTTATCTAATGTCTGGGCCATTCCATTAGCTGATAAGAATGAAAATAACCCGAGTTCCAGACAGGATGTGCTGATGCATGTGCCGGATGTCAGTAAACCAGAACTGAATGCTGGTAATCAATTGGAGCCAGTCACCGCAGATAAATTCGGGACTGTACAGAGGACAGAGGATGAATTGTTTTCTCAGCAACGTATTTTAGGAGAAAAAACGGATAAAAAAGCATCGGACGATATGGTTGTCGAAGAATACCTGTTATTTGAACAGGATGAACTGGCTGAGCAGCAGGAAGACCTGGGGATATATGAAACCCTGGTACCCATGTTGTCTTCTGAAGCAAAAAAAGAGGCAAAAAAACTATGGGAAAATACCGTTGACTTTAGAGATGCCATAAAATTGTCTGATGCGGATTCAGAGACCCAGACCCTGGTATTAACCAAAGTATCAGCGGATATGACTGAATATAAAGGGAAAAGCCTGGAAGAATTAGCCGGTAAAGCCTTACCGCCCCGTTTAATGGAAGATAAAGATCCGGATAAAGAGGTGGTGCATGAATTGTTTGTGCAGTTTTATGAGCTGTTAAAAAATGCTTTTCTTATTATTATCAGTGTTCTGCTGATAGCAAAAGTAAGCAGCCTGTTGATAAAAAAACTGCTCAGGAGGCGAAAGAAACGTCGTTCCAGAAGGTCATCACACCGTCATGCCCGAACTCATTTTGATATAACCAGAAAAAAACCTCGAAAACGGCGCCGACGCAGTTATACATAGTGGCAGGACAGATAAATCCTGTTTAGCTGTAAGGGCTGTCTTACTTAGGCTGATCAATTTACCTCTAAAGCCGGTATCAAATTGAATCCGGTAACTATTTACTCTAAAATTAGCAGGCAAATGAAGTAAATTATTACGTTCACTTTTTAGTCTTTTTCTCTGCTAACTAAAGCTGACTTAGGTTATTGCTTTTGTTATTAAGAGTCGTGTGTACGAAAAATCCTACTTTATACTTTTAGAGTAAATATTATATGTACAAAGAGTATTATAAGCTAAAACATAACCCGTTCCAGATGACCCCTGATCCACGCATCTTTTTTGCCAGTAAGGGACATAAACGGGCACTTTCCTACCTGCAGTATGGCTTAAGCCAGGGGGAAGGCTTTATTGTGGTGACTGGTGATATCGGTACTGGCAAAACCACCATTGTCAAAAACCTGATTGCCGGCCTGGATCCCAAAACGTATATTGCCAAACAGCTGGTGACTACCCACCTTGAAGATCATGATTTAATGGAAATGATCTGTGAATCTTTCGAGTTAATTTCCAAGGGCCTGACCAAGGCGGCTTTGCTTAACCAGTTCAGAGCGTTTCTTAATTCTGCACACAGACTGGGCCGAAGAGTAGTACTGGTGGTTGATGAGGTACAGAATCTGCCGGCTAAAACCGTTGAAGAACTGAGAATGCTGTCTAATTTCCAGATAGATAATAAGCCCCTGATCCAGAGTTTCCTGGTTGGCCAGAAAAATTTTATTAAAACCCTTCAGGACAGCTCTATGGAGCAGTTACGTCAGCGGGTTATTGCCTCCTGTCACCTGGGGCCTTTAAAAGAAGAAGAAACCAAACACTATATTAACTATCGTCTGCAGGAAGCCGGCTGGTCCGGCGGCAGCCTGTTTGACGATAATGCCTTAATGCTGATCCATCGACTGACCGAAGGGGTACCAAGACGGATTAATGTGTTCTGCGACCGGATCCTGCTATTCGGATATCTGGAAGAAATCAGCTTTTTTACCAGAGAGCACGTTCAGATTGTTGCAGAAGAGCTGTCTGAAGAAATAACCAGCCCGCTGGTGTTACAGAATAAAGATGATGTGGCCCGCTTAATTAATACTGAGCAGCAAAAATATGAACATGCCCTGTCAGAACAACTGGCTATAAACAATCAGGCGGAGACTTTTAGCAGCAGCATCCCTGATGAATCCGTTGTTCCCCAGTCCGCGCCAAAAGCACCTGAACCAGTGCAGCATAAGCTTGAAAAGCCGGTTGCCATGACTTCTGGAACCACCGAGTTTGTAGACATTGAAGAAACCATTAAGGATTTTGAAAGCCGGGTGGAACAGGAAATTGCTTCTTTTAAACAGTCGCTGGATAAAAATGCATAATAGAGCCTTCCTTTCTTAATTAGCGTTCATCCTTCTATTAAGCTTTTTACCTCCCCCCCTTCTTCAGAAGGGGGATTGGGGGGGCGAACCAAAGATTTAAACCCCCTATGTTCGCCTTTTAAAAAGGGAGATTTAAGAGCAGGGCAATTTTCGGATGAAAACAAATGAACAGTAGATGCCTCTATACTATCTTCAGATTTAAATTTTTATAAAATTCAGGAAACAAATAATGATAACTTTGGACAACACCCGGCTGGCCATTATTGGTCTGGGCTATGTAGGTTTACCGCTTGCCGTTGAATTTGGAAAAAAAATGCCGGTTGTGGGTTTTGATATCAATGAACCAAGGGTTAAAGAGCTGGAGTCTGGTACCGACAGCACGCTTGAAGTGAGCGCTGAAGAACTAAAAGAAGCCGTTAAGCTGGAATATACCGCCAGTATAGACAAGCTTAAAGAGTGTAACGTCTATGTGGTTACAGTGCCCACGCCGATTGATAAAAGCAAAAATCCGGATTTAACCCCCTTAATCAAGGCCAGTGCCATGCTGGGAAAGGTTGTTTCCAGAGGTGATGTTATTATTTATGAATCCACAGTTTATCCGGGCGCAACGGAAGAAGTCTGTATTCCTGAGGTAGAAAAGGCTTCCGGTCTGACCTTTAACAAGGATTTTTATGCCGGTTACAGCCCTGAGCGGATTAATCCCGGTGACAAGGAACATCGCGTCACCAATATTTTAAAAGTGACCTCCGGTTCAACAGCGGAAATTGCTGACTATGTAGACAGTCTTTATCAGAGCGTTATTACCGCAGGTACCCATAAAGCCAGCAGTATCAGGGTAGCAGAAGCGGCCAAGGTAATTGAGAACACCCAGCGGGATGTCAATATTGCCCTGATTAATGAACTCTCCCTGATTTTTAACCGCCTGGGCATTGATACCGAAGAAGTGCTGAAAGCCGCCGGTACCAAGTGGAACTTCCTGCCGTTTCGTCCTGGCCTGGTGGGCGGACATTGTATTGGCGTCGACCCATACTATCTGACTCACAAGGCCCAGGAGATAGGCTATAACCCGGAAATGATCCTGGCAGGACGCCGCTTAAACGATAATATGGGGCCTTACGTGGTATCTGAAGTCATTAAACTGATGCTGAAAAAGCGGATCCATATTGCCGAAGCCAATTTTTTGATTATGGGACTGACCTTTAAGGAAAACTGTCCTGATTTAAGAAATACCCGGGTTATTGATATGGTGGATGAGTTAAACCAGTATGGTGCCAATATTGATGTCTATGATCCCTGGGTGGACAAGGCGGAAGCCGAGCATGAATATAATATTACCCCGATAGATAAGCTGGAAAACGGTAAATATGATGCTATTATCCTGGCCGTTTCTCACGATCAGTTTAAGGACATGGGCGCCGAGGCCATACATAAACTGGGCAAGGACAATCATGTACTGTTTGATATCAAGTACTTACTTAAAGCCGATGAAGTGGATGGAAGATTATAATGTCAGCCTATACCGAACAACTTGAACAGCTCAGACAGAACCCTAAAACCTGGCTGGTGACCGGCGTGGCCGGTTTTATCGGCTCCAACCTGCTGGAAACCTTATTAAGTAATAATCAGCAGGTGGTGGGCCTGGACAATTTTTCAACCGGCCATCATCATAACCTGGAGCAGGTTAAAGCCGCAGTGACTCAGCCGCAGTGGGAGTCCTTTCGTTTAATAGAAGGTGATATCCGCAATTTAGCAACCTGCGAAGAGGCCTGTAACGGTGTGGACTATGTGTTACACCAGGCGGCTTTAGGCTCGGTACCGCGTTCTATTGAAGACCCCATTACCACTAACGAGAACAATATCAGCGGTTATCTGAACATGCTGGTGGTGGCAAAAAATGCCAATGTGTCCCGTTTTGTGTATGCGGCCTCCAGCTCCACTTATGGCGATCACCCTGATTTGCCCAAAGTGGAAGATAAAATCGGCAAACCTTTGTCCCCTTATGCGGTAACCAAGGTGGTTAATGAGCTGTATGCCGATGTATTTGCCAAAACCTATGACTTTAAAACCATAGGCCTGCGTTATTTTAATATCTTCGGCAGACGTCAGGACCCCATGGGGGCTTATGCTGCAGTGATCCCTAAATGGGTAGCCGCTATTCTCTCCGGTGACACCGTCTATATTAACGGTGACGGCGAAACCAGCCGGGATTTCTGCTATATTGAAAACGTCATGCAGATGAACATTCTCTCTGCCACCACTCAGAATCCGGAAGCGGTAAACCAGGTTTACAATGTGGCGCTTAACCACCGTACCTCCTTAAATGAACTGTTCTATTTTATTCAGGATAAACTCAGAGCCAGGATACCGGAGCTGAAAGAAACCCAGCCGGTCTACCGGGATTTTCGTGCCGGTGATGTACGTCATTCCCAGGCTGATATTTCCAAAGCTCAGAACCTGCTGGGTTATGCACCGACCCATGTAATAGATGAAGGACTTGAAGAAGCTATGGACTGGTATGTGAATGATTTAAAAAAAAGTGACTAAATAAAAGGAAAAATATTTTATGTTAAAAAAAGTCGGGTAGCCTGCTGCCTGTTTGCCTGCTTCTTTTTTTGTTTTTTCCTTCCCCCGGGTTCTCGACCCCATAAAACCTTTTCAACAGGCTTCTGAGCAGGGTGATTTTAAAACTGCCCAGATCCATCTTAAGAATATTCTTAAGGAACAGCCTGACAACCTTCAGGCAAGAATAGCGCTGGCCAGGTTGTATGAACTTAATAAAGAAGCAGACAAAGCCAATCTTTCAATAAAGGCACTGTACGAACAATACCCATATGAAGCGGATGTTTTATTATTAATGTGTTATAATTCTTCGTTTTTTTGAATTTTGAGAATGGTATGGACCTGTTAAAAAAAATTTTAGACCTGCTATCAGAAGTCCTTCAAATTGATACCTCTGGTATGGATGAATCGACTGAATTACTGGGCAGTATTCCAGAGTTTGATTCCATGGCGGTGGTTATGCTGATCACGGCGCTGGAAGAGCAAATGGCAATTAGTGTTGATGATGATGAAATTTCAGCAGAAATCTTTGAGACTATGGGCTCTCTGGTGAGTTTTGTAGAGAGTAAATTACAGTAGCAACTCCTTTACCTGTGGGTGTCCCAGAAAATTTTCCGGGCTGGCGGTTTTGCCGTAGGCACCGGACTGTAAAATAATGACCAGATCACCAATCTCTGCCCTGGGCAGTTCCATTTTATCAGCCAGGGTATCCAGTGGGGTGCATAAAGGGCCGACAATGCTGACGGTTTCTGTTTCATTGATCGGTTTCAGGCTGCTGATCCGCACTGGATGATTTTTGCGGATCACCTGTCCAAAATTACCCGAATTAGATAAATGATGATGTAAACCGCCGTCAGTGACCAGATAAGTCAGCCCTCGAGAGACTTTTTTATCGATAATGCGGCTGACATAAATACCCGCTTCACCTACCAGATAACGACCCAGTTCAATAATAATCTGTTTATCTTTAAAGGCAGAATATTCATCAAGCAGACGAGCCAGATTTTCAGCTACCGGCTGTAAGTCCAGTGGTTCATCACCGGGAAAATAAGGGATGCCGAAACCGCCGCCAATATTAATAAAACGAAAATCCACTTTTAAATACTGTGTCAGGGTGTCAGCCAGGGCAAAGGTTTTATTATGGGCGTCTATCAGGGCTTCATTTTTCAGGTTCTGGGAGCCGGAGAAGATATGAAAACCTTCAAAATTGACGGCAATATTGTCCATATCGGCCAGCAGTTCAGGCAGTTGTTCGGCATCAATGCCAAACTGTTTAGGACCGCCGGACATTTTCATACCGGAGGCTTTTAACTCAAAATCTGGATTTACCCGGATGGCAATATTGGGGATTATGTCCAACTCTTTGCCAATGTGTTCAATCCGAAACAGTTCGTTGCTGGATTCCACGATAATAACAATGCCTGCGGCAATGGCTGCTTTAAGTTCGCTGTCTTTCTTACCGGGACCGGCAAAACTGATCTCTGAACGCTGCATACCGGTATTTATGGCCGACTGTATTTCTCCCTGTGAGGCAACATCCAGTCCATCCACCAGAGCAGCCAGTTGCTGGACTACGGCCGGCATGGGGTTTGCCTTTATGGCATAGTGCAGCAGAATTCTGTCTGGTAAGGTGTTACGTAATGATTCTACTCGCTGCTCAATCAGTTTTCGGTCATACAGGTAAGCGGGGGTCTGCCCTACAATGGCAATGGCCTGTTCCAGCGGGATATCGGCAATATACAACTGACCATGTTTAACAGGAAAATAATTTAACGGGGTATGAGATACACTTTTTTTCATTTATTGATCCTGATTACCAAACAAATCTTTATATTCATGCACCAGCTGTTTGCGGTCTATTTTGCCGTTCTGGTTTCGTTCCAGAGCAGTTTTAACAATAATTTCAGCAGGCTGCATAAAATTGGGCAGCTGTTTTCTGCAAAAGGCCAGCAGTTCGGCACTTTGAAATGAGTCAGATCGGGGAACCACCACCAGTACAATGGCCTGTCCAAGAACTGGATGGGCAATGCCCAGTGCTACGGCTTCGTTTACCAGTTCAGACTGGTAAACGACTTCTTCAATTTCATTTGGGCTGACCCGGTAACCGGAAGTTTTTATCATATCGTCTTTTCGACTGATAAAGTATAAAAAGCCGTCCTTATCGCGTTTTACCGTATCACCTGACCAGACGGCCATTTCCGGAAGGATTTTTACGGAAAGTGAATCGGGAACAGGTTTAAACCGCTCGGTAGTTCTGTCAGGAGCATTCCAGTACCCCTTGGCCACCAGTGAGCCTCGATGAACCAGTTCACCCGGCTCGTTATCGGCACATTCACTGCCGTCTTCCCTTAATACCAGGACTTCTGCATTAGGAATGGCGATACCTATGGCATCCTGGTGAGTATCAATGACCTCGGGTGGAACATAGGTGGAACGAAATGCTTCGGTCAGACCATACATTAGATAGGGCAGGGTATCGGGAAGCTTTGCCCTTAAGCGGGATAAGGTATCCACCGGCAATGCACCACCGGAATTGGTCAGGTAACGCAGTGATGCGCGGGCTTCATCCGGCCAGTCCAGTCGTGCCAGCTGGATCCATAACGGAGGTACTGCCGCCAGACCGGTGATCCGATATTGACTGACGGCTTTAATCACATCCCGGGGCAATAAATAGTCCATTAATACAACGGAAGCCCCGACACTAAACGCTGTTGTTAACTGGCTCAGCCCATAATCAAAACTTAAAGGCAGTACTGCCAGGATCCTGTCCCCGGCTGTATTGTGCAGGTACTGGGCAACACTTTGAGCCCCGCTGATTAAATTGCGATGGGATAAGACCACGCCCTTGGGTTTGCCGGTGCTCCCGGAGGTATATAAAATGGCAGCAATATCGCTATCAATATTGGGGATTTCAGGAAAAACGGTGGATTTTGACTGGATATCATCCCAGAACACGGTTTCAATATGTTTAATATGGGGCATTGGTGAGACGGATGAGCTGGCTGCTTTATCTACCAGTATTACTGTATGTAAGTCGCTGCACTGAGCCAGGTGTTCGGCCAGTTGTTTAAGCCGTGCCAGGCTGGTTACCAGAATACGGACATTACAGTCTTTTAGAATATAGCTGACCTGCTGTGCTTTTAAAATCGGGTTGACAGGTACAAAAGCCGCCCCGGCAGCCGATGCAGAAAATAAGGAAACTACCGCTTCGGGCTGTTTGGGCAGATAGGTGGCAATGCGTTCGCTGCGTTGCAGGCCCAGTTGTAAAAAACCATGGGCGGCAGAACACAGCTCAGCAGACAGAGTCTGGTAGCTTAGTCGATGGGTTTTAGATATCAGAGCATCAGCAGCAGGAGACTGGTCGGCAAAATAACTAATAAATTGATGTATCAGGGTGTGCATCCTTCGCTCTGACCATGGAATCAGCTAAAGAGGTCATTTTACTGTTTTTTTTTGTCCAGAAACAGGTTTAATACAGTTTACCCATCGGGGATGGTTTTGTAAGTATGGATATTTTGTAAACAGGGTGTTGGAAAGTTATACAGTTTAAGGTTTTTTCAGGCAGCCTTAAAATAAAAACGCTATGATATTGTTGATTTTTTGATTAATTGGTGCTTTATTTGCATATATGAAGCATTCAGACAAATTTAACTATTTAATCAGACCAGTTTTACAGGCATAAGGAAAAAAGAGAACTTTAGTATGCAGTCTTCACAGGATGATCGACGTAAAAATACCCGGGACGTTTCATTTCCTTTAAGGGATAGTGATGGGCATATCGTGCGTGCTGAACGCAGAAGCGGTAATGATCGCAGGCGTAATCGACGTAAAACCGATGTGGCCGGTGAAATTCTGGACATTCTTCATTAATTAAGTTAAACCTAAATAAATCAGTTGAACCTACTGCGAATGTCCATAGCGCTGAATCTACAAGGCTTTCCAGAATATTTTGACTTCACCCGTAGGGTGGCTACGAATAAAGCCAAAATAACCTGTAAATCCTTGTATCTTCAGCACTCTGATCATTCTCGCTACGTTTCAACTGATTTATTTAGGTTAAATAATTAACGCATCTCCCTGCTTCATCAGTATAATACAGGATTCATTTGTTTTTGCCTGGATTATCATATCTAATGCGACTGTGTTTTTTTCATACTGCTGTTTATCTTTATGCACCTTGATCAGGTGGTTTTGACCTTTGGCCGGGCCATGCGTGAAAAGTATGGTTACAAGGTGCATAAACTGGCCATAGATGCACAATTTACCTGCCCCAACCGTGATGGAACCCGGGGGATTGGCGGCTGCACTTTTTGTAATAACATTTCTTTCAGTCCCAATGCCAGAAAACCGCCGCAGGTTGATGAGCAAATTGCGGCAGGTCGCAAGGTCATCTTAAAACGTACCGGTGCCAGGCATTACCTGGCTTATTTTCAGGCATATACCAATACTTATGCTGATATTAATTACTTAAAAAAACTGTATGATAATGCCCTTTCTCACCCGGATGTTATCGGCCTGTCTATTGGAACCCGTCCGGATTGTGTGCCCGACGGGGTGTTAAAATTATTGACACAGTACCGGGAGCAAGGCTATGAAATATGGCTGGAACTGGGGCTGCAGTCCAGTTTTGATACCACGCTTAAAGCTGTTAATCGGGGACATGGTTTTGCTGAATACCGGGATGCTGCCAGGCGGGCACTTCAGTATGACTTACAGGTCTGTACTCATTTAATTGTTGGTCTGCCAACAGAAACCGCAGTGCATAGTCGGATAAGTATGCACAGGGTGCTGGAAAGTCAGGTGTCAGGCATTAAAATACATCCTCTGCATATTGTTAAGGGCACACAGCTTGCCCGGCAATTAAAACAGGGCAGTTATCAGCCACTGAGTATGGAGGAGTATGTGGATACCGTGGTTGAGATGGTGAAAATGGCTCCGCAGGATATAATATTTCACCGTTTAACCGGTACCGCTTCGAAAGACCTTTTGCTGGCACCTCAATGGTGCAGTAAAAAGTGGCAGGTGTTAAACCGGATCACCGAAAAATTAAAATAATAAAATGACCCGCACTACGAATAATAAACCCCAAGTCAGAAAAGCTGAACTGAATGATTTCACTCAGGTTTATCCCCTGTTGCAGGAAATTAACGATATTCGTCTGAATGAAAAAGGCTGGCATAAACTGTTTGAAAATCACTGGAATATAGAAGAATTTTCTCCAGGGCTGGTACTGGAAACAGAGCAGGGTATTGCTGGCTTTATCGGTACTATTTACAGTACTCAGTTAGTGGCCGGAAAAGAACAGGTTTTCTGTAATTTAACCTCATGGATAGTAAAGGAAGCCTGGCGCAGTTATAGCTTTATGATGATTTTGCCCCTGGTGCGTAATAAAAATATTGTGTTAACCAGCTTCAGTTCCAATGATGTCACTTATGAGCTGTATAAAAAACTGGGCTTTAAGGATGGTTTTTCTGGCCGGCGCATAGTGTATTCATGGCCGTCTTTTTATAGTCATCATTATACGGTAATTACAAAGATCCAGGAAATAGAACAGCAAATCAGTACTGAAAACCGTAGCGTGTTTGATGATCACAGGGCTTTTGGGAATGCCTGTATTCTAATCCGCTATAAGAATCAGCAGTGCCTGTTAATGGGAGTGGTACGAAAAAAAATGCTGAAACTGTATTATGCCAGCGACCGGGATTTTATGTGTCAGCATTTTAAACACTTTCGACAGAAACTGATTGCGCGGTTTCATGTCCGGCGTATCCAGGTGGATGAATATCTCCTTGGAGGGCACTTTTTATGGTTTTCCCGCCAGGTAAAACGTGGTAACCCATATCAGTATAAAACTGCTCTTGAACATCTGCCTCCGCCATCCCCGGAGTATTCAGAAATTTTTCTCCTTAATATGTAATACCGGTGAGCTTATGAATAAACAGGCCGCAAAAGCAAAAAACATCAAACTGGTTATTTTTGACGTCGATGGCGTGTTGACCGACGGCATGATGAATTATGGCCCGGAGGGTGAGCTGTTTAAACAGTTTAATGTTAAGGATGGCGTCGGTATTAAATTATTGCAGCAGCAGGCAATAGCCGTGGCTGTTATTACTGCCAAACAGTCTGCGGCCCTGTCTCAGAGAATGAAGGACCTGGGTGTTTGCTATTTCTATCCTGCTTGCAGTGATAAACTGGCGGCTTATAATCAGTTAATTACAAAACTGGCGCTTAAGCATGAACAGGCTGCTTATGTGGGTGATGATGTCATTGATATGGCCGTTATGGAGCAGGTGGGTTTATCTATTGCGGTAAAGGATGCCCATGAGTTTGTAAAGCAGAGAGCTGACTATATTACTCAGACCATGGGTGGGCAGGGGGTTGCCAGAGAAGTGGCAGATCTGGTTCTTGGCGCTCAGTTTGACCTGGAGCAGCTATATATGAGTATGATAAGCAAACCTGAAGGTAAAATTGTACAGTAGTCAGAGTTATATTGACTGTGTTTAATACAATGGAGCCATAATGAGGGATAAAGCAGGATAATGGATAAAGCAAAATTTAAAATCGTGATACCGGCTCGCTATGCTTCGTCCCGTTTGCCGGGTAAGCCGTTACGGGAAATTGCCGGTAAACCCATGATTCAACATACTTATGAGCGGGCCATGCAAAGCTGTGCTGAAGAAGTTTTAATTGCTACGGATGATCAGCGTATTGCGGATACTATTGTAAAATTTACTGACAGTGTTGTACTGACTTCCCCAGATCACGCTTCCGGAACAGAGCGCCTGGCCGAGGTGGTGGAACAGCAGCAATGGGATGAGCAAACCATTATTGTTAATGTTCAGGGCGATGAACCGCTGGTGTCTCCAGGACATATTGAGCTGGTGGCCGCTGCACTGAATGAAAATCCTCAGGCCGGTATGGCAACTTTAGCAACCCCCCTGGAACTGGATGCTGAAGTATTTGATCCCAATATAGTTAAAGTCGTTATGGATGTGCAGGGCAATGCCCTGTATTTTTCCAGGGCAGCTATTCCCTGGGATCGTGATTCCTTTTCAAATGAAATGGCTCATACCCTGACAGAATTGCCTCACAACACTCAGTTTAAGGCGTCGGGCTGGTTCCGTCATATTGGCATGTATGCCTATCGTGCAGGTACTTTAAAGCGGTATATGGATATGACACCCTGCATACTGGAACAGACTGAATCCCTGGAACAATTACGCATTCTCTACCATGGCATAAAAATTCATGTTGCCATTGTGCATGATCAGCCGGGCCATGGGGTTGATGTAGAAGCGGATATCGCCAAAGTAGAACAATTTTTAAAACAATAACCAGGCATTTATGCCCTCTCCCTCCGGGAGAGGGCCAGGGTGAGGGCCAAACCATGACAAATACCAATCCAGACTCCTCCATACTATCCATCGCCAAAGAATCCCTGACCGAACAGGCCAAAGCCCTGGTACGCATGGCTGATGAACTGGGGGAGGAGTTTGAAAAAGCTGTTCAGCTGATATTACAGACTAAAGGCAGAGTGGTGGTCTGCGGTATGGGCAAGTCCGGCCTGGTGGGCAAGAAAATGATGGCCACTTTTGCCTCCACAGGAACGCCCAGCTTTTTTATGCATCCTGCAGAAGCTTTTCATGGCGATTTAGGTATGCTGGCCAGGGAGGATCTGTTGATCCTGATTTCCTATAGCGGGGAAACCGATGAAATACTCAATCTGTTACCCTCAATTAAACATTTTGGAAATAAAATTATTTCAATTGTGGGCAATAACCAGTCAACCATGGCAAAGCATTCGGATATAGTGCTTAATGTCAGGGTAGAAAAAGAAGTCTGCCCCAATAACCTGGCACCAACAACTTCCACCCTGGCGACCATGGGAATGGGTGATGCACTGGCGGTTGCTCTGATTAAGGAACGCGGTTTTCAGGCCGCAGATTTCGCCCGTTATCATCCCGGCGGCAGCCTGGGAAGACGTTTATTAACCCGGGTTAAAGACGTGATGCATACCCGTAACCTGCCGGCGGTTCATGCGGATGTGCCGTTAAAGGATGCGGTATTAGCCATCAGTGAAGGCCGGCTGGGGCTGGCGGTTATTGTTGAACAGGGACAGGTAAAGGGAATTGTAACGGATGGGGACTTGCGTCGGGCATTGGTCAACCGGGTGGACATTAATCAGGCGCTGATTGGTGATATTATGACTGAAAACCCTGTTACGATTACCCCGGGTATGATGCTGGTGGATGCAGAAAAACTGATGCTGGAGAAAAAAATTAAGGCCTTAATCGTAGTGGATCAGAATTATCAAATGTCCGGTATTCTGGAAATTTTTGACAGGTAATATACTTTATGTTCAGAATGAGTTTGTTTAAATCAGCTTTAATGCTGACAGTTTTACTCCTGATTCAGACTGTAGTCTCAGTCAGTTCAGCACAGACCCTGGTGCAAACCATTAAACAGGTTAAGCCTGCAGTGGTCGGTGTGGGCAGCTATCTTTCAACCCGACGTCCTCCTTCTCAGTATTTAGGTACGGGTTTTGTTGTTGGTGATGGCTATCATGTTATTACTAATCATCATGTTGTTGATAAAAGCCGGAAGAATAAAGAGCAGCTGGGAATTTTCTACCGTGTAAAGAAACAGGTAAAATTTCGCAAGGTCAGAATTCTGGCTAAAGATAAAATGCATGATCTGGCCTTGCTGCGTATAGAAGGTACAAAACTGCCGGTTATGAAAATAGAGTCCAGTAGAACAGCCAGTGAAGGCGAAGAAATTGCTTTTACAGGATTCCCCATCGGTGCAGTGCTTGGACTGTATCCTGTTACCCACAGAGGTATAGTGTCTGCTCTTTCACCGGTTGTCATTCCGGCACCCAGCTCCTCTACGCTGTCAGTAAAAATGATCAAACGCCTGCGCAATCCCTACTGGGTTTACCAGCTGGATGCCACGGCCTATCCCGGTAACAGCGGCAGCCCGATGTACTCGGTTAAAACCGGCAGGGTACTGGGGGTGATTAATAAGGTTTTTGTCAAGGAAACCAAGGAAAGCGTGATCCAGAAACCCAGCGGCATAACCTATGCCATACCATCGAAATATATTATTAAACTATTGAAAGATAATAAAATTCGTTACTAAGCTCATTGCTAAATAATGTGCGTCTAATTATCCCCTCTCCCTCCGGGAGCGCCCCCCTCATCCTGACCTTCTCCCAGAGGGAGAAGGAACCAATGGGCGATTACTCCTTAGGCAGCTGAACATTAAATAAACAGCCAGAAAAAAAGTGTCATTATTTTTCATTAATTGGCTTGACAGATAACCCAAATTAACCAATAATAGCGCACTTTCTAAGGTTGTGGAGGGGTTCCCGAGTGGCCAAAGGGGGCAGACTGTAAATCTGCTGGCTCTGCCTTCGGAGGTTCGAATCCTCCCCCCTCCACCATAATTTTCAAAAAACGCTGACTTCGAACTAACCAGCTTGTATTTTTTAGACGAAAATGCAGGGGGTAGTGAAAAAAAGTAGCGTTTTTTTTTACTTTAAAAACTGACCTGTTTTAAAATAAATTGTTAATAAAAACAGTTTGTTATAAAAAAGTTTTCAAAGCGGTTTTTAAAGTTTGCAAAGCGGCTTTTAAAGAAAGTTTTGCGGGTATGGTACAATGGTAGAACCTCAGCCTTCCAAGCTGATGATGCGGGTTCGATTCCCGCTACCCGCTCCATATTTGTATTTGTGCAGGCGTTTTTTTATATATGTTCTATATAATTGCCCGCTGTAAATGTAGATAAGAGTAATGCCCATGTAGCTCAGGGGTAGAGCGCATCCTTGGTAAGGATGAGGTCGCCAGTTCAATTCTGGCCATGGGCTCCAGATAATCAACCTGTTTATTTAACTAGCAAAAATTGGGGTCGAGTGATGTCCAAGGAAAAATTCGAACGTACAAAACCACATGTAAACGTTGGTACAATTGGCCACGTTGACCATGGTAAAACCACATTAACCGCAGCCATGACCAAGTGTATGGCCGAAAAGCACGGCGGTGAAGCCAGAGCTTTTGATCAGATTGACTCTGCGCCGGAAG
>Ga0256831_1000422_pt1 | contig 21954 bp, 23 predicted proteins | sample 132544metaG_FD_189087 | JGI IMG/M metagenome (GOLD analysis project Ga0256831, IMG submission 189087) | Hydrothermal vent microbial communities from Lau Basin, Pacific Ocean - 132-544 | ecosystem: Environmental > Aquatic > Marine > Hydrothermal vents | place: Pacific Ocean: Lau Basin | collected... | reverse complement strand
AAACGGGAGTTGAACTTGCTGGCAGGTGTATTCCCCCCGCCTGTGGAGAGAGCTCAACTCTGCTTTCTGGAGACGGAATTCCGTTTCCGTTGATAATATCCTTAACCGTTCTGACCTTTTCAACCCTGCTCGGCACTACAAGGAAAACAACCCTGTTTCCTCTTAACTCCCTGTAAATTCTGGGAGATGAAACAAGGTAGGTGGTGTTAAGGTATTTATCCGTTTCAAGCCTGTATATGTAGCTCTCAACGTCTTTTAGAGAGCCTATGGCGTCTTTCTTTGCCATCAGTATCCCGTCTTTTGCCCCCTTTTCTGCTCCGTCTCTGTATCCCTGCAAGTAGGAGAACTTCTGAATAGGAGAGAGAGTATTGAGGAGTTGTTTGTCTGGCGGTGGAACAACCTCTGTTTTCGGTTCTTTCGGCTTGTAGGGAGTCGGGACGTCAAGAGAAGAGAGCTTTTCAAGGGAATCTGGCGATATGTCCTCTCCCTCTATTACTATTTCTGGCACTCCGTTGGTTACCTGCCTGTATATGACAGGAGAGGGTATTATCCCCCTCTTAACAGCCTCTTTCCCGACCTCAAGAGCCTTTATGTCGGCTTCCCAAGTTTTCAGATTCTCCGCTATTAGAAAAGCTGTTGTTCTGTATCCTATCTTAAAGGCTTTCCTGTATCCGTCGTTGTAGCCTTTCTGGTAATACTCTCTCTTTATCTGCTGAATCTGTTGAGGAGTATAAACAGGCTTTCCCGCTCCCCCGCAACTTGCAGAGAGGAGAGCCACAATACCAGCTACGGCTAACAGCTTCCTCATCTTATCTCCTCGCTCTTATGTTTGTGGGAGTAGCCTCAAGCTCAACGTAGAAAATTTTACCGCCGTAAACCTTGTAGATGACGGGTATGTTCTGGAATTCGCTCTGCATTAGTCCTATAACCCCCTGAACAGCTCCCTTAACTGCTCCCAAAACACCCGCAATTATCGGGTAATTAGAGGGTATGCTTTTCTGCTGAATAATTCCGCTACTGCCCGTTACTATCGTCTGGGAATCTTTGTTCTGTGCATAAGTATTGTAGGCTTCAAAGGCGGAGTTAGTTCCCGCCAGCAGGGATTGGGCAACTATCCGCTCAAGGAAACGCTTGTTAACTTTATCTGCAAGGTTAATAGAAGTCCTATCTCCGTTGTAAACCACTCCTTTAACTTTATAGACCATACCGTTGTCAAGTATCACTCTTTGCGGCTGAAAGAGAAGTGCGTAGGTTTTCAGGTCTGCCTTGAAAACTCCCTGAAGAATTCCCGTAGAACCGTCGGAAAACGTGCAGGAAAGGTCGGCAGGCATTACAAGAGTTGATATGTCAAGCGTCCTGTCAAGGTAGCATTCTCCTGTAAGAATCACAGCTTGAGGTTGAGATGTATTACTGACAGTTGCAGGTTTCTGTCCAGTCTGAACTTCCGTTGTTGTTGTTGCTGTTGTTGGAGTAGTAGGATTCTTGACGGATTCTATTGAGGCTTCCGTAGGTGAATTTCTATCCTGCGACAGGATAGATGGAATGAGCCTGTAGTAGTTTTCTATCTGCATTTGCTCAACCTGTATTCCGCTGGGAGTCTCTACTGCCTGATTGCCCGTTATGTCGTTGAGCTTCTGACGACCATACTGTTTGGGATTCTTAATCTTGCTGGTATCCGATGTTTGGTTTGCAAGGTTTACAGGCGGTTGAATTTCCGCCTCTGCCGTTCCAAGCAGACACAGGGAGAGAAAAGCTAACGCTATCGTCTTTCTCATCTGTTTTCTCCCTTATAGAGCTTGTAGAGGTAGTTTCTCAACCTGTTATTATAGTCTGGTTTCTTCCTATCCTGAAGAGATTTTGCAACGTAAGGCTCAAACAGAACGGCTCTCTGGGAAAAACCATCTGCTTTTTCAAGCTGTATCTCACGGTAGAAGTTTATTACTTCCCTCTTTAAGGCGGATTTAAAGTAATTCCTGAACTTGTTGAGAGAATACTCCGCTCTGGCGGGCAGAGTAACGGCAAACGCAAGCAGAACTCCAGCAACCATCCTCTTCATCACTTTTCCTCCACAAAGGTTTTCTTGATTCTTATGCCGTCTGGAGTCTCTAAAACAGGGATAGTCCTTGATTCAAAGACCTTTCTCTTGGCTTCTGTTAACGGAAACTGCATTGAGAAGAAACCGCCGTCTCCGTAAACAACAAAAGCCGTGTATTGAGGTAGTAGCCTGAACCTTTCTATGGCTACCGCTGGTATCTTGAACTTACGCTTAATTGACTCTTCAAAGGCTGAATACTCCCTCTGCCTTTCCTCTTTCTCTTCTCCGCCGCCGACGGAGACGCTCAAGGGCTTCAGGAAAATCTTTGTTCCGATGTTAAGGGCTATTTCGTCTGGTATGTCGTCTGCATTCTGGGAGATAAACCCGAGAGAGATGTTCCTCTTTGCCGCCTCTCTTACCAGAACCTCAAAGAATTCTTTAAACTGCGGGTTTTTAACAAGGTTGTGGAATTCATCTGCAATAAAGAGCTTCGGCATTGAAAAGTGGTGTTCCAAAGCCTTGAGTGTCTTGTAAAGAACAGCCATATAGAGCGGAACGAATATGTCAGACTTCTTGATAAAGTGCAGGTCGTAGTAGAAGAAATCCCTGTCTCTTATCAGGAACTCCGTCCAGCTATTGAAGTTAGCCTTGCCCTTTATCGCTTCTAACTTCCTTATGAGTTCTCCTATCTCCCTGCCGTCCTCACTATCAACGCCTACTTCCGTTCTTATCTCCTTGAGAACCCTTATAACGTCGTCTGCTATTGGATAGTCCAGCATTTTAAAGTCAGAATCCCTCTGTATGATTTCTGAGATGGGAACGTTATCGTCATACCTCTCCCTCAACTTCTGGTAGAGAGACGGAGAAAACCTCTTTATGTAGGCTACTTTGGAACGGTAGGAAATGAGGTATTTCTCTTTGTTTTCCAGAATCCTCTTTAGTGCTTTTTCAAGGAAAGCACGCTGATAAGCGTTCAGAGGGTCGGTTCTCAGAGAGGAAAGAACAAGGGATACAAGGGAAACCACGACATCAATCTCTTTTTCGTCGTCAACGTCAAAGGGATTGACTTTTACATTAAGGTCAGGATTGGCTATTTCAACGTTAAAGCCTCTTTCTTTCATAAGGGTGGTGAAAAACTCTGCCGAAAAGCCCACGTCAAAGTAGGCTACTTTTACAGGCAGGGCAAAAGGTTTAATTGAGCCGTCAAAGAGAACGTCAACGTCTATTCCGAGAGCCTCAGCGATAATCTGCTGTGCCGTGAAAGACTTACCTGAACGGGTGGGAGCAATGATGATAAAGTGAAACTTGCCCTCTTCTGTAAGGGAGAAAAGAACTATCTCCCCCTTATCTCTGCCCTGATAAGGAGCAACAGCGTAAAAGACAAGATTCGGATTCTCTGGGTCTTCTGGGAACTTTGTTTTGTAGCCGACAGAGTCGGGAATAAGGGCAGTAGCCTTATCAACGTAGATGAGGTGTTCAAAGTTCCTCTCTATCAATGTAAGAGGATTGAGAATATACTGCTGGTAGTTGTTAAACCACGGAATCAAGGGAAAAGAAAGAGCCGTTGAGAGTTCTTTCGGCGGGTCAAAATCAGCGTAGGTAATGTAGGTTACCTCACAGGTAAGCAGAGGCTCTTCTCCAGCCTTGTAGCGTTCTGCAAGCTGTCCCCAGTAGGCAGAGTCCTTGCCTGCAAGTATTCCGCCCGCTCTTTGCTGTATCAGGTGGTAAAAGTAAGCAAAGTTGAGCTTTATCCAGATGACTCCCTCCCACGGAACTCTAAAGAGCAGGTCAAGATTGGGATTAGAGGGATTGGGTGCATAGCCTTTGTAAACCTTAAAGGGATAACGGCATCTCCTCTTGTGCTTTTCAAGTTCGTTTAAAACCAGCTCTATATACTTCTCTCTCAAAAGAGTTGAGTAAATCGTATCAACATCAATAGACGGAACGTCCTTGTAGTGTATCTTCCTCTCCTTTTCGTCAAAGACGTAATCGTCTGTTAATGTTTGAAATCGGAATATGGTGTTTGCCAGCTCTATGCCGTCCATCTGCTTCGCAAGAGGAACGGCTGGAGAGAGAAGAGTCCCGAATTCAAGGTCGGAATAGAGGAGAATACACTCTGTCCTAAAAGCGTCCCTGTTCTGGTCGGGATAATCCTTGATTCTGGTTCTTTTTATTCCCACCCAAAGCCACCAAGAGTTCTGGCTCATAAAGGCGTTCTTCTGTATCTGGGCTATGATTTCGGGATTAGCTGTTAGAGTTTTCTCAAAGACGCTTTCAACCTTTAGACCGTAGAGACGCTTAACGTAAGTGTTTGTCTCAACGGAATTATCCTCAAGAATGGAGAGAATCTGAAAAGACACGGGCAACCTCCCAAACCGTGTGTATAGAAATTATAGCCTTTTCACGGAAGTTGTGATATTCTTTCAAAAAACGCTCTCTAAAGGAGAGGAGAGTTGAACAAAGACATTCTCAAGGTTATAGGCGGGATTGTTTTAGGGATTTTCCTGTTTGCTACCACCCCTCTAATTCCAACAACTACGGCTGGAATGCTCCTTGCCCTTGCCTGTTTGATAATCCTGAAAAAAGAATCGGGATTAGAAAAGGTAATCGCCTACACGTCAATCGGATTCTTCTTTCCAGCCGTTTTTGTTGTTTTTAAACAACTGGGAATTCTAATCGCAGATGTGATATACGCCACGGCTGTTGTATTCCTTGTAAGTGAAATCGTTAACAGAGAAGAAGTTTCAGGAGAACCAGCAGGACAGGAGAGAGAAGCCCAACAGAAATCAAAATAGCCCTCTCTCTGCTGATTTCTTTCTCATTGTCTTTTAACGCAAAGAACAAGGAAGTGGTAAAAATCACAACGGTTAACAGAAAGAGAACGTTCATCGCAAACACCTCTATAACCTTGCGAGAAGTTCAAGGATTTTCCCCACATCATCAATCTGTCTTACTTTTTCCAAGAGAAGTTCTTTTAGTTCTTCTTTGTTCGCTTCAAGGAGATAGACGGTCATTTCGTAGTTTTCATAATTGCGAAAGGTTATCACGCATTCATAGTAAGAAATGACTGCTATGGCGTCTTCTGTAAGGAAGTCGCCTACATAGACGTCCTTTTTCCAACTAACAGGATATTCTCCCTCATACGCAGAATCCCTGCGATAATTTCCAATCGGGACTTCCTTGACCTCTCCATTTTTGTAAATCACAAAGTATAGGTTCTTCTCAACACTCCAGTCATCGCCATCGTATATACCTTATAGGCTTGTTTAATACTCTTCCACTCTACCTTTCCGTCATACTCCAGCTCTTCTTTCAGTTCTTTGAGAGCTTTCTTAACAATTGCAAGCTCTTTTCTTCTCTCTTTTAGCTTCCTGTTCAAGTATTCTCTCGTTTCCCTATCCATTTTTGCAACCTCTTTCAACCTTACCATTACTAACCTCCTTTAAAAGGCTCTATTGCACTTAAACGAACAAAACGCCCTATTCCTGACATACACGAACACGGACAAAATTACAGAGAGGAACTACCTGCCCGACGTCGTATTGATAACAATCTTCGGGAACGGAATCTATACGGACAGAAAAAGCCCCGTTCTCAAAGACAACTTCTCCTTGAAAACGGTTGCCGAAAGCCTCCACCTCAACTCGGTCGCCTGCCCATATAACTCGGCGACCGTAGCGCCAACCTAAGCGACCATCACGAACAACCACTCCTTCCATCATCTTACACCTCCGTAAGGAATCCATTTTCAAGGTCAGCTATATACCTCTTTTTAGGGTCTAAACCACCCTCTACAGTTATTTCCAATCCGTTTAAAATCCTTTCAACAACTTCTCCCTTGCCTATCACCCCCGTTATGATAGGCTTTCTATCTTTTACAGGTTCTCCACCTGCAACAAGTTTGATTCCAAGCTCATCAACAGCCTCAAGAAGAGGTTTGTCGCCAAGCCCGTGATATTCGGCGTAGTTCTCTATAATCTCCTCTGCTCTTTCGCTTGCAGTATTTACTATGAGCCCAAATTTCGGTTTCATTTCTCACCTCCAATATCATTCTCTCCACTTTCTAATTTATCCCTCTATCTTTTGATGTCAAGGGATAGGATAGAAAGAGGGAGAGAGTTAGCTCTCTCCCTTTTGGCTGGAGTTTTGCCCTCCTGAATCTCCACCCTACCACCCCTACCCTAAAAAGGCAGGTTTATACGGGAGAACCTGCCTTTTTGATAATCTCTGAAATTTCAGCAACTTGATGAGAAACCATTGTTGATGATTCCTCATCAAACTTGAGCATTTTGAGGGTTTGCTCAGGGAGATTAACAAGAAACTTATACACAAGGTAAACCTTTAAAAGCTGGTTGAGGTAAAAGATTATGGCAATAACAAAGGTCTTTATGAACCAACCGCCTGCGGAAATCTGCAACTTGCCGAAAGAAGCCATCTGAACAGGGTCAAGCCATACGGGTAAGCCCTTGACAATATCAAAGTAGCCCACCTTACCAAGCATATTCATTACATAAACGGTCGGCTTGTAGAAAATGTAGTCTGTCAGAATGGCAACAATGAAAGCAACAATAGCTCCACCCAAGAGAATAACGGGCTGAACTCCGAGTGCCAAAGCACGCCTCACAAAACCCCAAGGTCTTCCACCGCTGTTAGGTATTAGAAAGTGAAGAGAGGCAAAAGGAGTAAGGACAACGGTCTTGATAATCTCTGCAATCCAAAGGAGTATCCTTATCGCAAAGACAATAGAAATAAACAAGGTCGGTAGCATTATCAGGAGAGCTTTGGTCATAAAGAACGTGGCGGCAAGAACCAGCCCTAACGCTCCAAGAGAGGCTATACCCGCAAAGAGCTTGTCAAGTCCAACCTTTCCAAAAAGTGGAGCGAGCATTTGAGAGAGAGCCTTTGTAGATTGAAGAGCCAAGTCTTTAAGGGTAGAGAATATCCAGTTGCCCGGGGGGAACGACACCATTGCCAACAGTTCAGCAAACCAGCTTGGGTCTGTATCCCCACCGACTCCTAACATCTTGTCAAGGTCTTTAGAGGTTTCAACTTCGGAGAAAATCAAAGACGCCGTAGGGAAAGCTACCATCGGGAAAGAAAACCAGCCGAGCTTCTGAACGGTAGCTACAACTATTGCGTTGCTCACAACTATCTTCTTCTTCGGGTCGGTTGTTGTAAATATCTTTGCCGTATAGATGTCCAAGTCTTTAATGTTTTTGGCTTCATTTACAATGTCCTGTAATACGCCGTGGTCTTCAAGGAATTTGGCTATTTGAGAGTAGTTCCTATACCTTGCCAGAGCGACGTTGTAGCTCATAACGGCTTTCTTGTATTCTATCTCCGCCTCTCTACAGAATTTCCTTGAAAGTCCATACTTGCGGTAGAAGTAAGGATTGCGGATAGGAATGTTTGCCAATTCATCATCGGGAACGATAAAGTTCGTTCCCTTGCCGAATGCCGCCCAGCAGTTCTCAAGAACAAGTTGAGCCCCCAGAGCCTTTTTCTTTGCCTCATAGGCGGCTACTTCGTTAGCCGTGTTTTCATACTTGTAGGATTCAAGAGCCGTCTGCAACGTGTAGGAGATAAAGCTCTTTACTCCTTCCTGTGCAAATCTGTCTGCAACATAGTTTCCTAAATGCAGGTAGTAGGAAATCAAGCCAACAAGTGCTGGAGTATAAACTGCCTGCCCCTGAACGGAATAGGTAGGAATGGGCATAAGGAAAAGCCCAACGGCAGTTGCAAGACGCAACCAGAGGATTTTGTGAAACCTGATGTCTGGGAACTTCTGACCAATGTAGGCGGCAAGCTCGTGAGTCCAGCTCTCATTAATTATGATTTTCCTTTCCATCAGGGTAGTTAATCCGAAAAGGGAAGCTGTCCAAAAGGCGGCTGGAAACATATAGGCAATGAACATAACAAAAAGGGAATCGTAATACTTCGCAATCAGGGAGTAGAAGAAGTTAAGTATGGGCGGTAGGTCGGCTGTCTGACTTTGAGGATAGGTAAGGGTTGCAACGGCGATAACCTTATCTAAAAGGGTCGTGTTCTTTGAGAAGAACTTTTTAAGCTCATCTCCGTAAAGACCTGAAACTATGTCGTCAACCTTTTGAGATATTGGCTGAACGGGGCAAGGGGCATAGTAGAAACACGCCTTGTAAAGTTCGTTAATGCTGTCAACTCCCTCTGGGAAACAGGCGTAAACTCCGCCTGTTTTCATAGGGTCTGTATATGTTCCCGTAGGGTCGGGTCTCCAGCCCTGCGGGCATACAGCCGTGCAGGTTTTAGGCGGTGGTATCTGCGGACAGGTTATATCAGGCATAGGTTTAAACGGCTTAACCCCCGTTATCTGGGAAAGAGGTATCCCAGCATAGGCAGAAGAAATAACTCCCAAGACAACTGCCAAAAGGTATGCAAACATTTTCTTCATCGGCTACCTCCCTAACGCAAGCCTCTTTCAATGAGTTTCTTCCTCTCTTTTTCAAAGGTATTGAACTCTGAATCCTGCAACTTGCTAATGTTTGCTCCCATATTGGCGGCTTCTGCCTCAAGCTGGTCTAACTCAATTAGAGCCCTACGGAGTTGTATCCTCAAGAGGAGACATTCGTAAGTCTTTATGGTGTTTCTTGTAGCCGTCTGCTCTTCTCTAATAGTGTTTCTGGTCATACAGCTTTGCAGACTTACTACCTGTGCAAGCTGGCTCTCCGCCTGATGAATTGTCGCAACTACTGTTGCCGTTCCAGCCTTTATAGCTCCCATATTAGCGTGTGCCTGTGCAAGGGCTTTTGCACACACTCCGCAACAAGCACCTCTACCCTCAATGTATCTGGTGGGTAGTTTCTGCTTAACGTTATTGACCGTGTTCTGAATAGTTCCTACGGTATTCTGTATTGTGTTCTGAACGTTCTGAATCTGGCTGGTAATGGTATTAGGCAGGTTCGCTATGTTCTGAATAGCTCCCGTTATGTTTGTAAGGTTGGTAAGAGAATTAAGCGGATTGAAAACGCTACCCACTCCGCCGAGGATACCGCCCAATCCTCCAGCACTACAGGTTTCCTCTGGAGAAACAACGGGCATACTGCAAACTTGGTCAACAAGTGCTTTCAACCTAACAAGTTCTTGGTAGTGAACCTGTAATCTCCTCTGAAAAGACTTTATGTAGGCGTCCCTTATAGCCGATTTACCAACTACTTCCGCATACTTGAGCTTTAGAGCTTTTGGAACGTTAACGTTTTGACTAACTTCCTTGCCAAAAGGCAGGTATCCCGTAGATGTAACAGCCGCCATCATATATTGGTTTCTCTTGTTAATAGCTAAAACCCTGCCGTCTGGAGACAGCTTTTGAGAGGGAGCCGCCATTACGGCTTCAGCGTCAGCAAGGTTTTTCTTAATTTCGGTAGCAGGCAGGTCTATGAACGGCTTGCCGATTGTAGCTCCGAGATAGGTCATAATGTCAAAATTGTTTATAGAGGAACAAATACCGTTGTTAGGGTGAGCAATACAATACTGCTGTATAACCTGATTAGGCAGGTAATCGCCTGCTCCGTCCAGACCGTTAAGATTAACATCAATCGTAGATAAAGCCTTTATCTTTGCCTTGCCTATTTGCAGAACTTGAGGCAATCCCACAAAGAACTTCGGCGGGAAGTGGGTTGCAGGGAGAATCTTTCCGAAAACCTTGTCAAGTTCATTGTTTATGTCGTCCAGATACTTTGTGATATTTCCGATTCCATAGAGAACCGAATAAACTTTTTTAAGCGGGTTATCCTCTTTCTTAAAGGCATTCCAGATATTCTGTATAGACTGAACCGAGCTTATAATATTCTGAAAACTTCCAACAACCGACTGAACATTATTATAAACCTGATTGTATGCGTTTAAAACATTGTTATAAACCTGATTATAAGCATTTAAAACCTGCTGGGAAGTCTGGGCAACGGGATTTAAAACTTGAGAAACCCCGCCTGCTATCTGTTGTGTTGCCTGTCCCGCTCCCTGTTCTATTTTACCCAGAATAGAGCTGACAGTATTCCCCTGTTGTTGTAATTGTTGTCCCTGTTGTTGGAGTTGCTGTGCCTGTTGTTGAATCTCCTGAACTTGATTCAAAATCTGCTGTGGCTTATTAAGAACCTGCACTTGATTGTTTATTTGATTTATCTGGTTCTGAATATTACCTTGAAGTCCGTTTACCTGATTCTGAACTATCTGTATCTTTTGAGAGGCTTCGGAAACGACATCTTTTGCTTCCGTCTGCAAAGAACTGCACAAAATAAGTGCAGAAAGCAAACCAAGTATTCGCCTCAACTTTTCCTCCCGAAAAGGTTAAGCAGGGTTTACCGCAAATAATTTTACTCCTTTCTCCCTTTCCCGTGTGGGAATTTAAACCTCTACAAATATCTTCTTCTGCTCTCTCATCTTATCTATCGCTCTCTCAAAGGCTTTTATAATGGGTGGTTGTTTCTTAAGAACTGCCTGAGCGTCTTCAAGTGAAAAGGTTTTCTTCCCTCTTCCCTTTACCCGCCTTGCAAGTTTCTTTATAAAGACGTGTATTTCCGCAGGAGTGTAAGGGAAAGAGTCTCCCGTTACCTCTCCTATAAACTCTTCCTTTATAAGCTCTAAAACAGCTTCAACGGGATTTCCCGCTCCCTTGCTCTCAATAAGCTCTTCATCTGGTAGTATCCCGTATTTGTTGAGGTAATACTCAATTATCTCCTTTGCGTCTTTTTCTTTCGGCAGGTCTATAAAGAACAGGTAATCAAAACGCCTGAAGAATTCTGGGTTTCTTTCTGCTATCCTTGAAACGTCGTTAGCCGTTACCCAGAATATCGTATCTCCTTTATATCCCTCTGGAGTATTGAACTCCTCAATTATCATAAGGAGCTGACCCTTTATCTGCTCTTCAACTCTGCCCTCTGCAAAGGCTTTTTCCACTTCGTCTATCCAGAGAATAGACGGCGGGAAATACTCAAGAACTTTAAAGAAAGAGTGGAGTTTTTCAACGGGATTTTCAGACTGCAAGATATAGGAGAGGTTGAACTCTATAAGCAGGCGTCCCATTTCTCCAGCAACGCACTTTGCGGAACGGGATTTACCCGTCCCGGGTATTCCGATAAGCATTATTCCCTTTGGTCGCAGTTCCTCATCATCAAGCGTAGCCATTATCTCGTTCAGGTAGAGCTTCAGGTTCTCCGCTCCCTTGTAGTCTTCCATAGTCAGAGAGGGAACGTGAACCTTTATTCCGAATTTCTTTTCTACAAGGCTCTTAAGACGGGAATAGGCTTTCTGGTCATCTTCTTCCTTGAGAATCCAGAAAGCCTCTTGGGTAGTGAATATCCCGAAAAGAGACGGTAATTCCTCAACGCAGAAAACGTTTGATTCAGGGTCTCTAAAGTGAATCCCGACGTGTTTATCGGTAATCAGTCTGGGTTCATCTTCACGTGTTGGGAAAGCCCTAAACCCAGCCCTTGGCTTTAAGAGGTTGATTAGGAACAGGTCTTCCGTTTTCAGCCAGAGCGGGACATCAGCCCTTTTAAGAACAATGTTGTCAACGTAAGAATTCACCTTTTCCTCAAGCGTTTTTCCCTTCTGCTCCAACCAGAACCTTGACGGCTTTAAGAAAGCCTGTATCTGCTTACTCCTCTGCTTTATCTTCTCCTCTATCTCCGACAGCTTTACTTCCATTCTTTAACTCCTCTATGATTTCTCTAACGGCTTTTGAGAGAGCTTGAGACTTTATCCCAAGCTCTACCGTCGGCAGGTCGTCTTCCGCATAGTTCTTGTAGAGGGAGTAAGAGCCTACATCAGGGTTATTCTCATACCAGAAAGGCGGTTGAAACTCCTCCAAAAACTCCTGAACAGCCACCTCATCTCTGTCGGGAGAGGGATAGAAAAGGGCAAAGTCGCTAAACAGACCTTTCCTCTTAAACTCGTCTATAATGGCTCTTGCGTAAAGTTCCTTTGTAAAGCCTGTCTCTTTCTCAACGGTTTTCCAGCTCTCTTCAAAAACGTCGGAAACAAAACCTAACAGAGCGTAAAGCGGAGCAACACTCATTCCCGTTGCGTCAATCTCGTAGGAGAGAGCAGAAGCAAGTTTCCTGAACTTCTCGTAAATTTCTGGTTTCCAATACTTCAAAACGAATAAAGCCCTGAATACTCCCAGCAGGCTTGGAGTTTTCCCGACCTCTACGCTCTGCTTGATGGAGTAATAATAATCTCCCTTGTCAATAAAGGCATTCAGGAAATCAATTAGAACAGGGAGAACATCAAGGTTCGGGTCTGTTATCTTTGAGTTGTTGCCGTAGGGTCGGGAAACCTTGAATGAGTGAGTTCCAAAAACCTCAAGAGCTCTCTTTACCTGTCTAACTGTTATGGGACGGAGAATCAGGTAGGGGAACTGCCTGTCAGCCATTTCAACACCTCTCCTAAACGGTTAATCTCTCCAGAAATTATAGCTTTAGCTGGAACAAAGACTATCCACTTTCCAAAAATAAAAACAAGTATAGCCTCAAAGAACAGAACTCCCGCCGTAGCTACCAAAAGATAGAGCAGGAAGTTAAGCCTCTGAAAAGGGTAACCTGAAAGCACCAAAAACATTCCCAAGCCCGCAAGAACCGACACCTCACAGAAAACGACAGAAGCCGTCAGAAGTAATAACAACCAGACCGAATAAGTAAAAGCGTCTATACGTTTCATTAAGCTATAATTTTAACCAAAAGCCAAAAGGGAGGTCGGTATGGTTGTTCTGCCGAAAGAGGGAGAAAACTACAAGATAAAGGGAGACGACATTCAGGTCGTAGAAATAACCGTCAGAGAGGGAGAAGAAGTTGTAGCCGAATCGGGAAACCTGTTCTATATGTCAGGAAATATCCAGATGGAAGCAAAATCTGGCGGTAACGGTTTTCTGAGTTCCCTCGGAAAAATTGTAAAGCGTAAGCTGGCTGGAGAGAGTGCGTTCCTGACCCATTTTACGGGAAGAGGAGTTGTAGCGTTTTCTTCCGATAAAGTCGGAAAAATAGTTGCCATACGGCTTGAAAATGACACTATATACGCCCAGAAAGACGCCTATCTCTGTTCAGTCGGAGAAATAGAACTTGACATAGCACTCCAGAAAAAGCTGTCGGGTGGATTGTTCGGCGGAGAGGGATTTATCCTTGAGAAAATATCGGGAAACGGAATTGTCTTCCTATCAGCTACGGGATACCTTGAAATAAAAGAACTACAGAACGAAACTATCCTCGTGGAAACTGCCAAAGCAGTAGCTTGGAGTGAGGGAATAGATTACTCAATAGAACTTGTGGGAGACCTGAAAACGGCAATATTCGGAGATGTCGGGCTTTTCCTGACAAAACTGTCGGGAACAGGCACGGTAATACTTCAATCTGTTGACTTTGAAAAATTTAAGAGAGAAATACTCAAAGACGTTAAAACGGAATAGGCTGAAATGAGAGAAGAGCCGATATACGTAACCCTATACTTTCCTAAAACAACTTCTGTCAAACACAGCCCGCACCTTGCAAGCGGGCTAATAGTAATAGAGCCAGATGAGGAAAGCCTGAAAGTCAACGTTTACAGCAGGCACAAGACAGAAACCAGCACAAGCGACTTTGTGAAAATAATTCGCTCTGTCATCTTAAAGGCTCTTAAAGACCATCAGACGATTCTATCTCTATCTCCTGAAGACTGCGAAATTGCTCTCAACTCAATACTTGAGGGAGAAGCAAACGGAGTAGTAAAGAATGCAGTTCTCAACGGAATAATCTGGTTCAAAAAAGGAGACCTGCCAGCACATCTGACCGAAACAGGAGAAAAGCTATACAGACAACTCTCTGTTCCCGAAGAGCTGGAAGCAGACACAACGCTAAAAAAGGACTTAATTTACGGATTATCCGTTCTACGGCTTTTTCTCAAAGAAACTCCAGAAATCAAATATGCAGACGTAAAAGACCAGATTCCTGCAAAGAGAATCTATATCTACAGGTTCAAGGGCATTCCTGCGGAGTTTAAAAGGGTTGTCAAAAAACCTGATAAGCTGGACTACTTTGTAGAACAATTCCTCTCTATTCCTGAAAAAGAAATAATAGACAGGCTTGAAGAAGCCAAAAAGAGGCTACTGCTTTCAGGCAGGATAAACGTCAATCAAGCTGAATTGGAAGAAATCCCTGAAATTCCAGAGAATACGGAAATTACTATCTCTTCCGACCTCAAGCTCCGCTCAAGGGATTTCACCATTTTTCCCTCTCACCTGCAAACGCCATTCAACGAATTAAGCCTTGACCTGATAAAGGCTTTTCTGGAGTTTCTCGCCCACCATACCGAAACACCCACAATCAAGTTCTTAGGCTTTAAAGAGGAAGTGGAAGAAAACTTTTACTACCCGTTTGTAGTAAAAACCTTTCAGGTAAATCCCTACAACTACGACTACTTCCGCTTTGTTATAGACCTATACCGTGGAGACATTAGAAAGTGGAGCTTTCTTGTTAAAACACCAGAACTCAACCTGAACGTTCCCGAAGAATTCAAGGATAGGGAGAAAATCATTGAAAACTACTTCTCCAGAAAGATTGACGAATTTGTAGCCAGACTTCCGATTCCCGCACCGCTCTACGAAATCAAGAAAAACCTGCCTCTCCTTGTGGAAAAAGCCCTTTCTAATAAAACGTCCACCCTGATAGAGAAGAGCCTGCTCCTGCTATACACCCTTTCAGCCTACACCAGACCCATAGTAGAGGAAGAACTCATCAACGTTCTCTTTCCAGATGAAGAGGGATTCTCACTTGCAGACAGAAAACGCTGGAGTATGAGGATTCGCAAGCTGAAAGAAATAGCTCTGGAGAGCCTCTCTTACCTTACGGCAGTAGAGTCTCCAGACCTAAAGGAGATGGGAAAAGCTGTTGTTCACAGGAATTTATCCCTCTACATCTCCCGCAGTCAGGACTTGAGCACCGTAGAAATGTTCAGGGATTCCTGCCAGAAGCTCTTGGGAGACGCCTGCACCACTCTTAACAAGAAAGTCAACCTGCCACGGGAATACATAAGGTTCAACCTTGAGAAAATACTCCGAAAGGTAAGAAGAGGAGAGATGAGGGATATAATTAAGCAGAAACTCCGTGAAAAGAGGAATTTTCTTGCCGTCTTTCTTGAGCTGTTCAAGGAAACCCTACCGCTGGAGGAACAGTATGAAATTGAAAGCTACGAAATTGAAATTGGCGACTCTCTTGACTGCGAGCTTTACAGCTATCACGTTGTCAGGTAGCGTTCAGGCACAGACATACCAGCAGTATGAGGGATACCAGAGCGACCAGACGGGAACTGCAAGCCTGTTCAAGTCATCTCCAGAAACCCTGAAAAAGGCTTATAGAGTTTTCAGAGAAAAGTCGGCAGTAATAAACCTTACAGACGGGTTATACCGTTCTACCGTTCCCCTTGTTCTGCCGTTGAAAGGAATAAGCACGGTTTACCTGCACCCTGAATTTCTCTCTCAGATTCTCTTCCCACCAGACGCCAGAATCACAAAGGCAATTACCTCTCTGCCTGTTAAGACGTTTCAGGTAATAGGCGGAAACCAGATAATCATTCAACCTCAGAAGTTTGCAACGCAAGGAAGCATAATCGTTAACTACACTTTAGACGGAAAAAAGGAGACAACCACCATATACCTTGTGGTTATGAACCCTTACGATGAAAAAGGATACAGCTTTAAGAGTAAAGTTTTCTACCCTGTAGTTGTTTTCAGAAATTCCAGAGTTCTATCTCCAATTGAAGTGTTGGAAACCTACAAAAAGGTTTACGGCACTTATCCCGACAAACCCTACACGCTGTTCAGTATAGGCGGAGTTAACTACATCATAGAAAGGTCAAGCATTTACGGAAACGTAAAGGTAGGCAACCTGAAATACTTGATAACCCCGACAACGGCGAGGTAGTAGTGGCAGAAAGCAGAAAATCTCTCATTTCAGCAATCAAAAATGAGTTTCCCTATACTTTCCTTGTCTTATACCCTGTTGTTTTAAAACTTACAGACGGAGCAATTGTCGGGCAAAACCCTTTTTACAGGGTCGTTGGAGTAAGGAAACTGCCGATAACATCTCTGCCGTTCAAGATTACCCTTGCAGTAGGAATTCTCTTTACACTTCTAACGCTATATACCCTCTATTTGGTCAAGAATCCTCTATACCTTGTTTACACGGCTAATGGAATCCTTATAGGCTTTCTCTTTTACCTCTCAATTTGTAAAGGCAAAATTCCTTTTAAAGCAGTAAGCCTGTTAACTATCGTCAACTTCATTGCCTATGCCGTGTTGAACTACTTTCTAAAGCTGGGAGACCCTGTTGTTTTTACATATTCAGCGTTTGCGGGATACATTTTCTCAATCCTCTATATGCTCTACTCCTCAAAAGAAGAGAATGTCCTTTTAGAATTAACATCTTTGCTGGAGTGGAATCCCAAAAAAGAAGAGTGGAAACCCGTCAGCAGTTCTGGTTATTATGTTATAGTCCATAAAACAGCTCTTGAGACGATAGAGAAAACACTCAAAAGGGAGGCTTAATATGGGAAAAGAGATACTTCTCTACTACAGCGACCCAGCAATCGGAGAAGTAGAGCTGTGGGATACTCCGAGAGGGCTTGAGCTTTACATTAACGGAGGGCTTCAGTTCTGCGAAAAGGACGAATACAGATACCACCAGATAGTATTTCTATTGCCGCTCCTTATGCTCCCAGAAAAGAAAAAGAAAGAGGTTCTGGTATTGGGAGGAGGAGACGGATTGGGAGTAAGAGAACTTCTCCGCCTGCCAGACGTTAAAAAGATAACCGTAGTTGACATTTCCAAGCTAATGACCGACGTGGTAGCCAGACATTCCCAAATGAAAGAGATAAACTTTGATTCCTTTAGCTCTCCAAGAGTTGAAATTATCAATGAAGATGGCTACGAATTTGTCAAGAGAGCAAAAACAAAAGGCAGAAAATACGACGCTGTTATTCTGGATTACCCTGACCCCTCAATAAGACCCGATGACCAAGTTAACAGGCTCTTCAGCTCCGAGCACTACAAGGACATATGCGACATAGTAAAGGAAAAAGGTATCATATCCCTGCAAGCCACTTCCGTGATAATCACGCCCAATGTATTCAGAAGAGTAGTTCTGGAAGTTTCAAAGGTTTTCCCCAGAGTTTACCCTCTCAAATGCCCTATTCCGTCGTTTGGAGACATAGGAGTAGTAATCGCACGCAAAAAGGGAGATTTCAGGCTAAAAAGAACCATTAAAGGTATTTTCTTTAACCAGCAGTCAATTAAAGGTTTGGAAGTCAAGTTCTTCCACGAGGACGAAAAGCCAACCGCCGACGATGAAGTTCTCCTCTCCTATCCTCTCCACGAACTTGTCAAGTGGGACTTCAACTTGAGACCTGAAGAGCTTTCTGAAATAGTTGAGGGCATTTACAGACAGCAAATCAAATCAGCAGAGGAGCAGAATGCTGGACAGTAAAGCACGAAAGAGGATTATTGAAACTTTTAAAGAACATAAAAACGTCTTACTTCCGCCAGATATTGACACAAGAGACGTTGAAAGGCTCTGCCTAAAAGATTTCCGCTACAAGGAACACAAAGGCAACTACGCCTTTCTTGAAAAAAGACTTGACGACGGAGCTATGGAGTATGAAATAGAGTTTACCTACCTCTCAACTCCAAGAGACTTTGCCCTCATCAAGTTCTTACTTGAAGAAATCCTTGAGGGAATAATTGAAGCCACCAAAAAAGGTTATACAGCAACAGCAATCTACTATTCTCACAATAAACGAATGCAACAGATTGCTCCGAAAATAGCACGTCTAAAAGAGCCGTATTACGTATGGACTTATAGAAGCCCCGACGTAAAGGATTTTTCCCAAGCTCCAGAAGAACCTTTTGATATTAAAATCCCTGTTCCCGAAAAGATTTCGGGATACGAAATTCTTTCTTATAACGGACTATTTTTAAGTTTCTACTTTCACGGAATACCCGACTTAAAGTGGGTAAGGAATATGTGCTGGGAGTTTAAAGTTCCATACTTTGCCGTATTTTCTCCATATCCGTCTTTATCAAGAAAGACCTACGTATGTCAGGAAATTGAATTCCAGAAAGAAAAAGTAGAGAGATACATTGAAATATGCAACAAGGTCTTAAATAAAGAAAGGGCGGGATAACCCGCCCTTTTCACTCCCGTTAAGGGAGGAGGAAGGAGGGAAAGTGGAAGAGATGCTAATCGCTAATCCAAGCAACCTTTGTATGCCCGAAACCGCCGTCAACGGCTATTCCGCTCATTCCCATCATAGCAAGCATACCTAAAGCGTTGTAGAACTCCCCGTCTTTTTCTGCTACGTAAACGCTACACCCCTCCGCAAACGCCGTCTGCTCTATGCTCTGTTTATCAATGTAGTGAGAAATGCCACCGATTACGAGAATCTGCTCATAGTCGGCAGAAAGAGAAGCAGACGCCAGAGCAGATTCCACTTTCGGCAGGAAAGCCGAAAGGTAAGACTTTTTAGCAAGCTCCCTTTCCTCTACGGCATTTATCAACTTACCGCCTATCCTCATCTTTCCTCTAATAAAGAGGGAATTGAGAATCTGCTCATCAGAGGGTATATCAGGGTATTTTTCTCTCAAGGCGTCGCTGAAGTATTGGTTAATTAGTTTCCTTACACCGCTGTCCATCAGGGAAACGCCAAACACAAGGCGGAATCCGCCCTGTTCTTTTGGCTCTATAAGGGAAATATTAATTGTGTTGAAACCGCCGTCAATAACAACGGTAGGTTTCCTGCCAAGCTGTTTGTTTTTGATAGCCCACAAAAATCCCGCCGTTCCCTGCGGTAAGACCTTAACCTCTTTTACTCCCGCCTTTTCCCTTACGAGGTTCTGGAGTTGGGTTGTGAGAGGCTTTCCCTCTTTTTTTGTGTCTCTCCAGAGAACCTCAACAGGAAGAGAAACCCCTACTTTCTCCTCTTTCTTTCCTAAACGGCGAAAAGCCTCTTTAACAAGTATAGGGTATGAAGTAATGAGGGTATTTACGTCTCTTACGGGAATTCCACCCTCTACGGCTTTTTCACCAACCACAAAGTTTGTGTCATCTACTTTAACAGTCTCGCCCTCTCTGGTTTCAGAGAGTTTTGAAATCCTATAAACTGTCGGAAATTTCATTACCTCTGTTCCCATAGCAGTCCTCCTCTACAAAGTTTTTATTCCATATCTACCGTTAATTCCATTCCGTCCATATCGTCCAGAATGCCCTCTTTTTGCGGCTCTTCTGGTTTTTCAGTCTTTTCGGGATTTACAGGAGTTGACGTTGTAGCCGACTCTCCAACTTCTCTACTTTCTTCCTGATTACCCCGCTCATCGTGTTTTTCGGTAACTACCGTCTCTCCTGCAACATTAGGATTACCAGAGTTACCGATTTTCTCAAGATACCCGATAAGCTCTTCTTTATACTCTTTTGCTTTTTCAAGGTTTCCACGTTTTACCATCTCATCAATCTTCTTAAGGTATTCTCCGATGATAAAGTAATCACGTGTTTCCAGCTTGTCTAACTTTTCCAGCACGACAAAGTATAACCCACCTCTTAAGACTTTGCTGTAGGGTGTGGGAAATTTGCTTACAAACTCTGACTGAAAAGACACGTTTACCCTATTCTCCGTCTTTCCCATCTTTACCTCCTTTACGTTTCTATATGGGTTCACGATAATTATAGAGTAGCACGAAAAGTTAGTCAACCGTCGTTTCAGGTTTCACGGTTTTAGCAACATAGAATTAAATACCAGCTTGTCCAATTAGCAATTATATTTAGCAATACTCCAAATAGCCGACTACTGGGATTTAACCAGAAACAACGAATACTCATAAAAACAGCTCAACAATTAAAATACATAAAACCGTCAACAAACAAAATACCACAGCACCTTTCTAATTCCACATAGACGAAAATACCGTGAATACCACACACCTGTTTATAAACATAATATACAACAACTCTGCAACAACGGGAGTGTGGCTTTATAGTGCAAAACCATAAATGACGACTTTACAACTTGGCAGGGAGAATATAAAATTATTCCCGTATGGGTATGGAGTTTTCCGCTGGGAGAACCAAAAAACGCCAACGGAGGTAGATATGCTGGACTTTGTAGAGAAAATTGTCGTGAGAACAAAACCCACTCTAAATGAGCCTCTCCCGTTAGAGGAAATAGTGGAAAAGGTAAAAGAAAAAGCCGAAAATTCCGACGCCCCGATTATTTCCGTCGGAGTATCGGGAAAGAACCTGATATTCGCCGAACTTCTGTATCAGCTCCGCAAAAACTACCTGAACGTGTCAGTAGTTGACGGCGGAGCGATAGAATCTCCAGCGGTTCTCAAACTCCATATGGCAGACCTGCCCGAAATCGGGAAAGCCCTGTATCCTCTACACAACACCTACCTCTACATTCCAACGCCGAGAAACAATCAGGAAACGTTCAAAAAGGTTCTAACCTATCTCCAGAAAAATACCAGCGTAAGACCGTCTATGTTTGTTCTTTCCCACTTCCTACGCTCCCACGTCAAGAATATCGTAGATGAACTGATGATGAGCTGTAATCTCCTTGTTATCCACTCCCAACCTCATCCACTTTTAGCCTACAAAAAGCCAGCCATTTACATAACCACAACGCTGGACAAAGAGCTGGCGTCGTTCCTTAACGCCAGAGAGGAACACTTGCGGTTTTTAGAACAAAACCAAGACATTCACAGAACCAACAGGCTCTACGGACTTGTTTGGCTGGACAGAAATAAAGAACCAACTCCTATATACTTGGACGTTAGAAAATCTGAGTATGTTCAGGAGAGGCTAAAATACAGACTATAAACCATACAGGGAGGTAAGAGATGAGCGAAAAGACACCCACACAGAGAATCAGGACGTTTATTGAGGCAACCGTGTTGGGAAGACTTACCCAAGACCCAGAAATGAGAGAAACGAAGAACGGCAAGAAATACGCCAGATTTTCTGTTGCCGTTAACAGGAGATTTAAGCAGGGAGAAGAATGGAAAGAAGAAGCCACGTTCCTTGACTGTATCGCTTTCGGTAGCAATGCAGAGGCTCTCGTAAACATAGCCGAAAAAGGACATTTAGTTCTTTTAAAGGGAGAAATCAGGCAGGTCAACTACGAAACCAAAGACGGAGAGAAAAGAAAGACTTACAGGCTCTACGTTAACCTTAACGCTACTGCACTTTCTATATTCCCGAAAGGAGAGAGCGTCGGACTGCCTGAAGAACCAGAGGAAATTGACGACATTGAGTTCTAAGGAGGGCGAAAATGCTTTTTACGACAAGCCTGTCTGTGTTTGCCTTTCTTTCTCTGATGTTTGTTAGCTTCTGGACATTCCGCATTTACTCCGTAGCCGAGATAGTTCGCAACTATTCAGTTAAGTTCTACAGGTCAATCTGGAAGAGTTACACTATTGGTCTGCTGTCAGGTATGGTAACAGGAATAGTTGCGGGAAAACTTGGAGGTTCATTTATTTCCCTTTTCGGAGAGGCTTTTAACGAGGCTTTTAACCAAGCCTCTCCGATTTCTCCAGAAATTGACAACCTGTTTATTTCTTCATTGCTGTTCCTATTTATGTTCTACTCTCCATCTGCTTTTATCTTTGTCGTAATGCTATCAAGAAAAATTAAGGTAATCTCCGACTCCTACCTGCTTGCCAAGTTAAAAGAGAAAGAGATTCCCGAAAGTGTTTTAGAAGAACTTAAAGACGACCTGACGACAATATTCTGGTTCTCTTTTGGGGGTGGGTATGCTCTTGGATTAAGTCTTGCAATTGCTCCCAAAATAGTAATTGGGCTTGCAATCGCCGAAAGTGTTTTTGCTCTCATTGTTTTAGCAGGAGTTTACTTTGAATACCTTGAGAGCAAGCGAAA